>Ga0233409_10000031_pt1 | contig 19589 bp, 19 predicted proteins | sample Na_oxic_13_MG_FD_179871 | JGI IMG/M metagenome (GOLD analysis project Ga0233409, IMG submission 179871) | Seawater microbial communities from Saanich Inlet, British Columbia, Canada - Na_oxic_13_MG | ecosystem: Environmental > Aquatic > Marine > Inlet | place: Canada: British Columbia... | reverse complement strand
GTCAAAGCTGACGAAAGATTTTTTGCGCCATCAGTGTCACGCTCGAGCAGATGAAATGCCATGCGTTGCGCAGACTTTGGCCCGACACCGGGCAAACACTTTAAAGCATCGATTAACTGTTGGAGTAACGGTGACATCAGATGCGACTAGAATGGTAACTTCATGCCTCCAGGCAAATTCAGACCTGCAGTCAACCCTGACATTTTTGTTGATGATTCCTGTTCGATTTTTCTTACCGCATCGTTTACCGCAGCGGCAAGCAAATCTTCGATCATTTCTTTGTCATCCTGCATCAGGCTTTCATCGATATTAACGCGGCGTAATTCATGGCGTCCGTTCATTACCACTTTTACCATGCCACCGCCCGCCTGGCCTTCGACTTCCATATTGGCGATTTCCTGTTGCGCTTTTTGCATATCTTCCTGCATCTTCTGCGCCTGTTTCATCATGTTGCCCATTGCACCTTTCATATCAAACCTCTTACTGTATTAATTTTTTATGATACCGGTTTTACAGAACCAGGAATAATTTCGGCATTAAAATTTTCTTTTAATGTCTGCGTAAAACTATCTTCGTTAATAGACTCAACGGCCTGTTGCTGACGCTGGTCTGTTTCACGCTGCGTAGTTTGCGCAGGCGTTTCGTTTTCAGTTCCACTTTCAATCTGATTAACTACTTTAATCTCCAACTGTGCATCGATATTAAAATATTCGCCCAACGCCTGTTGCAGACGTTGTTTCGCTTTTGGATTAATTAAATTACTGTGTCCACTTTCAATCTCTAACACAATACTACAACCATCACGCTGTTTCATCGTGCAATTAATAGCAAGCTGTTTTACCAGGCCGCCTAGACCAAGTGCATTTACAACATCTCGCCAGTCGCTTGATGCAGCGTGTGTAACACCTCGCAATGGACCACTCTCTTCTGCCACTGCATTATCCGCTTGCGCTACCGATGGCGCTTGTGAAGACACGTCCGCTATAACGGGGCTCTCGGCTTTAACGGCCTGCGGTCTGCTCTGTGATACTGCTTGCGGGCGAGATTGGGATTGAGTCTGTATTTGCGGTTGAACCTGATTTTGAGTTTGAGTCATGCGTCCAGCATCCGCACCTGCCGGCCTGAATGCAAGCATGCGCAACAAGATCATTTCAAAGCCATTTCTTGCATCAGGCGATAAAGGTAAATCACGCCGGCCTATCAAAGCAATCTGATAAAACAAATGTAAGTCTTCTGCTGAGACTTCTTCGCTCAATTTAAGCAGCTCTTCTCTCGCACTGACAAATTCATCTAACGCTTCAGGGACAGTTTTTGCCAGGCTCATGTGATGCAGCAAACTTAAAAATTCAGCAAGTACATTTTCAAAATCTGGTGATAGTTCCGCAAGTTCAGCAATCACCGCCATCGTCTGGGTAGCGTCACGCTGCAGTACAGCTTTCAGCAGTCTAATAACTTTATCGCGAGACACACTGCCCAGCATATCGCGAACTTCCTGTTCCTGTATCGAACCACCACCGAAAGCGAGCGCCTGGTCTAACAGGCTCAGGGCATCGCGCATACTGCCATCAGCCGCTTCTGCGATTAACTGCAGGGCGGTTACATTATGCTCGACCTTTTCTTCCGTTAATATGTGTTGCAAATGGCTGATGATTAAGCTCACCGGCAAACGCTTCAGATTAAACTGCAAACAGCGCGATAGAATGGTGACCGGTAATTTTTGCGGGTCGGTGGTCGCCAGCAGAAATTTAACGTGTGGCGGCGGTTCTTCCAGTGTTTTTAGCAGCGCATTAAAACTGCTCTTGGAGAACATGTGCACCTCGTCGATCAGGTACACTTTATAACGCCCGCGGGTGGGCGCGTATTGAACGTTTTCCAGTAGCTCACGGGTGTCATCAACACCGGTGCGCGATGCTGCATCAACTTCGATTAAATCAACATAACGGCCTTCGGCAATCTCGACACAGGTGGAACATACACCACAGGGCGTAGAAGTAATGCCGGTTTCACAATTTAACGATTTTGAGAATATACGGGCAATCGTGGTTTTACCCACACCGCGTGTACCGGTAAACAGATAGGCATGGTGTAAACGGTCATCATTTAAAGCATTGACCAAAGCACGCTGAACATGCTCCTGCCCGACCAGTTCCTGGAAATTTTGCGGGCGCCATTTTCGCGCCAGAACCTGATAGCTCATGCGGGACAACCCATTAAGAAATTTTCACCAGATAAATCATCTATCAGAGTCTATCGAAGAAAGCGATTGAATTACAGCCAAGATAACGTATTAGCTAAGATTATAACAAGCCATGTATATATTTTAGATAAAGTAAGGTGGTAACCCGCCCCAGCCACACCTCGGCACCCGAGATCACCGCTACCGTTGCTTCCTTCCGGACCTGGCGGAGTTCACAGCTTATCGTCGCGAGGGAACCAGAACAGGTCACCATAAGCAGCGCATTATACATAAAAAAAGAAGTCGTTTGTCTTTTGTCGATGCACATTGGACAAAAAACCAGCGAACGACAAAAGACAAACGACCAACAACCTCTTTTTAAAGTATAATGCGTCATTAAAATTTTCTAAACTTAAACACGTTAGACCCTCTTTGATGAAATCAACACTACGCATTGCAACCCGAAAAAGCCCATTGGCGCTATGGCAGGCCGAACACGTAAAAACACGTTTGATGGAGGCGCATGAAGGTCTCGATGTCGAACTGGTCACCTTCACCACCAAAGGCGACAAAATTCTCGATACCCCGCTGGCAAAAATCGGTGGTAAAGGTCTTTTTGTCAAGGAGCTGGAGGTGGCGATACTCGAAGGCAAGGCAGATATTGCCGCACATTCAATTAAAGACGTGCCCATGGATTTTCCAGAAGGTTTATTTCTTTCAACCATCCTTGAACGTGAAGAGCCCTGCGATGCATTTGTTTCAAACAGCATCGAGAGCATACAAACTTTGCCACAGGGCGCTATCGTTGGGACCTGCAGTTTACGCAGAAAATGCCAACTATTAAGCAAGCGACCAGACATAAAAATCAAAGACTTACGAGGAAATGTCAATTCAAGATTAGAAAAACTGGATAACGGTGACTATGACGCCATCATCCTGGCTTGCGCCGGTCTGGTCAGACTCGAAATGGCCAATCGTATAAAACAGCGAATTTCCTCTTCATGGATTCTACCCGCTGTTGGTCAGGGCGCCGTTGGACTGGAGGCCCGCATCGACGATGAAGAAACACTCAGCCTGCTTTCAGTATTACACCACGATGACACCGCCGACCGGGTTACCGCCGAACGCGCACTGAACAAGGGTCTGGAAGGCGGTTGCCAGGTGCCTATTGCCAGTTATGCGATGCTTGATGGCGATACACTGCATTTACAGGCGCTGGTCGGTGAACCTGATGGCAGTAAAATCATACAAAGTGATATCAGCGGGCACCGCGGTGAAGCAGAGCAGCTTGGCACGAAACTGGCTGATGACCTGTTATCTCAAGGAGCAAAAGAAATCTTAGATAAGCTGTATAAAGCTGAAGATTAAAAATTTATAGAGAGGTGTCCGAGTGGTTGAAGGAGCACGCCTGGAAAGTGTGTAAACCGAAAGGTTTCGAGGGTTCGAATCCCTTCCTCTCTGCCAATAAACAAGCCCCATATAGGGGCTTTTTTATTGGCAGAGAGGAAGGGCGAGAAACCGAGCGGGTTCGAAAAAATTGCCGGGAGTAATTGTTATTCACTACATCCATGTAGCACACCCTTCGGGCCATCACAAAAAACGTGATGTTCAAAATTGATCCAGTCAATTTTAGTCATGAGCTGCGCTTTTCAGTAGCGAGCCCGCAAGGTCAGGTACAGGGATGCACCTGATAATCCCTTCCGGCATAACTAACTCTGCCAAACATAACTATTCCTGTAAATTTTTTTGCAGAACTATTTCATTGATCATATTAAGTGTATTTACTCATGCTTTAGCAAGGAGTAAAGTCTAATCCATATGGCTGATGATCATTACAAGCTGAAAGACAAATCAGATGCTGATTTGCATGACTGGTTATGCAAACAGCAACCAGGCACGGCAGAATATAATTCGGGTATTCTAGAATCAATGCGAAGAGTTGCAATCATTGAAGAAGAGTTAGAAAAAAATGAAGAGCCGGTCAGAAAGCGTGAGTTGATCGCAGTAAGTATCGCTGTTTTATCAATTATCCTGATTGTCATTGCCATCGTATTTTCGTTTTAACAGGCAATACCAGAAGCCCCTGCAAAGACAGAAAAACCACACTCAAAAACTTACTCATGCCATCACCGATGTCAGCTACAACCGACACAAGTTCCTTGCTGGAAGAAGACAGAGACCACATCTGGCACCCCTACAGCTCAACACATTCAGACGTCCCCGTTTTCGCCGTAAAATCAGCCAGCGGCACATATCTAACACTGGAAGATGGCACACAATTAATCGATGGCATGTCCTCCTGGTGGTGTGCTATTCACGGTTACAACGTGCCCGAATTAAACGATGCTGTTAAGCAGCAACTCGATGACATGGCGCATGTCATGTTCGGTGGCCTCACCCATAAACCAGCAGTTGAGCTCTGCAAAAAGCTGGTCGAAATCACACCTGAAAAACTTGAAACCGTTTTTCTTGCCGATTCCGGCTCAGTTTCTGTCGAGATCGCCATGAAAATGGCCGTGCAGTACTGGCAGGCTAAAAAGTTAACCAATAAGCTAAAATTTGTCAGTTTAAAAGGCGGTTATCATGGCGACACAATAGGTGCCATGTCCGTTTGTGATCCTGTGACCGGCATGCATACTTTATTTGCAGACATGCTGGCAAAAAACTATTTTGTGCCCTCGCCGGTTTGTGTCTTTGGTGAACCATGCCAGGATGAACACCTTACCGATTTAAAAGCTGTATTAGATTTGCATCATGATTCGATCGCTGCGCTTATTCTGGAACCGGTAATACAGGGTGCTGGCGGCATGAAGTTTTATTCTGCCGACTATCTGAAACAGGCAAAGACTTTATGTGAGCAATATGATGTTTTACTCATCGCTGATGAGATTGCCACCGGTTTCGGTCGCAGCGGCAAATTGTTCGGCTGTGAACACGCTGATATTTCTCCCGATATCATGTGTGTTGGCAAGTCACTGACCGGCGGTTACATGACGCTGGCAGCCACACTGTGCAGCAGAGAGATCAGTGATACCATCAGTACCAACCCACCTTATGCCTTCATGCATGGTCCGACCTTTATGGGTAACCCGCTGGCCTGCCGCGTTGCACTTGAAAGCATCCATCTATTACAAACATCTAACTGGCAACAAAACGTTCAGAAAATTGAACGACAGTTAAAAAAGGCACTCGAACCATGCAGGCAATTAGAGGATGTTGCAGAGGTTCGTGTTTTAGGCGCGATCGGCGTTGTTGAATTGAAGCAGCCGGTTAATATGTCAGCTATTCAACAGGCTTTTGTTGATGAAGGCGTATGGATCCGCCCTTTCGGTAAACTCATCTATCTCATGCCCCCCTATATTATTGAAGCAGATGAATTAAACAAATTATGCAGCACCATTTTCAAGGTGCTTAACAATGGAAAACACAGATAATTTCATATAACCTTGTTAGCAGCAATTGTTAGTAACTAATGCGACTCGTTATTAATCAGGACTATCATCATCGAAGTTAAAAAATCGCTCTGCCGTCCATTATTCCTTTCCCTTGCGGTTGTTATTGCGAGCATTATTTTTGTTTTTAATTATCTGCCGAAACTTGGCAGCGAATCATTGCTTGAACGGATTAAAAATGATGGTCAACTGATCGTTGTCACCCGAAACAGTCCGACAACCTATTATGAAGATGTTGACGGTCCCGCCGGTCTTGAATATGAGATGGCAAAAATGTTTGCTGAAGAGCTAGGGGTTGAACTTACCCTGGTTATACCAGATACATTCGATGATCTGTTCGAGCAGATTTCAGACAACAGGGTACATATTGCGGCCGCAGGGCTAACCATCACCAAAGACCGTGAAAAAATATTTCAATTTGGGCCCGCCTATCAAGAGATAACCGAGCAACTGGTTTATAACATCGCCAATAAACGTCCGAAGAATTTAAAAAAACTTGATGGCACACTTGAAGTTGTCGCTAATTCAAGCCATGAAGAAAGATTAAAATATTTACAAGATATCATCACAGATTTAAACTGGAAATCAGATCATGAACTGGAAAGTGGCGACTTGTTACAGATGGTGTCTGACAACATTATCGAGTACACCATCGCTGACTCCAATGAGTTGTTATTAAATCAACGTTTTCTGATTAATTTACGTGTTGCTTTTGATGTCAGCGAACCCCAGCTGCTCGCCTGGGCCATGCCAAAAACAGATGATAAAAGCCTGTTCCGTGAAATTCAAAAATTCTTCAAAAAGATAAAAGAAAACGGCGAACTAACACGTTTGATAGAACGTAATTATGGTCATGTGGAAGACTTTGATTACGTTGGCACTAAAATATTTATGCGCCACATAGAAACCAGGCTTCCTGTCTATCAGGCATTTTTTGAAGAGGCTGCTGCTGAGCAAGGCCTGGACTGGCGTCTGATTGCGGCTATGGGTTACCAGGAATCTCACTGGGATCCTGATGCAGTATCACCAACCGGTGTACGCGGCATCATGATGCTGACATTAAAAACCGCTAAAGATATGAAAGTAAAAAACCGCCTGGATCCTGAGTCAAGTATTTCAGGTGGTGCGAAATACTTTAAAAAAACTTTAGAACGTATTGATGAAGATATTACTGAACCCGATAACATCTGGATGACAATGGCGGCTTACAATGTCGGTTTTTATCACGTAGAAGATGCCAGGATCATTACACGCAAATTAAAAAAAGATCCAAATAGATGGATCGATGTCAGGGAATCACTGCCGCTGCTGGCAAAAAGAAAATGGTACAAACAAACCCGTTATGGTTATGCGCGGGGCTGGGAGCCGGTGCGCTATGTTGAGAATATTCGCAGTTATTACGACATTCTAAAGTGGGTTGATGACAGCAATATGGAGACGACGCCCGTGCCGGAAGAATTTCTGAAGATACCCAACAGTTTGTAATATAGTGCCTTAAGATCCTTCTCTTTCGTTCAGGATGACATATTTAGCTAGTCTCTATCTGGAATATGTCAGTTTTTCTGCCTGTAAAACACACCCACAGGATGCTCCACATACTCAAGGCCATCAGTAAACGGTGTGACTGCCTGGTTACTTCCAGTCAGTAGAATACCGCCTGAATTCAGCAGTGTAGAAAACTGTTGAAGAATGCCTGCCTTCACACCATTTGAGAAATAAACAAGAACTTCTGGACAGATTATTAAATCCATTGCTCCAATCGATTGAAAATCTTCAGTTAAATCACATTGGCTAAAATGCGCATTCTGACGAATTTTATCTTTTACCTGCCAGCTATTATCCGTACTGTTTACCGTGGTGTACAATTTTTTGTATTTTTCACTCAGTCCGGATAACTGCTGTGCGCTATATGTCGCTGACTCAGCCTGGTTTACATCACTCTGTGAGCTGTCAGAAGCAAATAGCTGAAAGTTTTTAGTTTCACCGCTTTTGTTTTCATATTCTGCAATTTCCATGGCCACAGCATGTGCCAACTGCCCTTGCCCGCAGCCAACAACCCAGATTCGTGCCTTCTCCGGCAATTGCGCGAACACATATTTATGTAACACATTCAGCATCGTAGGACTAAGCGCCCAGCCTGACTGGCGTTGAGATATAGCCTCCAGTACAGATGACCTGATTTCACCCGCCTGCTCACCTTGCAGGCTTTCCGCAAGCGATGCCAGTGAATCAAGCTTATAATTTGATAACAGGGGCTCCACTCGTTCAACCAGACAGCTGCGTTGCGCATCAGGGACGACCACGCCCAGAACATTTTGCAGGGCTACTAGTAAAGATTCATAATCATCAATATTGTGGGGGACAGCAGATGGCATATTCAGACCTTCGAACAGAATAATAGGAATTCACTTCAAGCATAGAAGGAAAATACCGAAGTTCAATAATCAGGGCCATTTACACTGGCTTAATATGGTTCTAATTACGATACTGGCGTGTATGGGCTTACTGGTCTGAATAATTCTCTACTTTTCAACTTTTTATGACCCAGGTGGTGGTTAATTACATAACGCATCAAGCGTTTCGTTTCAGCCAGGTGTTGTGGATTTTCTGCTATGGATGGATAGGCTTCACTTTCCAGTGCAAGCAGGCAGGCGCCTGATATCTGTGGCAAGTTGCCAGCCTTGCCGCCCCGGTATAAAACGGGACCATGTTCAAGAAAATATTGATACGCAACATCGGCTTGAATGGCCTCACCGGTGTCTGCATCAGCGTGAAAATTCAGCGCAAAACCTAGCAGCTCGAGTAATTTTATCTCAAATTTCCGCAGTGAAATTTCCAGATTTTCATCATTTTCCAGCAGGTAAAGGCAATGATGGTAGTGTTCAAATATCGCCTCATGCACATCATCTTTATGCAGCAGATATATCAGCAGTTCATTGATATACATCGCCGATAATAGCGATTTATTTCTTAGTTGAGGCGACTTCAAGTCAGCGCGTTCTACACTCTTCAGGTATGGCAAACTGCTTTTACCCTGCCAACTGATCACCAAAGGCGTAAATAGCAACAAATTGCCTGCAATTTTGGAACGTGCGCCCCGACTGCCTCTAGCCATCAGCGACACACGGCCATAATCTTTTGTTAATACATCCAGGATACTGCTGGTTTCACGATAGGGACGTTTGTGCAGGATATAGGCAATCTGTGTGTTGACGAGGCCCATTAAAAGCAATGAAAAATGAAAAATGAAAAATGAAAAATATAAAAGCTAGAAACCTTCACTGCATGTGTAACGGAGTGTTTTTGTGAGAATAAAGTAATCATATAAAATGCTTGCCATGCTTCGCATGTGATGAAAAAATTTCATTTTTCATTTTTCATTTTTCATTTTTCATTTTTCATTTTTCATTTTTCATTGTCTTTACTCGCTATATCCCAGTCCGCGCAACGCCCTTTCATCATTTGACCAGCCCTCACGAACTTTGACCCACAGGTTTAAATACACTTTTGAATCAACCATTTTGCTGATGTCCTGACGGGCAGCTGTTCCTATGCTTTTTAGCCTGGCACCTTTTTTACCGATAATTATGGCTTTTTGACCGGTGCTTTCAACGTAAATAGTGGCATGAATACGAACGATGTCCGGGTCTTCAATATACTTGTCGATATCGACCGTACTGGTGTAAGGCAGTTCCTGACCCAGTTCACGGATCAGTTTTTCCCGTATGATCTCAGAAGCCAGAAAACGCATACTTCTATCTGTCACCTGGTCATCCGCATAAAAGTGATCATTCTCAGGGAGCAATGCTAAAACCTTCTGTTCCAGAACATCAACATTCATTCCATTCATCGCAGAAACAGGAACGATTTCTGTAAAATCATAATGTGATGACAGATCACTCATTAATGGTAACAACTCTTTTTTACTGGGTAGCTTATCCATCTTATTAACCACCAGCACAACAGGACAACTTACTGATTCCAGTTTTTCAACGATGGCCTGATCTTCTTCTGTCCATTGTTTAACCTGTACTACAAAAAGAATAACATCCACATCGTTTAATACTGAAGTGGCCGCACGGTTCATATACTTGTTTATCGCGGTACCGCGCCGTTTATGAATACCCGGTGTGTCTACATAAATTGTTTGAACATTTTCAGTAGTTTTAACACCGAGAATCTGGTGCCGTGTAGTTTGTGGTTTGCGTGAAGTAATACTCAGCTTCATGCCAAGAATATTATTGAGCAATGTTGATTTGCCAACATTCGGTCTACCGATAATTGCAACGTAACCGCAGTGTTGCCGCCCGTCTCGGCTTTGGTCCTGGTGCAGATCAGTCACTATGATTTATTCCCGAAGTTCTCTTCAACCTGAACGATGGCTCTACCGGCAGCTATCTGCTCAGCTTTGCGACGGCTTTTACCTTCGCCTGTTACTTCGATCTTCATTTTTTCAATACTGCATTTAACGTGAAAAACCTGTGCGTGCGCCTGGCCTGTAATATCTGTTACCTGGTAGTCTGGCAAGGAAAAATGACGTGACTGTAATAATTCCTGTAACTGTGTTTTAGGATCTTTTAGACTTTGCAGATCCATCGATAAAGCAAGTCTATTGGCGTATAAACGAACAATTAGTTCGCGGCATGGTTCAAAACCACCGTCACAGTAAACCGCACCAAAAATACTTTCTACTGCATCAGCAAGAATAGAGGGTCTACGAAACCCACCACTTTTAAGTTCGCCAGAACCTAGCCTAATCACCTCACCCAACTCTAGATGACCGGCAATTTCAGCGAGCGAATCTTTATTAACCAGGTTAGCACGCAGTCGACTTAGGTCGCCTTCCTGCACGTCAGGGTATAATTTAAATAACTCATGCGCGATAACAAAGTTTAGTATCCCATCTCCCAGAAACTCGAGTCGCTCATTATTTCTGGAAGAATAACTCCGGTGCGTCAAAGCTTCATCTAATAGAGAAATATCACTGAATGAATATTCAAGCTTTTTTAATAAGACATTAATGGCTCTGGGTTGTGCCATGGTACTACTCATGAATCCATCTGCAGTAATGTCTAACGGGTCAGCACTCTAGCTTCGTGCTTGAAACTAACGATGTAATCTAGAGTGCCAATCAGCTTGCCGCGCGGTTCATATTCAATGATTACAATATTTTCTCCACGGACTTTGCCTTTCTTAACCTTGATCTGATCTGGCTTTATCGTATACACGCTATTCATGCTTAATCGTTTAGCAACCAATATTTTTAGTCCTTTAGCGGTTGCTCGTTTTGCAGCATCATCATTTGGCAACTCTCTCATAATCGATTTGACACTCGAATCAGTTATATAGACCGGAATAACATTCATCGCGATCACGCCCTGAAACAACAAAAAGACGAGGACTACCATCCAGCTGATAAAGGTTAAACCGCGTTGATTCGAAATAGGATTTGTCATAGGTTTTTTCATTATGTGATTACCTCTTATTTTAGAGTTTACTTAATTATGTTACCAATACGATCAAGATGCCACTCATCACTATAGTGCATCCAGATCATAAACGCTTTACCTACTAAATTATTTTCTGGCACGGGCCCCCATACGCGGCTGTCATTACTATTATCGCGATTGTCACCCATCACAAAATACATGCTTTCCGGCACGATGTATTCACCCTGTAAATTATTAGGTCTGGCCGGTAATAACAACATAGAGTGCTCAACATCTTTCAGCTTTTCAGTATATTCATTAGCAAACGTTTGCCCCGGGCCTTTGTATTGACCGATGAAATCTCTCTCAACCGGTTTACCATTTACGTAAAGCACCTTGTTGTAATACGCAATGTGATCACCCGGCAAGCCGATAACACGTTTTATATAATCCAGATTTGGATCGCGTGGATAACGAAATACAACTATATCACCACGCTCCGGCCGCTCTAGTTCAATAATTTTTTTATTTATTACCGGTAACTTAATACCGTAGGCGAATTTGTTAACCAGGATAAAATCACCGATATACAATGAAGGCAGCATCGAACCCGAGGGAATCCGAAACGGTTCAACAATAAATCCACGCAATAGGAAGACGATAAGTAGTACGGGAAAAAATGACTTTGAGTATTCAACGATTACAGGTTCTTTGCCTTTACGACTAATTTCTACACCCTGATGGATCTGTGTCGAATTTTGCACGACCTGATTACGCTTTGGTTCAAAAAACCATTTATCGATCACCCAGACAAACCCGGTAAAAACGACCGCAATAAATAAATAAAAGGAAAAATCAATTATCATTATTCGTACACTATAAAATATTGTTAGAAGCCGGAATCCATAAGGATCTCCGGCATTTTAAAAGTTTAGGCTGTTATTATTAATTATCTACTTTTAATACCGCTAAAAATGCTTCCTGCGGTATCTCGACCTTGCCAAACTGCTTCATGCGTTTTTTACCCTTTTTCTGCTTCTCCAGCAACTTACGTTTACGAGATACGTCGCCACCATAACATTTTGCTGTCACATTTTTACGCAGAGCTTTAACTGTCGAACGCGCAATAATATTGCGACCTATCGCTGCCTGAATTGCGATATCAAACATCTGACGCGGGATTAACTCACGCATTTTGTCTACCACTTCACGCCCACGCCTCATACTTGCATCGCGATGCGCGATTATCGACAGTGCATCGACACGTTCATTATTGATAAGTATATCCACCTTCACCAGGTCAGCTGCCTGAAAACGGTCAAATTCATAATCAAAAGAAGCATAACCACGGCTGACGGATTTTAACCGGTCAAAGAAGTCCAGCACCACTTCACTCAATGGCATCTCATAAACCAGTGAGACCTGTTTACCCATGTATTGCATGTTTAATTGTACACCACGTTTTTCGATGCACAGTGTTATCACATTGCCAACATATTCCTGTGGCACCAGGATATTGGTTTTGATAATCGGTTCACGCAGTTCTTCGATAAAATTCACCTCTGGCAGGTCTGCCGGATTATGAATCTCATAAACTTCACCTTTGGTATTTAATATCTCATAGACCACCGTTGGCGCTGTGGTGATCAGATTTAAATCATATTCACGCTCCAGGCGTTCCTGAATGATCTCCATGTGCAACATGCCAAGAAAACCGATTCGAAAACCCAGGCCCAAGGCTGAGGAATTTTCTGGCTCGTACTGCAGCGAAGCATCGTTCAGGGTTAGTTTATCGAGTGAATCGCGGAAATCATTGTAGTCATCTGAACTGACTGGGAACATTCCTGCAAAAACGCGCGGCTGGACTTCCTTAAAACCTTCAAGCGCCTCGCTAGCAGGATTGTCTGCCATGGTGATAGTATCACCTACTTTTGCGGAGTCAATTTCCTTGAGGCTGGCGATAATAAAACCTACCTGGCCGGCTGATAAACTCTCACGATTCTCACGCTTTGGGGTGAAAACACCCACCTTATCGACAAGGTAACTTCTCTGCGTAGACATCACGGTCATTTTCTTACGCGGTGCTATCTCACCCTGTTTAACACGAACTAAGATAACAACACCGACGTAGGAATCAAACCATGAATCGATGATCAATGCTTTTAACGGTGCTTCCCGATCGCCTTCTGGCGCGGGGATCTCAGCAACTATCTGCTCCAGCAATTCATGTATACCTTCACCGGTTTTAGCACTGACGCGTAATGCGTTGCTCGCATCTATACCGATGACCTCTTCAATTTCTTCACATACGCGTTCGGGATCTGCTGCCGGCAGGTCAATCTTGTTTAATACCGGAACCACATCGAGGCCCTGCTCGATCGCGGTATAACAGTTAGCAACACTTTGTGCTTCCACACCCTGCGAGGCATCAACGATGAGTAAAGCCCCCTCACAGGCTGCCAGTGAACGGGAAACTTCGTATGAAAAATCCACGTGACCCGGGGTATCAATAAAATTCAGCTGATAGGTCTCACCATCATCTGCTTTATAATTTAAGGTAACACTCTGTGCTTTAATGGTGATACCGCGCTCGCGCTCGATATCCATTGAGTCCAGTACCTGCGCATCCATTTCACGCTCAGTCAAACCCTCACATGCCTGGATCAGACGGTCAGCCAGCGTCGATTTACCGTGATCAATATGCGCGATAATGGAAAAGTTTCGAATGTTTTTCATCAAAATAAAGGGACTGCGTGTTTCTTAAGTTTTATCAGTAATGGTTTTGAGCAGAATCTCTGCATCAAGAAAATAGTGGCACAAAATTTCATCGTTTAGGGTCAATACCGGAACATTGTCGCCGTACAACTTTTGTAATGCCGCTTCATTATCGATGTACTGACGATTCACCGTAATACCGTATTTCTCGATAAACGGTCTTAATTCATCTTCCATGGCTTCACAGAGCGGACAATTACTACGCGAATAAAGTATGAATTTCAATGACATACCTGATATGAATAATTACCTGGGTTTCCTGTTACAACGATCAGTTATAACGACACAGGCAGAAAAAAACCGGCAAAACCGGCATCTCACGCAAACCTTCTTTCTGCTAACAATAATCTGGGTCAGAGTTTACCATGTCCAATGATTTTTCTCAGTACTACCGGCGTAAACCTTTTCGCACTGGCCTGGCGTTGAAAATACCATTTAGACATGAGCGAACCTAAAACAAGCCCCATAATGCCAGACGCAGCAATGGCCAGATCACGGTAATCAATAAGTGCCTCTAAAAAATAATCAGCCACTAAGGCAAAAGCCAGCATGCCCAGAATGGGGATAACATACATCATCACAGAACCCTTAAGCAGTGCATCTTCGGAAATACCAACGACCACCATATCACCTACTTCAGCATCGATATTATTCTCCGCCTGAAAACGGGTAAACTTGCGACCAACCACTTTCGCTAAGACAGAGGTGCCACAGCCTTTGCTCGCGGCACAGCTACCACACGCTGATTGTGTCTGCGCCTGCAATACCAGCAGAGTTCCTTTTATTTCGACAACTTGAGCCTGCTCTTCAATCATTGTAATTTTACAGTTGACTGCGCCATCGACCGAACTGTTTTCACCGGTACCTCACCCACTACTGTAACGAAATAGTCGTCAACGGAATTACCAAAAGCATTCACTGCGCCCATCGTCGAGGCGCCCTGTAAATGTTTTTCTTCCCCCTGGTTTTTTTCGATAAACACTGAGACGGATGCCAGTCCATCCGAATAGACAAGATGCAGTAAATCTGGCTGCCTGCTGCCTGGATTTTCTGCATTTTGAATTGCCGATGACCGGGAGTAGCGCATAGTACTCTGAGTCAACATAAAGCCTTTTGGTAACGTGTTTATGGCCCACTGCAAAGGCGCGCTATGTATTACATCTATTTCAGGATCATCCAGCAGCTGCTGCTCATAATGCTCAAACTGCTTTAGATCAAAAGACCGGACCGGTGGCTGCGCCAGGTAATCAAGCGAAGTAAACATCATCTGTTCGACCACGGTATTATCTTCAGCAACCAGATCACAACGCAGCAGCATGCCGGTATTTTTATCTACCCAATAGCGGTAGCCATAACGAAGTTTGTCATTGGGAATCAGATCAACCACCAGCGTCTGGTGATTTGCAATGCGGTCATCTGGCAGCTGGTTTATAGAATAAAAAAGTTCCAGCTGATTTATATTATCTGGCAGCTGCGGATGTAATGACTGCTTCCTGGCATTAAGGCGAATAGTGACTAACTCACGACCCGGGAAAACTGAAACAACCTTGTTATTACGTCTGACGACTTTTCTAGGTTCGCCATTCAGCGCCTCCAGGCTTTCCCAGACGCCTTCATCATCACTGCCATGTGTTACGCGTAAGGTCGAAAGGTTATCCGACTTTCTTAATATAAATGTACCTTGATAATTCTGCTTTCGATCGGCTTCCGACATGCGCTGCAGCATGTCAAACAAGTCGCCTGCAAAACTGTTCGTGCTTATTAAAAAGAGAAAAAAAGCGGCAAAAACAGCGTTAAAAGGCATTATCGTATTAGCATGTATGGGTTTGATGGCTAATTTGGGATGACCTACTTTTTAGGCTCAGGTTTACTTTTAGATTCAAAACTAACTGCTCTGACATAAGGCAGGCGCCCCTGTAAAGTATCCTGTGCTGCGAATTCCAGATGCTGATTTATATAAGGGTCTAAATCCGTCGCTTTGTTATCGATGGCCTTGTTTTTGATGGACTTGCCTTCAACCGCCAGCTGTACTGCAGGCTGCGCTTCAATGTTCGTTGCCACAGGCGCAACCCCGGCATTATCATCCTGCTGAGTCACGCTAACGACCATAACAACCGCAACGGAAGCGGCCACAGCCATGCCGGCGACGGGCTTAAGCCAGGCAGACAAGTCGAAGAATCCAGATTTTTCTGACGGTGATGATGTTTTAGGCTCAGCAGCTGTCATCTGATCTGCGATATTTTCATCCGCCAGGGCTTCACGCACCGCGTGACTGACATCCACAAACGATGAATCACTCATCTCACCGCGCAAGGCGTCTCCCAGCATCTGATAACGCTGCGCTACTTGTGCATCATCTGCTTCAGCTGATAACGAAAACGACATAAGCTCATCACGATGCATGTCATTATCTAAAAAAGCTGAAATTTTTTCTTTACGTTTGCTCATAACTATTACTCTTCACTGCAAAAGCCGCGTATGTATGTCTTAATTCTTCGACTGTTTAATTATGTATAAATTCACTGTTGCGTAAAAATTAACCTGAAATAGTAATCAGGCAAAATTAGTTGATACATGGTGACTGTCATCATCCAGTATCGGTTCCAGTTTGCTGTCTATCGCTTCACGAGCACGAAATATTCGTGATCTCACGGTACCAATCGGACAATCCATGACCGCAGCAATATCCTCGTAACTTAGACCTTCGATTTCCCGCAAAGTTATCGCTTCACGTAAATCAGAGGGCAAAGCGCTCATCGCCTGGTTAATAGTTACTTCAAGTTCTGCAGCTAAGGCTTCGCGTTCCGGTGAAGCATATTCTTTTAACCATTCGCTCGCGCCATAATCTTCTGCGTCCTGTACGTCTATACTATTTACCGGGCTCTTACGAGCCATTGCTACCAGGTGGTTTTTCGCCGTATTAATCGCTATACGATACAACCAGGTATAAAACGCGCTTTCACCACGAAAGTTTGGCAACGCACGGTACGCTTTTATAAAGGCCTCCTGCACGACATCGGGCACATCAGACTGATTCCTTAAAAATCGGGAAACCAGCTTGGATACACGCAACTGATACTTCAGAACAAGCAAATCAAAGGCTTTTTTGTCGCCCTGCTGTACTCGAACTACAAGTTCATGATCTATCTCGCGTTCACTCATCGAACCCCCTTGTTAATGAGCGAATGATCACCCTGCATTCTGTGACTGGTAAATTCCACTATAGTTCCCATAGTATTTTTAAGTTTTTGAATTATGTATACTTAACCACTAACTAAGCAGATAAATTTACCTTATTTCGAACCTGACATAAAGCCAAATAACACAAACCCGATTAAGACATGCCAACAACATACCAACACGATGTACTGATCATAGGCGGCGGCGCGGCCGGCCTGAGTCTGGCACTGCGTATTGCTGACCAGTGCAGCGTAGCCATCGTCTGTAAAGGACCCAGCATGGATGGCAGCACCTATTTCGCCCAGGGCGGTATGTCTGCGGTATTGAGCGAGCATGATTCCTTCAAATCACACATCGAAGACACCATAAATGTCGGCGGCAGCCTGGCTAATAAGGAAACCATTAAGTTCGTCGTTGAACACGGCCCGGAAAATATCCGTTGGCTGCAGGAACTGGGTGTGCCGTTTAGCAGTGACATTTTCAAATCGGGCAAACGTGAACTGCATTTAACCCGCGAAGGCGGACACTCACACCGCCGGGTCGTACATGCCGCAGATGCCACCGGCAAAGCCATGAGCGATACCCTGGAAAATCACGCGCGCCAGCATAACAACATCACTTTTTTTGAGCACCATCTGGCCGTTGATTTAATCACTACCGAAAAACAGGGGTACACCGATGGCGACAATACCTGCATCGGCGCCTACATATTAAACAAGAACAGCAATCATGTAGAAACGTTTCAGGCACGTTTCGTTGTTTTAGCGACCGGCGGTGCCAGCAAAGTTTATCTTTATACCAGTAACCCCGATGGCTCTACCGGTGATGGCATTGCCATGGCATGGCGTGCAGGTTGCAGTGTCAGCAATATGGAGTTCAACCAGTTCCACCCGACCTGTCTGTATCACCCGGATGCAAAATCTTTTCTTATCAGCGAAGCAGTACGCGGCGAAGGCGGAAAACTACTATTGCCTGACGGTAAACAGTTCATGAAGAAGTTTGATAAACGCGGCGAACTGGCGCCACGTGACATCGTTGCCCGCGCCATCGACCATGAAATGAAACGCCTCGGGGCCTCGCATGTCTATCTCGACATCAGTCACCGCTCCCCTGCTTTTATCGCCTCACATTTTCCAACTATCTACGAGCGATGCCTGCAATACGGTATCGATATCACCAGGGAACCGATCCCCGTGGTGCCTGCTGCACACTATACCTGTGGTGGCGTGAATACGGATCTAGATGGACACACGGATATCAGCAATTTATACGCTATCGGTGAGACCGCACACACCAGCTTGCACGGTTCAAATCGTTTGGCGAGCAATTCCTTACTGGAATGCCTGGTGTTTGCACAATCAGCAGCTAAAGATATTTCCTCGCTGATCAAAACGCCTTACAAAAAACATAGCATTTCAAACTGGGATGAAAGCCGTGTTACCGATTCAGATGAAGACGTTGTGATCTCACACAACTGGGATGAACTGCGCCGTTTCATGTGGGACTATGTGGGCATCGTTCGCACCAACAAACGATTAGAGCGCGCCATGCACCGCGCCAGTTTACTGCAACAGGAAATCGATGAGTATTACAGCAACTTCCGCATCAGCAATGACCTGATCGAACTGCGTAATCTAACACTGGTGGCCGAATTGATTATCCGCAGTGCGATGTTACGTAAAGAAAGCCGCGGCCTGCATTTTTCACTGGATTACCCGGTGGCAGATGAATCATCTATTGCAAAGGACACTGTTTTAAAACCACATCACAAGTCAGTCAAAGAAAAAATTAAAATAATAAAGTAACGAGTTATAAGTTTTAAGTTGCAAGTTGCAAATTAAAAACACACACTTATAACTTGAAACTTACAACTTAAAACTAATTTTTTATGTCACAAGCAAGTTACCTGATCGAGCCAGATGAACTCGAAAAATTACGCACCAACGAAAATATCATCATCGTCGATCTATGCAAAGCCAAACAGTACACACAGGCGCATATTCCCGGCGCACATTTTGTGAATTACATCGACATCGTAAAAATCGACAAACCGGTCATGGGCCTGTTGCCCGACAATGAAAAATTTTCGGCGCTTTTATCTGCCTTAGGTGTTAACAAAAAATCACTGATCGTTGCTTATGACGACGAAGGTGGCGGCTGTGCAGCAAGGTTTGTCTGGACGCTTCACGTCTTCGGACATGAGACGGCCGTTATACTTAACGGCGGCCTGCATAACTGGGCGAACGAAGGACATCCGTTAAGCAATACGCTACCGGAAAAACCCGAAGCCAGTGATTACCACGTCACAAAAACACACCACCACACCGCAACACGTGCTTTTATTCAGACACACCTGGACGATGACAATGTAGTTTTTCTCGACGCACGTTCACTGGCCGAATATAAAGGCGAGAAGCTGTTTGCCCATAAAGCCGGCCATATTCCCGGCGCGATACATTACGAGTGGACAGAATCGATGAACCAGAATAATAATCTACGCCGTTTACCTGAAGAGGTTATTCAGCAACGGCTTGATGATTTAGGTATCACAAAAGACAAAGAAGTTGTTTGTTACTG
>Ga0233409_10000030_pt1 | contig 20352 bp, 29 predicted proteins | sample Na_oxic_13_MG_FD_179871 | JGI IMG/M metagenome (GOLD analysis project Ga0233409, IMG submission 179871) | Seawater microbial communities from Saanich Inlet, British Columbia, Canada - Na_oxic_13_MG | ecosystem: Environmental > Aquatic > Marine > Inlet | place: Canada: British Columbia... | reverse complement strand
GAACGAGAACCTTGCCCCGAATGTAACGGTAAAAAATATGTAATGGAGGAAACCGATTATGCTGAGCGCAAAAGAAACAATCGAATTTTGGGCGGAAAAGGTGGGGTTAGGCCGGAAGGGAAAAAACAAAAGAAAGAGGATGCAGTTCAGGGAAGCAAAAAAGCTGGAACGGCAAAGCCGATACGGAAACAAGTGGGGCAAAAAAGCCGTGGAAACCCAAAGACGAAAAAAGAAACAAATGATGAGGATACAAAAAGGAAAAGATTAAAATGACTATCATCAACTTAACAATTGCCTGGGTATTGATTAGTTTTTTATTGGCAGCGTATGCTTATTACAAAGCTAAGTGTAAATAGTTGAAATAAAACCACTTAAATATGCTTGCCAATACCATTCATCGGTAATAGATAAGCCAATATAACGCAACTCAGGAGGTCGATTTTTGAGCGAAAAGACCCAAAACCACGATATAAGGTCAGTTCAGGTCATTCCTCTTTGGTCACAGATGCCTGAGTGGTGGAAAGATCAGTACAATAACGCCAGCTCATACATCAAGATCCGGAGATATGTAATCAATCGAGCTCGTGATGTAAAATATTTTGTTCGAGCAATCTATAAACGGTTATTCTTTAAGGAAATCGACACTCTTCATTATCCAGTCAAATGTAAGTGCGGAGAAAAGTGCGACTGGGTTACCATTTCAGAATATGCTTCTTTTTGGGGCTGTTGGGAATGTGATAAGGATCTGATCTATGACCGAGGAAATTCCAGAGCTAAAACCGCTTAAAGATATTGCGGCCGGTATTGCATTTGAAACCATACTCACAACGAGCAAAGAGAATCGCGCGACTCGAAGAAGGATGGCTGAAAACTTAAAACTTCCATGGAAAAAATACCTGGAAGTGGAAGCGACAGTTTTAAAAATATACAAAAAGAAGGTTGATGAGGCAATTGAACATGACCGAAAAAGAATTAAATAAATTAATGAAGAATATTTGTGATATTAATACAATGGCATTTCCTTGGGTTGAAGTGCTCTTATGGATAGGGATCGTTGTGATAGTGGCAGCTCTTTTTTCATTATAACTCACAGTATTGAGGCGAAACCGGATGAAGGTAATTAAGGGCGGAAAAGATAAACCAAAGCCAAAAACAACACCAAGAATTTATGACCACGAGGCTATCGCGAAAGATCTTGCAGCCGGAATGTTATCGATCAGGGAAATTGGACGTAAACACGGCTGTTCACCCGCAACAGTTTTTAAGGTGAAAAAAAAGAGAGGCATCGAAAGAGATTTATCACCAAGGGTTAGAGAGAAAGTTCGTGCAAAATTGGTGGGGAAAAAAGCAAAGGTAAACAGTAAACAAGTAAACGGCAAACAAGATCAAGAGAAGTTTGAGACAGAAGCAATTGAAGAGGCCGCAAAAGAGGGCGTTAAGATAATAACGAGACACCGGCGTATCATTGAAAAGTGTACGGTGGTGGCAAATCAATTCTTGGAAGAGCTCAAAAAAGATAAGATTGTTGCCAAGATCACGGACAAAGGTAAGAAAATTTATACTAAAATACCAGCAAACCAAAAATCTGCACTCTTCAATTCTGTTACCATCGCTGCAAGCCGTTTGATCCCCTTAGAAAGATTATCTTTTAATTTGGATGATGCACCCGCTAAAATGCCAGAGGGAGAGGGCGTACTTACAGCATTTCCTTCCGGTCCATTAACCCTTTCCGAATGGGAAAAACAGATGAAAGAGGCCGAGATAAACCGTGAAAAAAATAATACTGATACTGGTAGTTAGCTTTATGGCTTTCTGGATACCACAACCAGGACCACAATTAGAAGCGTCCACCTGTCCGGTGGATTTTACCTTTTTTGGTGGTTCCAGGGGTGGAGGGAAATCAGATTGCTTACTTGGCCGGCAGCTCAGAGGCGCAGAATTATATAAAGGTCACTGGAACGGCCTGATGTTAAGGCGGAAATATAAAGAGTTCCAGGAAATGCGCCGAAGAATCGATATTTTAATTCAAAACGGTTTACCGGCAGAGCGCATAGGCGGCGATCAGCAAACAAATTATCTTAGGTTTAAAAATGGAGCTCAATCGATCTTAACGGCCATTGATCGGCTCGAAAGGGTGAACGACCATGTTGGACAGCAATATACCGAAATAGGCGTTGATGAGTGTACGACGTTTCCTTTTTTCACTAAAATGGTGGATAAACTAAAAGGTTCTTGCCGTTCACCGTATGGAGTTCCGTGTCATATGTTCGGGACCGGCAATCCTGGTGGACCAGGACATAATGAAGTTAAGGAATATTTCAAACTTGGCACGGATTCAGGCATAGATCCGAAAACCATCATGTATCACAAGCTGGAAGGAGGATTTCAAGAGACAAGGATATTCATTCCTTCCTTTTTAAAAGATAATCGCATCTTGTGTGAAAATGATCCACTTTATGTTGCACGGCTTCTTTCAATCAAGGATCCTGCACTTAAAAAAGCCTGGATCAAAGGTGATTGGGATGTATTTATCGGCCAAGCGTTTAATCTTACCAGGGAATTTCATATTATCAAGCCTCTTCCGGTCCCTGATTATGCGCCTATTTATATGACATTTGACTGGGGATTCGGGGCCCCATTTTCAATTGGCTGGTGGTGGATCGATGCAGACAACAGAGCTTATCGCTTTTCAGAATGGTACGGATGGAACGGAACACCAAACGAAGGTTTAAGGATTGAAGATTCAATTATTGCCAAGGGAATTATAAAGAGAGAGAAAGACCTTGGAATTAAGGACAGAGAGATAATCAGGCTGGCCGGAAACGATTGTTTTAATAAAAAACCTGATTATAAAGGTGGTGGGCAGGGACCGAGCACGGCAGAAGTTTTCAGAGCTGCAGGATTAAAATTAAGGCCGTCTGATGCAATGAGAACCTTAAAGATCAGACAGTTTCGTGAACGACTGATTATTCCAGAAGATTCAAAACCGATGATGCTGATTTACGATACTTGCAAGGAATTTATCAGGACCATACCGGCGCTATGTTCTGATGATACAAATCCGGAAGATATTGATACTCAGCAAGAAGATCATATTTATGACGAAGCGTGTCACATTTGCATGGCACGGCCATTAAGTTTAGTTCCTTCCGAAGCGGCAAGAGCAGAAGACAAAAAACGAGTTGCAGCGACAAGAGCCAAACTTCCTGAAATTGCACAAGCGGCCTGGTCGGAAATTGACGAGCTCCGGAAAGAACTTAATGAAAACGAATATGAGGATTATTAAAGGAGAATTTAACCATGAACGTCAACGCAATCAGAGTTTACGCAGTAGAATTTGAAGAAGGGGAAAGTGCTGTCATGACCGATTTATTCCCAGGCGAAAGAATTTATAGCGTTACTCGATTAAGCGACGAGCCGAAAATATTTAGGGTTGAAACAGCCCTTTCAATTCAAGGTGATGAAAACGGGAAATGGGTTGAGCCGATCCAGGGTTCAATGACCATCGACGGACAATCCAAAGCTGATGAAACAGAACCGGATCCGGACGTAAAAGCAGAAGAGGAAGAAAATAATGGAAACCCAATATAACATTCTAATATTATGCGGTATCTGCATATACCTTTTGATTATGAATATTGTCGAGAAGTGGCAGCATACCAAAAGGGAGAATGATTTCATTAACCGGCTTATGGCCAATTCCCACGATGATTATGTGAGGAACAAGGTTATTGCTTCATCTAAACCCCAAAAGTCTGAATATATCGGGGAGATAGATACCAAACCGAACGATGATTTACAGGTCGATTAATCTAATCCTTTAAGAAAGGTGCGGTATATGAAAAAATATTCCAGCATAATAACCGTTATCGTTTCCCTGGTGGTTATTTTTACCGCAGGGTTTGGGGCTGTCTCTTATTTTGCCAAAGCAGACGATCTTAACACCTTAAAATTGGTGATGAACTATGGATTTTTGGAAATCAGAGCTAAAGCCTTGCAGGAAAGAATGTGGGATCTGGAAAAACAATATGGCATAGCTAAGAGCCAGTGGCCAGCGCACGTTAAAACGGAATATCTTAAACTTAAAGAAGAACGTGAGGCCATTTTGAGAAAGCTGGACATTATCTATGCAGAACAGCAAAAGAAGGGAAAAGGATAATGCGAGACGTATTGGACCGATTTGTATTGTCAAGGGATGATCCTCTTTATGTTGATAAGATTTTTCCGTGGTATTTTAAGCCGGCTGGTCCTGATAACCTGAAATGGGGAAGACGGGATTGCCCTTATTGCTTTGCCTCATTTTCCGTGGTGAAATTAAGAAAACGTTATAGATGCTCAAGATGCAGAAAGATGGTGAAAATATGCCAAAGAAAACACTTAGATCCGTCCACGATACTCTAAAACCGAAAGCAGACATATCTTCTTCTTTTAATCCAGAGGGATCCGGTTACGATTATGAGACAGCCAAGAAATCCGGAATGAAACGTGATAAACGTGGACACATGGGGAGCCGTGACCCAAAGACCGGCAAATTACTAAAAGGGCGCAAGCATAAAACGTGGGATAAACTTGAGAAGGGCGAGAAAAAAGCAGGATACCGAGTATTCAAGAAGGGCAAAAGATATTATTCTGAGCAAGAAAAACATTAACCTTTCTACTTAAAAGGAGGTAGAGAAATGGCAAAGGAAAAGAAAAAACAAGTGATTGTAGATGATCCGTGGGCGTATAGATCCGAAGGGATGCGTTGTGGAACCTGCATGTGGTATGTCAAGAAAATGGCCAAGGAAACAGAAACCGGTGAAGTGATTATGGAGATCGGTCGGTGCAGACGACATGCCCCTTCAATGAACGGCTATCCAGTTGTTTATTCCGATGATTGGTGCGGAGATCATAAGCTCAACGAAAACGCACTATAAAAGAGGTAAGCTATGAATTCGAAAACAGCTCCGGTAGACAAGTTAGACGAAGCGTATGTGATCAGGACCGTCGAAGAGTTCTTTAATTTCGATCAGGATCTTTATATTCAAATGCTCCACCGAATCACCTTTCGCAATATCCTTTATTACATGGGTGAGCAATGGATGAACTGGGCAAAGAAAGAACAAATGTTCAGGCGTATTATAAAGAAAAACTCACTCCCCACCCCCGTATCAAATATCATTCGAGATTATGTTCGATCCATGAAAGCGCTTATCCTCAATAAAGACTTTTCCGTTTCAGTATGGCCAAACAGCGATGATGTTGAGGATGCTCAAGCCGCAAAATTAGGTGAGCTGGTCCTGAAAGATATGGAAGCGGCCAACGATGAAGAATTCTTAGACGAAAAAGAAAAGGTGGCCATGTGGGTTGTATTGGCCGGCACGACGTTTTTTCGTACTTTTCCGGAGCTGGATCGAGGGCAATGGTATCTTGACGACAATGGCGATATGATGAAAACGGGTGAAGTTGTATCCGAGAATGTTTCATTATTTAATGTTTTCGTTGATGTAATGGGCGAAACCCTGAATAAAAAGCGTGCGGTGGGTGTTCAATCTGTTAAGCCGAGAGAATGGGTTGAAGATACTTTTAAAATAAATTTAACCACTGACGAGGCGGAAAAGGCCACAAACTATCAAAAGAAACTCATGAAAATGGTGGCAAGCGTTTCTCCTTGGAAGGGATCCGGCTTAGAAACATTATCTGATGTTGAGGATGATGATATGGTTATTTTCAAGGAAATTGAGTATAAGCCCGATATGAGATATCCGAACGGCCGATATGTTGCCACTTGTTGCGGTCAAAAGATGTTTGCCCACGATAAAATGCCTATCCCGATTGATGAAAACGGAAAATGGGAATACACCTGTACCGATTTTCATTATTACTATGTCCCTGGTCGCTTCTGGTCTGACGCTGGTGTAAATGACCTGATAAGCCCACAAAATACCATTAATCAAATAGATCAGGCTCTTGAAGTCAACCGGAAGTCACTGGGGCGCAGCATGGTTACTATGACCTCAGATATTGAAATAAAGAAAATATCTGATTACGGTGAGCATTTACTCCTTCTTAAATTTGATGCTATGACATCTGGTGGCCAAAAACCGGAATTTAGACAGGGGATACCATTACCGGCACAGATTCTTGATGAAAGACAGGCTCATAGACAGGTAGCTCAGGAAGCCGCAGGAGATCCAAAGAACGTTATGCGAGGTCAGGCTCCAAGTGCTCAAGCGTCCGGTGTGATGGTTGACACTCTCAGGGAAGCAGCCGAGCAAGGCCATACTCCTGATGTTATGAGGTTTTATCGTGGAATCAAGAGAACAAAACGGAAAAGTCTCATCCTGGCCAAACATTTATACAGCGAAGAGCGTATGCTTAAGGTGTCAGGCAAAGGTAAAAAGATCGAAATACGCAAATTCAAGGGTTCAGATCTAAGAGATAATACTGATGTTCGACTTGAATTGAGCTCCGGCATTTCATCTACAAAGACCGGTCAAGTTCAAATGTTCCTTAAATTGATCGAGGCAGGATTCTTTTCCGCACAGTCTGAATTAGAGCCTGAATTCAGGGACGAGCTTATGAGAAGAATGGGGCTTTCAGGTTTTGCCGATAAGACCAATGCAGACGTACAACGAGCACAGCACGAAAACTCACAGATCGCAGACGCAAACGAAGAGGACCGTTTTGTTGATGTTGAAGTGGATGCTGGTGGAGGTAAAAAACTCATAGTTTCGATTATTCCTGGAATATATTTGAGCATGAACGATCCCAGGGGAACAGAAGAAGAGCCACTTGAAACCATTACTTTGTCTGATGATCCTAAATTCAAGTATGATAACCATGTGATTCATTTCAATATTCACCGAGACTTTATCATCGGTGCTGAATTCAGAGAGCTGTCGCCGGATGCAAAGCAAACCTTGATAGGTCATACGGACCTTCATAAATTTGGCATGAAAGCGCAGATCGAAGAGGCCATGCAGCAACAAATCGCTATGCAGGAGGCAGCAGGAGGCCAGAAACCAGCGAAATAATCAAAAACAGTTGACAACCCTATAAATATATGACTAAAATCAAATGTAAAAAATGTGGTACATTTCTTTTAAAAGCGGCAGGGGAGATAGACATTGAAATAAAGTGTCGAAAGTGTAAACAATTCAACAAGTTTAAAGAGCGAATAGTTCCGTTTACGTTGATTTACGGCAAGAAAATAGCCGTAGTAAAATAAAGACATAACAATTCCACAGAGCTTCAAGAAGGCCATGCAGGGATAAAACCCAGCGTGGCCTTTTTTATTAATAACAACAGTTATGCAACATATTCATATTATGACTATTTTGCACGACGAAGGGAGGAACATCATGGGAGAAGAAGGAACAGAAACAACAGCATTAGAGGACGGCACTAAAGCTGGTGTCGAGGATTTAACGGAAAAGATCGTTGAGGACACCACTGATATTGACAAAGCCGGAAAAGAAAAAGCTGGCGCACTATCAGATGATGATAAGGCAGGAATCAAAACAATCAAAGGTCTTCTTGATGAATATGAGATTAGTTCACCGGAAGAACTTAAAACGTTTGTTGCGAAACTGGCAACCCTCAAGGATGATGTTGGCGATGCCAATCTTGAAGAGCTCAAAGAACATTCAGCCCTTCTAAAAAGGTATCAAAAGGTATGGGCGGAGGATAAGGAGAAGGAAAGGGAAGATAACGAAACGCCAGAGGAAACGATTGCCCGATTAAAAAAGGAAAAACTGGAAGAGCGCAGAAAGTTCAAGGAGCAAGAAGCTGAACAAGAAAAATTTCAGGAAAATAAAAGGGCTCTTACCTTCTTTACTAATACGGTCAAATCAACCATTAAGGCGCAAGAGGATCTTCCGGCAGCATATCACAACCATTTGACTGAATTCCTTGGTATTGAGAACGAAATCCATGAAATCGATCTTGAAGATAAAACTGCAATCAAGCGCATTACAAAGTCTGCAGCTAAAAAGATCATGGCTTTCGAGCAGGACGTTATCAAACGTTATATCAAAGGTAAGGCCAAAGTTGTGAAAATGACCACTTCTTCTGACTCAACCCCTCCTGAAACTAAAAAGGTAAAAACCCTTAAAGAGGCCAGGGGCATTTTAAAGTCAAGGCTTGATAAAATCTTTAAATAGCCTCCGGTAAATAAGGAGGAAATATAATGGGAGTAGACTACACAACTCTTACAGCGATTGAGGATACCCTTAAACTTGTTTATGGTGAAGGGTTGACCAATCAGTTCGCTGATGAGAAAACAACTTACAATTTGTTTCCGAAAACTGGCCGGTCCCCAAAAGGGCTTGGTTATGAATTCGGAATTCGTTACGCCAGAGCGCAGGGTGTTGGCGCAAGGCGAGAATCCGCTAATCTGCCTGATCCGTTGGCCATCAAACCGGATAAAGGGAAGATTTTACCAAAGTACGTTTATGGTTCAATCCGACTTACCGGACCTTCGATCGAAGCGGCAAAGGGAGATGTTGCGGCATTCGTTGATGCACTTTCTGATTCGATTGATGATATTTATAAGAGTATCGTTGTCGATCTTAACAGGATGTCTTGTGGTGACAGTTTTGGTTTACTGGGAACATTGTCAGAAGCCTCAGATGCGCTTACCACATCAGCGACAACCTGGACAGTCACCATGGATAATGATCTTGGAGTATCAAGATGTATTCCTGGCATGATTGTTGACTTTTACACCGGTGGTACAACCATCGATCAATCTGCTGCTGCAAGCCGTATCGCAGAAGTTCATCCTTCAGGCAAAACCCTTGAGATGGAATTCAATGATAGCACCTACTTGGCAAACCATCCAATCGTAGCAGCTCAGAGCTATACCGTTGCCACTGATGCAGTTGCCGATGCAGCCGAAATGGTCAGAATCGGCGCGAGGGAAGCGGCACATGCCACAACCGACGTATCTACCGAAATGATGGGACTTGAAGGTATTTATGACGACGGCACATTGCTTGCAACCTTTGAGAATATTACCGTTGCCACTTATCCCGAGTGGAAAGCAAGCGTCCTTGGAAATTCGAGCGTAAACCGTGAACTTTCCCTGGACTTAATGCTTCAAGCTCTTGATCTTTCGAGAACAAGAGGCGGCGATAATGTCCAGTGTATCCGAATGGGCTTGGGCCAGCGTAGAAAATATGCGAACTTGCTCATTCCTGATATTCGCTTTACACCAGGAACCCTTGAGGGCGGTTATGAAAGACTGACCTTCTCCGGTGGTGATGGATCCGTGAAAATGATTATAGATCCGGCACTTCCACCGAATAAAATGTTCTTTGAGCCTAATGGCGTTATTGAGAAGTTTGAAATGACTCCACTGGGTTGGGGTAACATTGATCCTGGTATGCATCAGAGAGCAGGATTTGACGAGTACGACAGATTTCTCAGGATCTACACTAATGTAGGAACCGAGAAGAGAGCTTCATTGACTCTTCTGAAAGATCTTGTCGAACCAGCTCTTTATACCTAAGATTTATTGATTAAAATCTTCCCCCTGGTTTCGGCCAGGGGGTTTTCCTTAGTATCCTCATTTTGAGGGGTAAACTATTAAAAACAAGGAGAAAATCTAATGATATTTAACAGAAACATAGCGCCAGGAGCAGCTATTGACCTTAGCAAAATTCAGGGAATGGGAGCCGATGGACCGTTTATCGGCGAAGTTCATTATGTTGCAAAATCAGGAATCCAGGCGAGAACATGGCTTGGAGGCCGAGTGCCTGGTGATCATCTTCACAAAACTCTTGATGCTGCACTTGCATCTTGCGTGGCAAGCAGGGGCGATACGATTATTGTTGCTCCCTACCATACTGAAACCATTACAGGAGCCGGAGGAATTACGCTTGACAAGGCTGGCGTTTCAATCCGTGGTTTAGGCCGGTACGATGCTCGACCGACATTTTTAATGGACGGTGCGCTCTGTTCCATGCTGGTCACATCGGCAGATATGGGGTTAGATAACTGCGTTTTTAATTCTGGACATGCAGATCTGGCCTATTTTGCTCTTGTTACTGCCAAAGGTTTTCATTTTACCAACAACCGAGTTGGTGAAAACGTTGCCACAGAAAACTTTAAAATAAGCATTTCAGCAGGAGCCGCCGACAATGACCATGATGGTTTACTGGTTGCCGGAAACGACTTTGTAAGCGTGGATGCGGCAAATACCGGTTGTGTTGTTTTAAACAAAGACAATCAAGATGTTAAGATTCTTGACAATAATATATTGGGCAACTTTGGAGCGTCACCATACGCACCTATTCTCATGCCTGATGATGAAATTCCTGTAAACATCGAAATTGCCTACAATAAAATTCACAATCAGCACAATGCTAATGCTGTTGTTGGTATTTCTGTACTTGAAGCGGTCGGAACCGGTACTATTCACCATAACTTAGCTTATGGTCTTGATGTTGCCGGCGCTACTCCGTTTCTATGCGGAGCGACAGGAATCGCTTGTTTTGAAAATTATTATATCTTTGAAGGTACCACTTCTGCTTATCTGATGCCTACTGTTGGCACACCGGCATAAGAGGATATAGTATGATTCATTACACACCTGATAGAGTTTTCGTAAAGGACATTAAGGACTTAGATCCTAAACTTGGGTGTAAGTTCGAGCCAAAGCACGGTCATTTTGTAGTGACTTATGATCGTGTTGTTGGTGGACCAGTTCCTATCTGCATGGTAAAGGGCAAAAACGGTGAATTCAGACAGCCGGATAAAAGAGATCTTGATTTTATTAAATCCGGTGATCGAAACAACGTTGATGTTGAGTCAAGACTCAGAAAATCGGCTCAATACATGGAGAAAGCGAGGGAAAAAGCAAAGAAAGACGCATCCGACAATATCCGCAACATGACCAAAGATGGGAAAATTCAGCTTGCAAACAAGTTTTCTCAATTGGCCGGTGGCGGAAAAGGTAATTCAACCTTTCGGAGAATTAAGCCCAAGTTAAAAGGAACGGTCGTCAATTAATGGCCTCACGTGGGGCATTTGCCTCCTTTTAGGCTGGTCGGGTGGATAAGGAGCGTGATGCCACCTGTTCACTCGACCAATATAACTCATTCATACCTTTATTAATGTCTGATACAGTCATTATTTAAGGGAAAGGAGAAAAACTATGGCCACAACACTATTTAACCCAACAAACGAGGTACTTTCAGCACAGCACATTGGAATAACCACCACGATCAATAAATATCCGGAAAAAGGACACATGGTCAAGGTGGATGATGCCAAAGCTCGACATCTTTTAAACATTCTTGCCCCAAGGGGTTTGACAACTCTTGATTTCGGAGATGAAGGAGAAGCTAAGAAAGTAAAAGCAGAAGAGGGCAAAAAACGGAACAAGGAATTCAAACTGAAACAAGTTGTTGACTTTAATCAGTTGAACCAGGCCAATGAAAGCCGAAAACTTCCGTACCTTCCTCCGACAAAACAACTCAAAAGCTATTCAGACGAGTTGGGAATCAAACTTATTGCGCCTTATGAGCTTCCTGATATTGAAAAGAGTAAGATCAGCAAACTAAAGAAGGAAGTTGATGATAAAAACGTTCAGCTCGAAGAACAGGCCGGTCAAATAAAAGAAATGTCCGGTCAAATAGGCGAGCTTATGATGCTGGTCAAAGGACTTACAAAGGTAAGTGAAACTGAGGATCCGAATCCCGAGAAAACCGAAGTTGAAGAAGCGGTTAAATTTCGACGACTTAATAAAGCACAGTTCACGGCATGGATGAAGAAAAACTGGGAAGAAATACCAACATATCCGGTTGAGATTCAGGAAGAAATAAGAGAGAAACACGAAAAATTGTTCAAAGAGCCTTTTCCAGAGTCTAAGCCGGAATAAAATGAGGACTCTATGGGAACTTACGAAAATTGTTATCAAATTATTGGGGATGTACGCCGTGATATTAACGAATACAGCGAGGCGTATGTCCAGGGTGCAGATGTTGGAAAATTCACAAATGAATTAATCACCCAAAAAATAAACCTTTCTCAACATTTCATATTCAACCTTCTTTTTAAGCGCAAACCCCATCTATATTTGGAAGAGACAACCTTAACGGCTGTTAATTCTGTTTTCACTCTACCAGCTAATTTTGCACATCTTGTATGGTTCAAGGATGATAATGGCATTCCTGTTAAGGAAATCGGTGTCAAAGATAAAACTCCTTCCGGAAAATCGTTTCTCCATTATTATAGAAAAGGAAATACTCTTGTCTTGGAAAAAGCTGGCTCTACTAAAACGTACACCCTTTATTATAAATGGAAGCCAAGAAAAATACTTTCCGGAAAAGCAACTGCAGGAGCAGCTACTTCAATTACCCTTCCCACCACGGCAAGCAAACTTGTTGATTTCTATAATAATATGCTTATTGAGAATATTACAAAAGACTGGGTTGATACGATAACGGATTATTCCACGGCAAGGGTAGCAACAATCACCGAAACGGCCGCACAGGATGATTATTTTGGTCTTGTTCCTGAATTACCAGAAGAATTTCACCATTTACTTGCCCCGAGAGCTTCTATGCTGATTCGTGCATCCAGCCCACTTGCTCAGAAAAAAGTTGATAAAGTTGAAATGGATTTATACATGGAAGATTTTATTGAAACTTTCCGAGCATTTGCCGGACAGAGCGACGATCAGGATTTTAGCGAAATATTCAGCGATTTTGAAATAGGCAATGCCAATTTAGGTATTAGCATTTAGAGGTAAAACATGCTTAAACCATTGACTCCGATTAAGGCTAATCCGGTCCAGGGCGGAGCTGTCACGGTGAGAAATGCAGCACAGCTTCCTTTTGGTTCTTATTCCATGGTCCAGAATATCAGGGGAAAACACCCCAATTTCATTAAACGGCCTGGGCAAATAAAACTTCACACGACCGCGGACGGATCAAACGAAGTTCTTTCCATTCATCAGTTCAAAAAATCACAAGTTGATGAGAATTATATATTTGCTCAAATGTCGGACGGTGACATTCTTGCAGCAGCAAACGAGCCCCCAACAGTGACTACTGGAGTTTTTGGAAGCGAGGTTTTTGACGGAGGAATTAATCAGATTCCTGCAGCTTGGAGTGTTCAGGGTGACAAGTTGATTATGTCAAATGGTGTCGATCAGCATCAGATATATTGTGGGGTTGAAAGTTTTGTTGAAAAGTTCATAGTTTATAAAGCGCCTACTCCAATTCCGGATATTCCTGGTGGTGGTGTTGACTATTCCACGGAGGTAAGAAATAACAGGGCTGTTTATGCAACGTTTTCCAGTATGTCAACAGCTCATGCTCTTTATATTTGTGTGCCTGTTCCGGCAAAAGCCTTTGGGTTTGTGGTAACCACTCCCAATACCGCTACTTTAACAGCGGCAATTCAATATTATAATTCATCTACAGGATGGACCGCCGTATCTAATTTTAGTGATGGAACTGCCTCTGGAGGGATAGCTTTAGCACAAGACGGCGATATGACGTTTACCGCGCCTTCCGTTAAAGAAACAGACTCGACGGAAGGACTCATTCCACGGTATCAGTTTGGGAAAAGCGGTTTTTGGTATCGAATTGTTTTTAGCAACTGGACATCTAACAATATTCAAATAAAAACAGTAACATTTCAGTCAGACTTTCAAAACATTATCAATGTGTGGGATGGGGTTATTCCGCCAGCCGTAGAAGTTTTGGTTGGAGATTATATAGAGTCTCAAACGCCGGACGTATATAGAACCTATGGAAGCGGGGCGGTAGATATTGGAAGTTTGACAGCGCAAAGCGAAATAATCATAGGAACAAACGATCCGATAGAGGGGATATATATAGACCTTGGAAATACACCGTGTGACGATTCAAAGGCAATTAGAGAGATTGACTTTTGGGATGGAGATGGATTTGATTATATATATGCCCTTGATGTCGGAGAAGGTGGAGAAGGTGCAGTGAGTGACGGCACAAACGGCCTTCAGCAAAGTGGCTGGATAACCTTTGCGAGAAAACCGGCACAAGCATCACAGTTTCAGCAAAACCGCAACTATGCTTACTGGTATAAACTAATTTTCAACACCTCAATAGATGCAGATGTTGTCATTGCGATAGATGTTATGCCATATTTTGATATAGCCGATCTTGGAATAAGCCAGTGTAATACAACATGGAAGGACCGGACGGTATATAGTTTTGATCAATATGGAAATTATCTTTATCTTTCTAAAAGGGGTGCGCCGTTAGTTTTAAATGGATCTGATTACGGAATATTAAGAGCTGGTGATGGGCGAAGTAATAAAATCGTAAACATGAAGAGTTATAAAGATACTTTGATGGTGTGGCAAGCAGAAGAGGGCGTTGAAGGTGGTTGCGTAACGTTATTTTCAGGGACCACTCCGGTAACTATGACGAGAACCGTTCTTTCGTCAAGAATTGGCACAATGAATGCCAAAACGGTTGAAATCGTTGAGGGTGTCGAAACAGCGACAGCCGATAAAGCCACTTCCCTTGAAGATAAAATTGCCACTTTGGTATTCTTTTTATCCATCAAAGGCGTATGTGTTTCAAACGGTTACACTATTTCTATTATTTCTGATGATATTCAAAACTATTTTGATCCCACAAAGCCAGAAAGTATTAGGCGAGGATATGAGCATAAAATGTGGTTGAAATACGATTCAGCCTATGGCGTTCTCAGGCTTGGTCTTGTTTCTGGATCCTTGGCCACAAAAGCAAATGTATTTCCGGTATATGATCTAAAAGATAAAACGTGGTCATTCGACGATTTGGGGCAGAAATTTTCTTGCTTGGCTGAATGTGAAGCCGGATCCGGCAACGTTCCAGCCCTTCAACTTGGTGGTGGTCAGAGTGATGGAACTATTTACCAGTCAAATTACGGTCTTAACGATGTCAATGAAGCGGTTGACTCTTATTCCAAGATGGAACTTAATTTTAATGGTGAATTAATCAATATTGAGGAATTCCTGATAAGATTCGCAGCACAGGAATATGGCGAAGTTATTATTGAATTTTTAAAAAATAATCTGTCTGAGTCGAATAAGGTCATTTCGATGCTTCCGGAAAAGCCTGGGCAGATCGTATCAAGAGCACGATTTAATACCAATATAACCGATCAAAACATTTCAGTTAAAATAAGTGCTGGTGAGTTCAATACCGAAATGGAGCTCATTGAAGTTGGCATGAAAACAAATGTTTGGAGCGAGGCATGAAAAACTGGAAAAACCAATTTATTGAGGTTACGGAAATCGAAGCAAAGCCAGGTGAAAAGATCATTTCACCGGCAAAGCATGGAATTCCGTTAAAAAGGGGAAAAGATTATGCCAGGAGTCATAAAAGAAACAGCAACCGAAAAAAGTAGTTTTAAGATAACTGCTACATTTTACGACGAATCAGGTAATGCCGTTGCTCCCGACACAATGGCTTGGACTTTAACCGACGATGCAGGAGCGTCTATCATTAACAGCCGAGAAGATGTTGCAATAGTTGCACCGGCTTCCACCGAAAGTTTTCTGTTATCAGGAGATGATCTTGCCGTTGACGGAAACGCAAAAACAAAGAGAAAGCTGACATTTCAAGGCACTTATACGTCGGCTGAGTTTGGAGCAGGGCTTCCTCTTAAAGATGAGGCAACTTTATTTATCATACCCATAACCATAATATAGGCAAATAAATGAAGTATGATATTGATTATTTTGAAAGAACTTTAAGGCTTAACAGTTCGACGGCTGAAAAAATATCTGCTATAAGATGGAATTTTGTAAATTTATGTGATGCAAAGCATGTTCTTGATTTTGGCGCAGGAATTCCATGGTTCAGGGTGTTTCGTCCTGCAGGAGTTGAGGTTGATACTTATGATATTGGGGTGGCTCCGCAAACTGGGATAACAAGAGAAAGATATGATCTTATTACGTTTTGGGACGTTCTTGAACATCTGGAAGATTTAACCCTGGCAAATGCCATGATAAGCTGCTCAAAGTGGGTAGCAGTGACGGTTCCGATTCTTCCGCCAGGAATTCTTTTGCACGAATGGAAACATTATAAACCAGGGGAGCATATCTGTACGTTTACAGATCACAGCATTATTGAATTTTTTGATAAACGAGGTTTTGAACTTGGCATAAAGGGGCATCCAGAATGTGAAATCCGGTCCGATATTGGATCTTATCTATTTGGAAGGAAATAATTGGAAAAATTAATAATAAAGCATGGTCTTGATGTTGGAGATACGGCCATGATGACAATCGCAATCAGAGATTTACACCTGGCTCACCCGGGTAAATATGAAACAGACGTTAGAACAAGGTGGCCGGATTTATGGAAAAATAACCCATATATTACACCGATTAATGACGGTGAGGGCAAAACGCTTGATATTGGGTATCCATTGATACAGAATTCAGGTTCTATGTCGTTTTCAGACGGTTTCAGACTGGATTTAGCTGATCAGTTAGGAATTGATATTCCTCATACATCAATGAATATTGATCTGCATATAACCAATAAAGAAAAACAGCGTAATGTGGTTCAGGAAAAAACAAGTTATTCAGGTAAATATTGGGTTTTAAACGCAGGATATAAAGCCGATGCAATATTAAAATATTATCCATTTTGGCAAGAGGTTGTTGAAGAGCTCAAAAATAAGGTTCAGATCGTTCAGGTAGGGACGAATAACGATGCTCATCCGGAATTAACTGGAGTGTTCAGCCTTATTGGAGAAACGAGCCTGAGAGATCTGATAACCATTATTTACCGATCCGATGGAACCATTGGACCGTTATCCTGTCAATTTATCCTGGCAACGGCCTTTAATAAGCCGTCTGTCATTGTTGCCGGAGGAAAAGAGCCCCCACGGTGGCAAATGTATAATTGTCACAGATACCTAAGTGTTTGTGGCTGTCTAAAGTGTGCGCCTGAAAATGGGTGTTGGACGGCGAAATTCGAGGATTGCAAGTCAAGAGTTGGCGGCGTTCCAAGATGTTACGCCATGATTAGTCCCAAAGAAGTCGCGCGAAATGTTCTTTTATACTACGATGGTGGGATTTTATCGTATTAAGAACGGTGGAGGTTTGAAATATTAAGAAAATTTTAGCCATAGGTGGAGCTGTCATAAAAACCGCTAAAGAAGAATTACTTGCAGCCGTAAAGGATGACAAAATTGAAATGTTAATCCATAATGGCGGTTCAATATTCCATGACTTCCAAAGGGTGATTGATAAAGATTTAAAAACACACTCTTATCCGATTGACAAACTATTGGAATCATTTGAATGTAATAGACCAACATCTGAATTGGTTTGGAAATGGTTAGCAAGCAAAAAAGATCCGATTCAAATGGATATGCTATCATCTTTTGCGCCACAGGGCTCAGTAACAAGATTATGTGAAGATATGGATATCCCTATTCTTCTTTTTACAATGCCTGGTGCTGATTTTTGGCATCATTTTGATATTGCCGAATGGAATCAACTTGGAGATGTTTCTCAATCATGTTTTAACACATTAAGAATAAGGTTTATACAAGACAATTTCCATTTTGTTAATATGGGTTCGGCTGTAATGCATCCAGAAATCTTTATAAAAGCCATAGCGTTATCTAAACCGAAAAATTTTAAAGCAGATGTTGTAGACTTTAAAGAAATGTATAGACCTAGGACAAGGGTGGCTATATTTGGTAAATATTTTAAAATGACACACAAAGAATATTTTGCAAAAGTTGTGTAACATATTTGCATGGCAACTATTTTACACAACGAAAGGAGAATCAAAATGGAAGGGAAAAAAGAGGCTGAAAACAAGGAAGTTGGTAAGAAATTAGGAATGGTTGTTAAAACTCAAACGGCAGAAAAAAAGATCTATGCCGAAATGAACGAGCAGATTGAACTTGCAGAAAAATCCGGTAGTTTTATGATAGCAATCTCTCGTAAAGAGGGCGAAAAACTTTTCCACTGGCAGGGAACAATAAGATTTCCGCAGGAGGATATTCCCCATAGCCTGAGAAAGCACCTTCAAAAAGTGCCGAATACTCAGAAAGAGACAGGGAACGTCCGGAGGTTTGGCCCACCCAAGGATTAAATGGAACTTATCACGAGCTATGCCAGTAAAAAGGTAGCTGATTATCTTATTTTGGAAAAACCAAGAAAGGTATGTCTCATTTTTTGGCATGGCCTTGGTGATGTGATCATGTTTTTACGTCCACTGGCTGAATTGAGGGCGTTATTTCCTGATACAAAAATAGATATTGCGCTACAAGATGGAGTTGGCCAGGAAGTCCTATTTGAAGGTGGGCTCCTGATAACTTCACCCAACGAAGCGATCGATGGATATGAATACACCTTTCAGATCCACTTCCCAATGTGTGAGCACCTTAACGGGGCTTACACGAAACAAGGCTGGTGTTGTGTTCAAGAATTGGGAATAGATCCTGTTGATGATTACCCCACACTCCCCAAACATGAAAGTAAGCTAGTAGCCTGTCATTTTCAGGCAACTGCCCTGCCTGATCCTATCAACCCCACAAAAGAAACGGCAGAAGAGATATGGAATGAGATTATCGAATCCGGTTTTATTCCTATCGAGGCGTTTTTTCAACATAAATATTATAATCCGGTAAATAAAAAGTTCGGTTTCATTGACTGTACGACAAGAGGCGCAAAGCCTTCTGTAAAAACATTAATTGGACTTTATCAGCATTGTGCGGCTTCAATTTGTGTCGCTTCTGGTAATTTGCCGGTCAGTTTAGCGGTTATGCCTGAAAAAACGCTTTATTTACAGAAAACGTATTGCATTGATTGTTATACTAAACAGAACGTTGCGTCGGTTGATATTAACGATTACGAGAAAGGAAGCGTAAAAAATTGGCTCGTCAAATTATAGTTTTAGGTATGGCGAAAAGCGGAACGTTGCATATCGCTACATTATACAGAAAGCTATTTGAGGCAAACGGCATTAATGGAATTGCCCAACATCAAAAAGGGTTTGGCCTCATATCTCCTGATGTGAATTTTATCGATTGCGATTGGAGCAAAAGCCCAAAAATTGGAAAAATAGCAAAAGATTATCCTTATGCACGATTTATTATCTTATATCGCAGGGTTTTAGAGAGTTGTGCCTCTTTACACAATTATTATTTGGGAAAGGGAAGTCCCGACAAAGATCTTACTCCGGAGCAACTTGTTGATAAATACTGGAAGCGTACCTATGAAAGCATTTATGAGCAACTTCCTGATATTAATCCAAAGCCGTGGTTTATATGGTCAAAAGATTATTTCGATGGGTATTATAATCAAATAATGCTCGATCTGTTTGATCTTCTTGTAAACGATCAAAATATGAAACTTGTAGAACAACATAGGCATGTTCCTATAAATAGGTCGAAGGGGAAAGATATAATTTATCTGAGCGCCGATATTTGCAATGAGTGTGATCAAATTGGTGAAAATATACGCAAGGCATGTATTCCGCCATGGATAGAGGGAGAAATTTATGGATAAAATTGTTTGTTTACCAATTACCTATGAATTCGGAGGGGAGCTTCTTAAAAATGTTTATCATGTTAACGGCATAGACAAATATAAGATTGTTTGCCACGAAAAGGGTAAAGAGTGCCTTTATCCAAGTGCGGATGAAAGATTTTACGTTGAGAAGAATATGTCGGACGATGATATAAGAAATAAATTTGGAAAAGATTATAAATTTGTCCATGCTGGTGGTCACTGTCAAAAAGCAAAACCGTTTATTCCGGAGGTCAAAAAATTCGGCTTTGAAGCAGATGTTGTTTTTTTCCCGAGAAAAAAGGCCAATAATGCTCAAATGAATTGGGATAAGTGGGATAAGTTTGTTTATCAACTTCAAAGCAGAGGGGTAAGGCTCTTTGCAGCCGGCCATCCGGATTATAGTTATCATTTTAAATGTGCGAGTGCCTGGGATTATGATAATTATTTAGAATCGACTGTATATGCTATAAAAAACAGCCCGATAAGAGTGGGGCTCATTACTTCATTAACAATTCTTTCTCTAATGTGTGGGAAAGATCCCTGGATTTTAACGACTCCAAAGGGAGACAAAGCTGATATTGCCAATGTTGGTCCCAATGCTGGATATTTAAGATGGGCAGATCATAAAAAAGTAGGGTGGAGGCTTATCCCTCACCTTGACGATATAAACCATATAATTTTTGAAATCAGGAGGAACCACTATGAGTCTTTTCAGTCATAACCCAACAGCGTTTAAAAGTCTGTTGGCAGAAAGATCAAATTATAGGGACACAGATTATAAAACGTGGTTGATCGATCTGAAAAAACCGCCAGGAATGTTAGAAATTTATGCCCAACATTTA
>Ga0233409_10000029_pt1 | contig 20409 bp, 17 predicted proteins | sample Na_oxic_13_MG_FD_179871 | JGI IMG/M metagenome (GOLD analysis project Ga0233409, IMG submission 179871) | Seawater microbial communities from Saanich Inlet, British Columbia, Canada - Na_oxic_13_MG | ecosystem: Environmental > Aquatic > Marine > Inlet | place: Canada: British Columbia... | reverse complement strand
CACCGACCTTGCCGTCCCGCGTAAGCCGCGGGCTCAAGTCGGGCTTGGCCGGCAGCAGTATCGTGAGTGGGCCGGGCCAAAAGGTCTGCATCAACGCCCGGGCCTCGGCCGAAGGGGCCAGAGCCACATCTGCCGCCGCCCGACGATCGGGGAGGAGCAGCGCGATCGGCATGTCGGCCGGCCGGCCCTTGAGCTCGGCGACCCGCTCGATGGCCTTCTCATTGCGGGCGTCGGCGAGCAAGCCGAGGAAGGTTTCAGTCGGGCAGGCCACGACCCCGCCGCGCTTCAAGACCCGCACGAGCGCGGCCAAATCGGTCATCGGCGGGTGCGGGCCCGCCAGCCGATGTCTTGGCGAAGCTGTTTGCCTTCGAACTCGATCTTCGCAACGGCCTCGTAGGCGCGCTCGGCGGCCTCGTCGATCGTTTCGCCAATGGCCGTGACCGAGAGCACGCGCCCTCCCGAGGTCACGACCGCATCGCCGTCGAGCGCGGTGCCCGCGTGAAACACGGTCACCTTTGGGAGCGCGGAGGCGTCCTCGAGGCCGGTGATCACCTTCCCTTTTTCGTAGCTACCCGGGTATCCGCCTGCCGCAAGCACGACGCACAGCGAAGCGGGAGCCTCCCACTCGGGCATCAGCCCGCCGAAGTCACCCTGCGCCGACCCTCGGATCAGCGGCATGATCGATCCCTTCCAGCGCGTCATCAGGGTCTGGCACTCGGGATCGCCGAACCGCGTGTTGTACTCGAGGACCAGCGGCTCGTCGTCGACGATCATGAGTCCTACGAAGAGTGCTCCGCGGAATGGACGCCCTTCGGCAGCCATGCCCCGCAGCGTCGGCTCGATGACGCGCTCCAGGATCTTCTGCTCGATCTCTGGGGTCACGACCGGCGGCGGCGAATATGCGCCCATGCCTCCGGTGTTCGGACCCTTGTCTCCGTCGAAGGCGCGTTTGTGATCCTGGGCCGGAGCGAGCGGGATGAATCGCTCGCCGTCGGAGATGACGTGGTAGCTCACCTCTTGACCGACGAGGCACTCCTCGATCAGCACGCGGTCGCCCGCATCGCCAAACGCACGCTCGCGCATGATGCGGTCGACGCCGGCAATGGCTTCCTTCGCGTCGCTTGCGACGATGACGCCCTTCCCCGCCGCGAGGCCGTCGGCCTTTACCACGAGCGGACGATTGGCCTCCTCGATGTAGCGCGTGGCCGCGTCCGGGTCGTCGAAGACCGCAAAGCCCGCGGTCGGGATGCCATGGCGGGCCATGAACTCCTTGGAGAAGATCTTGGAGCCCTCGAGTTGAGCCGCCTCGCGATCGGGTCCGAAGGCATCGATGCCGTGTTCGCGAAGCGCGTCGACCACACCCGCCACCAGCGGCGCCTCCGGGCCAACGACCACCAGGTCCGCGGACTCTTGCTTGGCAAGAGCGACGACTTGGTCTGCGTCGGTCGGATCGACGGCCATCGTCCGGCCGACCGCTGCGATGCCCGCATTGCCCGGCGCCCCGATGACTTCGACGCCGGGATCCTGCGACAGGCGCCATGCCAGAGCGTGCTCGCGCGCGCCTCCTCCAACGATGAGAACTCGCATGGTCAATGCCGAAAGTGACGAACGCCCGTGAACACCATCGCCATGTCAGCGGCGTCCGCGGCTGCGATGACTTTTTCGTCTCCTTTGGAGCCACCGGGATGCACCACCGCGGTGATGCCCACCTTGGCGGCGGCTTCGATGCCATCGGGGAACGGGAAGAACGCATCGGATGCCATCACCGCGCCCTTCGAGAGCTCACCTGATTTCTGGGCCGCGATGCCAACGGCGGTGACGCGCGCCATCTGCCCGGCTCCCACGCCGACCGTTCGGTCGGGCTTGGCGAAGATGATCGCGTTGGACTTGACGTGCTTGCAAACGCGCCAAGCGAAGTCGAGCGCGCGCATTTCATCGTCCGTCGGCTGACGCTTGGTGACGACCTTGCCGGCGCGAACCTCGCTCGGTCCGGTCGCGTCGCGATCCTGCACGACCACACCGCCGCCCACGCGCTTGAACTGTAAGGCGGCATAGTCGGCCGGAAGCCATTGTCCCGTTGCGAGGATGCGGAGGTTCTTTTTCTTCTGAAGCCGCTCGAGCGCGGAGGGGGCAAAGCTCGGGGCGATGATGCACTCGATGAACGTCTCGGCGACCGCGTTGGCCGTCGCCTCGTCGACCTCGCGGTTCAGAGCGACAATCCCGCCAAAGGCGCTCTGGGCGTCGGCCTCGCGGGCGATGCGGTACGCCTCCTCGAGGGTCGCGGCCGTGGCGACGCCGCACGGGTTGGTGTGCTTGACGACGACCGCCGCAGGCCCCTCGAACTCGCGGACCGCTTCGATCGTCGCGTCGACATCGACGAGGTTGTTGAAGGACAGCTCCTTGCCGCCCGCACCAAGCGACTCGGCCAATGCCAGGCTGCCCGCCGGAGCATTGCGCTCGATGTAGAAGGCGCCCTGCTGGTGGGGGTTCTCGCCGTACCGAACGTCGTAGGCTTTGGTGAAGCTCAAGGTCAGCGCGCCGGGGAACTTCGACTCGCTTCCCTGCAACGTCAGATAGGCGGAGATGGCGCCGTCGTACGCGGCGGTTTGGGTAAATGCCTTGGCCGCTAAGCGCGCGCGCAGCGAAGCGTTGGGACCATCCCCAGACGTCACCGCGGCCAGTACCTCGGCGTAGTCACTTGGCTCGGTAACGACGGTCACGCGCGCCTGGTTCTTGGCGGCGCTTCGGACCATCGATGGCCCCCCGATGTCGATGTTCTCGATCGTCTCGTCATGGGACGCACCCCGAGCGACCGTTTGCTCGAACGGATAGAGATTGACGCACACGAGGTCGATCGGCTTGCCACCGATGCCGCCGAGGGCATCACGATCCTCTCCGCTGTCCCGCATGAGAATCCCGCCGTGGACCCGCGGGTGCAGGGTCTTCACGCGACCATCCATGATCTCGGGCGACTCGGTGTACTCGGAGACGTCGATGACCGGTACCCCGCCGTCGCGAAGCGCACGAGCCGTACCACCGGTGGAAAGAATCTCGACGCCCGCGCCGGAGAGTCCTTTTGCGAATTCGAGGACGCCCGTCTTGTCAGAGACCGATATCAGTGCGCGTTTGATCTGTGTCATGCCCCTACCCTTGAAGGTCGGCCCATACCCCGCGGCCAGAATGTCGTCAATCGATTCTAGAACACGCCGAGGTCAGGTGTCGGGGCCGCCGACTTCGTCGAGCTCTCGCATCTGCGCGAGGGTTGTCTCGACCCAGGGGCCAAGCCCGCCGAGACGAATCATTTCGCGAGCTTTGCGCATCAGCGCGCCATAGAAATGCAAGTTGTGCAGCGATAGCAGTCGCGGCCCGAGCATCTCGTCGGCCTTGAAAAGATGGCGGAGATACGCCCGGGAGTACGTCGTGCACACCGAGCAATCACAGCGGGCATCGAGCGCGCTTTCGTCGTCCCGGTGCCTTGCCTGCTTGAGGTTGACCCGGCCTCCCCAGGTGAGGGCTTGGCCGTTGCGCGCGTTACGGGTCGGTAAAACGCAGTCGAAGAGATCGATGCCGCTGCGGAGCGCCCGAAGCAGGTCGGTCGGGGTGCCTACGCCCATGAGGTATCGCGGACGGACCACCGGCATCATCGGGCCGATCTGCCCCAAGAGCTCATACATCTGCGCGGGCGGCTCTCCGACCGAGAAGCCCCCCAAGGCCACCCCGTCGAAGTCGAGCGCCGCGATCGTCTGCAGGTGCGACATCCGCAGATCGAGGTCCGTGCCGCCCTGAACGATGCCGAAGCGGGCTTGGCCTTCGGCGGGCTCGGTCTGCAGGCAGCGCTCAGCCCAATCGGTGGTTCGCGACATCGCGCGTTGGACCACGTCACGCGTCGCGCCCCCGGCGGGGCATTCGTCGAGCACCATCGCGATATCCGAGCCAAGCAAAGCCTGCACGCGCATCGCTTCTTCAGGCGTGAGTCGATGCAACGTGCCGTCGAGGTGGGAGCGGAACGTGATGCCATCGTCGTCGATGGTTCGATGCTTGGCCAATGAAAAGACTTGATAGCCTCCGCTGTCGGTGAGCAGCGCGTGCGGCCACTTCATGAACCCGACCACGCCCCCGTGAGAGGCGACGGACTCGGCTCCCGGGCGAAGCCAGAGGTGATAGGTATTGGCCAGAATAATGCGTGCGCCGGTCGAGGCGACCTCATCCGGAGTGAGGGCTTTGACGGTCGCCTGGGTTCCGACAGGCATGAACGCGGGAGTTTCGATGGTGGCTCGAGGCGTCGTGAGTGCTGCGCAGCGTGCATCGCCATCCGCCGCATCGACTCGAAACGAAAACCCGGAGGTCGGAAGGCTCACCGTGCTTCCCCTCGGATCAACATCGCATCGCCGTAGCTGTAGAAGCGATAGCGCCGTTCGGCCGCTTCGCGATACCCTCGGCGTGTGAGCTCGACCCCTGCAAAGGCCATGACTAGGGCCAGCAAGGTCGAACGCGGAAGATGGAAGTTGGTGACGAGGTGGTCGACCACCTGGAATCGATGTGGCGGACGAATGAAGAGCCGCGTCGTACCGAACCCTGCAACTGGATTGCCTTCGACGTCAACCGACGATTCGAGCGTGCGGACGACCGTGGTACCGACCGCAACGACCGGCCGCCCTTCGGCACGCGCGCGGCCGATGGCGGCGACGGTGGCTTCCGGAACTTCGAACGCTTCTTCATGCATCTCGTGTTCGTCCAAGGCGTCGACCTGCACCGGCTGGAATGTGCCGGGTCCGACGTGCAGTGTCACGTAGGCCGTCTGGTGCCCAGTCTCTTCGAGCGCCCTCAAGGTGCTCTCGGTGAAGTGAAGGCCGGCCGTCGGGGCAGCGACCGCGCCCGTCTTCCGTGCGTAGACCGTCTGGTAGCGTGTTCGATCGGCGTCGCCGGCCTCGCGTCGAATGTAAGGTGGCAAAGGAACGCCGCCGGCCCGCTCGATCAATTCGTCGACCCCCCCCTCGGCCTGGAGGTCAACCTCCAACTGCCCGTGGTCGAGCGCGCGGACGACGTGAGCCTTGAGTCGGCCGTCACACAGCGACAGCTCCATCTCTGCGCGCAGCCCCTTCGACGAGCGGCCCATCGCCAGCCAGCGGTCGGGGACCTCCGGGATCTTTTTGAGCAGCAGGATCTCCACCCGGCCACCCGTAGCCTTGCGGCCGAGCAATCGCGCCGGAAAGACCCGTGTGTCGTTGAAGACGAACAAGCTCGGGGGGAGCAACCCTGGGAGCTCGGTGAAGAGACGGTCTTCGACGTCATCGGCGGGAACGTCCAGCAATAACAAGCGCGACGCATCTCGCTTTGCCAGCGGCTCCTGGGCGATCAACTCGTCGGGCAGATCGTAGTCGAGGTCGGAAATCCGCATCTAGCGCCTCGGAGCAGTGATGAACCGCACACCATACGTCTCGTCGGGCTGCGCCATGCGGCCCCGCTCGTCCCGCATGTCGGCAGAAACCTCAACGCACAGTTTTCCGGTTTCGGCGTTGCGCCAAGTCTTGCTCGTCTCGCCCCGACCTGCGCCCTTGTCATCATACTTTCCGCTGCGATCGGTTCGCTGGTCGACGACGCGCAAAACCAAGTCCACCTCCGCCAGCGCGCTGACCTGCGCTACCACGCGCTCCGCGTCCTCGCTCAAGCAAAAGGTGTCGACGTCGCCCCGCCAACCGATCCACCCTCGCCGCTCGCTCCCGAGCCCGAGTGGCTCGGCAAGCTCGAGGGAGTCGTTGGGCTCGCGCTCGAAAGTCTGGTCATCGTCGAGGAGCCGCCATCGCACGTAGTATTCGTCGGAGACGTTCTCGGTCGGTAGCTCGCCTTCGACGCTCCGTGCTCGGACGCGGATCAGATACTTGCCGGGCTCGATGGGAACGTTGGGAAGGCGTTCGCCTCGGCCCAAGCGACGGGAGTCGGCCACAATCAGGGGCTCGTCTTGGCCGGGCACGAGGAGCTCGACAATCAGATCCATGTTCGGAATCGAGCTCACCTCCAGATTCGCCGCTCGACGACGGGTCCCTACGTGGTCGATCTCGAACAGATCGACGTCACCCGCGTCCTCGCTGAGGCGCTGACCAAGATAGGCTTCCATTTCGGTGTCTTCGGGGAGACGCGTGGCGTCCTTCGCGGTGTGGTTGGGCTCGTTCTCCGAGGGGCCGCGGGTCGCGAGCTGCCACGCAGCGACACCCCCACCCGCCAGCAGGAACAGCAAGATCAACCCCCAGAGCCGCCGCTTGGGGTTGAAGATCGAATCGCGCACGTCGACATCGCGTTCACCGCTGCCGAAGGGGGCTTGACCGACTCCGCTGAGCCGCCAGTCGCCGGAGCCGACGGTCGCGAGATACTCGATCAAGGCTTGCCTGAGTTCCTCGGCCGTTTGGTAACGGCGGTCGGCGTCCTTCTCGAGACAGCGTAGGATGATCTCGTCGGCTTCGGCCGGTACCGACAGCGGCGACCGGGCGGAAGGACGCAAAGGCTCCTCCGATAGATGCTTCGACAGGACGCCAACCGGGTTTGGCGCCTCGAACGGCGGCTTGCCGACGACGCACTCGTACATGATCGCGCCGATCGCATAGACGTCGCTTCGTCCGTCGAGCTCTTGTCCCTGAATCTGCTCGGGCGACATGTAATAAGGCGTACCGACGATCGTGCCACTGCTGGTGACCTGCGCTTCGACGGTTCCCTCGAAGAGCTTGGCGAGCCCGAAGTCCAGTACCTTGGCCGTCTCGCCGTCACGGCCTTCGGCGATGACGACGTTTTCGGGCTTGAGATCGCGGTGAACGATGCCTGCCGCGTGCGCATCCTCGACGGACCCCGCGACCTGCGCGCACAGATACGCGACCCGTCCAAAGGGCATCGGCCCATCTCTGTCGAGGACTTTGGCTAAGTCATCGCCGTCGACGTACTCCATCACCAAGTAGAGCGAGCCGGACTTGGTGCGCCCGAAGTCGAACACATGGACGGTGTTGGGATGATTGAGGCGGGACGCGGACTCCGCTTCGCGATGGAAGCGAGCGACGTTCTCTGGGTTTTGCTGAAGCTCGCGGTGCAGCAACTTGATCGCCATCACCTTGCTGATCTGCACGTGCTCGGCACGATACACGGTCCCCATCGCACCGCGCCCGATCGGTGCGACCACGCGATAGCGGTCAGCGATGATGTCACCGGGCTTGGGTCCGGCCGGCGTCAGCGGGCTTCCGCACTTCCCACAGAACTTGGACTCCGGTGGGTTGCTCTTCCCGCACTCGTTGCACCGCATCTGGTTGTCTGGCGGCGTACTAGCCATTCACCGTCAGAAAGCGGTAGCCGAGCCACGCGGCCGAGAGAACGACGAGCAACGCAAGGCCGCGGAGCGCCTTTCTTCTTCGGTGGATCACCGGCAGCGGTTCGTTCGCGCTGTCGTACCGAACTCGGGCACGCGTGCGATGACTCGGGGTCGTTGGTTCGGACGGCGCGCTACTTTCGCCTGCTGGCGGCGCGGTCTGCTCCGTCCTGGTTGGCTCGGTCGATGGCGCGGCGGCGGGCGGATCCGGAAAGTCGGGGCGCGGAATGCCGAGCATCGTCTTTTGCGGCGCGCGAGTGCGCCCCGAGCGCACCGACGACAACGACGTGGGAGGAGGCGGCGGTGGCGTAGCGGACGCTGGCGCCGACTCTGGCGCGGGGCTTCCCGCGGGAGGCGTTGCCGCTCCGGATGGCATCCCTGGCATCCCAAGGACGGTGTGTTTGCGAACGCGCTGCTGCGAAGACGACCGGGCCGGCTCTGGTTGCGAAGACGGATCGGGCTCCTCGTGCACACGAATGCGGGACTGATCTAGGCGGTCCGGACCGTGATCGCGCCTGGCGTAACCACATTTGCCACAGAACGCATCATCGGAGGGAACTTCGGCTCCACATTGGGGACAATCCATGACGCGCCCTTACCGTATCAGAATTCCTTCGCCCTTGCGCCTAGCGGGGAATCCCCATGACGTCGGCCATGTCGTAGAGGCCTGCAGGCCGGCCGACGACCCAGTGCGCCGCGCGCACCGCCCCTCGCGCAAAGATCGAACGGTCGGTCGCGCGATGCGTCAGCTCGATGCGCTCGCCCTCTCCTACGAGGTAGAGGGTGTGCTCGCCGACGACGTCTCCTCCGCGAAGGGCCATCACACCCACCTCGTCGGTGGGCCTCGCTCCGACCTGGCCGCTTCGGCCATGACTCACCACCCGTTCAGGGTCGAGCTGCTTTGCGTGGGCCACCACCTCACCGAGGCGAACTGCGGTTCCGCTCGGTGCATCGACCTTGTGCCTGTGGTGGATCTCGACGATCTCGGCATCGAATGCTGGACCCAATAGCTCGGTCGCACGCGCCGCAAGGAAGTACAGCGCGTTGACGCCTTGGCTGTAGTTGGGGGCGAACACGATCGGCACCCGCTCGGCTGCGCGCTCGAGGCCGGCCCGCGTTTCCGCGTCGAGCCCCGTGGTTCCGATCACCAACGGAATGTGCTGGCCGGCGCAAAGCGGGAGGAGCTTTGCGCTCGCCGACGCGATACTGAAGTCGACGACGACCTCGACGTTGCTTAGAAACTCCTCGACGTCAGCGGTGATGCAGACCCCCGAGGACGCCCGACCGGTGAGCTGGCCCATGTCGCGGCCGATGAGGTCGCAGCCCTCGCGATCCATCGCGGCGACGAGGTTCGCCTCTGGATCATCGTTCAGGACCGAGGCGATGCTTTGCCCCATGCGGCCCGCTGCCCCGTGTATCGCAACTTGCACCATGATGACGGCATCGCAGATGCGGTGACGAGCGTCAATCGACTCGCTAGGTCGACGAGCGCCCGGCGCTCAGCTCCACGAGGCGGTCGATCAGGAAGCCGCTTTGTTCGAGGGCCTCGTCTGTGAACTCGCCGAAGAAGGCGCGAACGTCCGCAAAGACCTGGTCGAATGCCTCCTGGTCGCCAGCAGCAAGGATTTCGGCCAGTTCCGCTGCCGCCCCGCCGAACTCCTCGATCACCTGCTTCGAATCGGGATTGAGCATTTCGATCGGCCCGTAGAGGTCCGGCGACTGTGCAAAGTGGCGGCCGGTCACGTATGTCTCGAGCAGGTACGCGGGCGAGGTAAACCGGAGCGTCTCTTCGAGCGGGGTGCCTGTGCGGCTCAACGCCATCCCAAGCACCTGCGTTTTGAAATGATGCAGGACCTGCACGATCGCCATCATCGAGTCGTGCTCGGCGGGCGTTGCCTCCGAAATGACCAAGCCGCGCGCGGTGAACATCTGCCGAGCCCAGTTGAGCCAGACGTCGCCGCGACCGGGACAGATCACCACCCGCTGCCCTTGGTACGTATTGACCCCGGGCCCGAACATTGGATGGGTGCCAACGACGCTCGCCGCGGTCGACGCCAGCATCGCCGCCATCGGGTCGGTCTTGATCGACGTGACATCCATGAGGAGCGCGTCCTTGCGAACCAGAGGGCCGATTTGCTCGATGACTGCGCGCGTCTCGCGGATCGGGACGCTCACGATGACGACGTCCGCGGTCGCGGCGGCCTCGGCGGGTCGAAGCTTGGTCCGTAGGTCCGCGCTCAACACGTAATGACCGAGGTCGGAGAACAAGGTGTTTACCGAGCGTCCCATCCCGCCTTCGCCGCCGATGATGGCGATCGTCCTCGGCTCGACATCGAGCGGGACCTCGGCGCGGAGCGCGGCTTGGCGCTCCCGGCTCATCAGCATCAGTTGTCGCCACACCGATTCGATGCTTTCGGTGGGCAGACCGAGCTCCGCCGCACGGGCACAGCGATCATCGAGGACCCGGCGCTCCCGGGCGAGGTCACGAATCCGAACACGGTGCGATCGCTTGCGCGCGGCGATGTCCGCCACGATGTCCATCCTCCGGACCAACAGCGCCAGCAGCTCGTGGTCGAGGGCGTCAAGCGCCCCGCGTAGCTCCAAAAGCGGGCCTTTGTCTGGATTCTCGTCGGTCATGGGTTGGTTTTACATCGAAGAAGGGCGTCCGCATAATGCGCGCCCGTGAAACGACTTCAACTCCATCATTGGATCCTGATCGCGATGGGTCTAGGCGCCGTCCTGGGACTAGGGCTCAACTGGGCCGGCGGCCAGGGCATGGTCGATGCGGACATCGTCGGAAACGTGGCCATCGTCGGCAAGGAGATCGGGGATCTCTTCCTCAGACTCCTCCAAATGCTGGTCGTCCCGTTGATCGTCTCGTCGCTGATCACGGGCGTGACCGGCATGGGCGACCTTCGCACTCTAGGCTCGATCGGCGGGCGCGCGATCGCTTTCTATCTAACGACGAGCTTCCTCGCCATCGTGACCGGCATCGCGGTGGTGAACATCATCCGACCTGGCGAGGGCGCGGAGCTGGCCCTACTCGAAGAAGGCGCTGCCGGTGGCGCACTGCTGGCCGAAGAGCCGAGAAGCATCGGCATCGTGCTTTGGGAACAGCTCGAAAGCCTGATCCCCAAGAACCCGCTCGCCGCCGCCACCGAGGGCGACATGTTGCCGGTCATCTTCTTCTCTCTTTTGATTGGCGTGTTCATTGGCCTCGCCGAGCATCGTGAAGGCTCGAAAGACGCCAGCGTGGTGCGGCGCTTCTTCTCGGGCCTGTTCGACGTGATGATGCAGATGACCCTTTTCGTCGTGAGGTTCGCTCCGATCGGCGTCTTCGGCTTCACCCTGTACGCCGCCGCCGGCAAAGGCCCGGCCGCCTTTCAAGTCCTCGGCTGGTACGTCCTGACTGTCTTCATCGCACTATTGATCCACGCGACGGTAACCCTGCCAACGATTCTGAGGCTTGGCGCCGGCCGCTCGCCCATCGAATACGCCCGAAAGCTGACCACAGCATTGGTGACCGCCTTCAGCACGGCGTCCAGCAACGGCACGCTGCCCCTTACGATGCAGGAGGTGGAAGGGGCCGGCGTGAAGCCAGAGGTGACGTCGTTCGTGCTCCCACTCGGCGCCACGATCAACATGGATGGCACTGCGCTGTACGAAGCCGTAGCCGTCCTGTTCATCGCGCAGGTCTATGGCATCGATCTGACGATCGCCCAGCAGGGCCTCATCGCCCTCACCGCCCTACTCGCCAGTATCGGCGCCGCCGGCATCCCCCACGCCGGCATGGTCATGATGGTCGTGGTCCTCAACGCAGTTGGATTGCCAACGAGCGCAGTGGCGTTGATCCTCGCGGTGGACCGCATTCTCGACATGCTGAGGACCACCGTGAATGTGTGGTCGGACTCGGTAGCGGCCGCCGTGGTCGACGCCCGGGAGTAGCAAACACTGGCGGGGAAAAGGGGTCAGACCCCTATTGTTTGCTGGGCGGCTACGCCCTTGGCCAAGCGACTCGGCAACAACGGTCCCTCGTAGATGAACGCCGTGTAGACCTGCACGAGGGTCGCGCCGGCTTGGATGCGTTCCCAGGCCTGCTCGGCGGTTTCGATTCCGCCGACGGAAATCAAAACGAGCTGGTCGTCCACCTTGGTACGTAGACGCTTTAGTACTTCCAGGGAGCGGTCGTGTACTGGCGGGCCGCTCAGGCCGCCCGCGCCGCAGCGTTCGACTTCCGCGGCATCGCTCGCAAGCCCGTCTCGTCGGATTGTCGTGTTGGTGGCGATGATGCCGTCGAGGCCGATGTCGAGCGCGAGCTCTGCGATCGCATCGACGTCCTCGTCGGCCAAGTCGGGGGCGATCTTTACCAACAAAGGCACGCGGCGTGCCGGGGACACTTCATTAAGTGCTTCACGAACTGCTCCGAGCAGGGGGCGCAGCTTTTCGGTCGCTTGTAGACTGCGCAAACCTGGGGTGTTGGGGGAGCTCACGTTGACCACGACGTAGTCTGCAAGTGGCCCCAACCGCTTGGCGCTGGCCACGTAGTCGCCTATCGCCTGCTCTTCGGGGACAACCTTCGTCTTGCCGATGTTGACCCCGACGATCGTCCGGTGCGGTCGCTGCAATCGCGCAATGGCATCCGCGGACCCGCGGTTGTTGAAGCCCATGCGGTTCACCAACGCGCGGTCTTTCGGAAGCCGGAACAGGCGCGGCGTCGGGTTACCCGGCTGCGGTTGTCCGGTCAGGGTGCCCACCTCTACGAAGCCGAAGCCCATCGCGCCCAACGCTTCGTACCCGATCGCATCCTTATCGAACCCAGCAGCCAGACCGATCGGGTTCGGGAAGTCGAGGCCGAGGGCTCGAACATGCGATGCCTCGTCGCCGCTGTGAAAGGCGCGCCGCACGAGCGACAACGCGCCCGGGATCGCGGCCAGCAATCGCAGACAACCGAAAGCGAACTGATGGGCGGCCTCTGGGGGAAGCAGATAGAGCAGCGGGCGAATCAGCGCGCGGTACACGGTCCCCTCAACGGGCGAGCGACGACCATCTTGCGTCGTCCCCGAGGCGCTGGTCGATGCGCACGTCGAACGCCTCCTCGATTGGCCCGAGGATACCCGGGTCGGCGGTGTGCACTTCGCGCAACGCGTCTCGGCACTGGGCCACTGCGGTAGGGCTCATGCGCCCAAGCGGCGGTCGCTTGGTCGAGGCGATCATCCCGAGCCCGGCCATCATCGTCTTCACCGGTACGGGGTTTCTAAACTTATCGGTGATCTCGACGCTCTGCCCGTTCGGCAACGTCCGCACCGCGGTGACCGAACAGGTTACGATCCGGAGGATGGGCGCGAGCGCTTGGGTGAGCCGCTCCGTCTCCTCGGTGTCGCCAGCGACCTGCGCCCGGACCATCGAACCGATTGCACCGGGCGCGATGTTTGCAATCACGCTGATCACGCCAGACGCGCGTATTTCCTCGTCGCGCATCATCGTAAGCGTCAGGTCGTCGTCGCCCGACAGAATGCTCAACGCAGGACCCGCGAGCTGGCGGTCCAACCGCATCCGATCGAGGTCGCCCGTGGCCTGCTTCACGGCAGGCACCCGCTTTGGGTCGTTGAGGTGCAGGATGGCGAGGTCGGCCGCGGAAAGCGCGCACCCGCTGCGCCCCGGAATCACGTAGGGCACAACCGGAATCTCCGGCACACCCTCCAAGATTCGCTCGTAGTACTCCGTGCGCAGCTCGAGGCTCGAGGGGCCGTTGTAGTAGCAATCCACCAACAGCACCGCGGTGGCGCCCGCTTCCCTTGCCTGGGTGCTCGCGCGGATCGCCTCTTGGGTGTTGTTACTGCCAGCGCCGGCCAGGACACCGGTGCGCCCTTCGACTGCACGCACCGAGGCATCGATGACCGCGTCGTGCTCTTGCCACGAGAGCGTGGGCGATTCGCCCGTCGTCCCGCACGGAAGGACGCCGTCGACCCCTTCTTGCACCTGAAACTCGATCAGCCGACGCAACGAGTCGTAGTCGACCTGCCGGTCCGTCGAGAACGGAGTCGTCAGGGCGGTCCATACGCCATGCGGTCGGAAGGTCCCACTCATGCGGGGACCTTAGCGTTTTTCCTCGCAAAGGAAAGCGGGATTGTGCTTGACCAAAATCCGAAAAAAGCCCACCAACGCGACAAATGACAGCGTTGGCGGCAGCTCTGGTCCTGGGTTCGTTCCTCATCGCGTATCGATTCTACGCGCGATTTCTCGGCGAGCGTATCTACCAAGACCAAGAGGACATCATCACGCCGGCGCACGAGCTCCGGGACGGGGTCGACTTCGTCCCGACGCAACGCGCCGTGCTGTTCGGGCATCACTTCACGTCGATTGCGGGAGCCGCACCGATCATCGGCCCTTGCGTGGCTGCGTACTGGGGCTGGGGTCCTGCGCTGACGTGGGTCGTCCTCGGCACGATCTTCATGGGTGCAGCACACGACTTCGGCGCGCTGGTAGCGAGCGTGCGTGAGAAGGGACGCTCGATCGCGGACATCACGGCCAAGACGATCAGTGGGCGGGCTCGCATCTTGTTCATGTGCTTTGTGCTGGTGCTGATCTGGCTCGTCCTCGCCGTCTTTGCGATGGCGATCGCGGGCCTGTTCGTGAGCCAGCCCACCAGCGTCATTCCGATCAACATTCAGATCATCGTGGCCGTCGTGATCGGATGGCTCGTCTACAAGCGTAGCGTGAAGATCCTCTGGCCGTCGGTCATCGCACTTGCCGTCCTCTACTTCTTCGTCTGGGTCGGGACGAAAGTCCCGGTGGACTTCGTGGCGATGGGGGTCGACAAGCACACGGCAACGACGGGATGGATCTTCTTTCTGCTGGTGTACTCCGCGATCGCCAGCCTTCTGCCGGTCTGGTTGCTGCTACAGCCGCGCGACTATATCAACAGCCACCAACTTTTCGTCGGATTGGGGCTCCTATTTCTCGGCGTCCTCATCGCGCACCCGAACTTCGACGCTCCCGTGTACCGCGCGCCCGAAGCTGGGGCGCCTTCGATCTTTCCGATTTTGTTCGTCACGATCGCGTGCGGGGCGATCAGCGGCTTCCACGGCCTCGTCTCCTCGGGAACTACGTCAAAGCAAATCGGCCGCCTGTCAGACTCTCGTTTGATCGGATACGGCGGGATGCTCGGTGAAGGCTCGCTTGCCCTTGCATCGACCCTTGCCGCAGTCGCAGGCATCGGCTTGGTCGGCGCGTGCGCCCTCCCCGGCCAAGGCGCTGTCGATGACTTGAGCTGGGCGGTCTACTACGACAGCTGGGCGCACGCCGGCGGCAACAAGGCGGCTGCGTTCGTGCTCGGCGGCGGCGCCTTCCTCGAAGCGGTGGGTTTGTCCTCGGAGCTTGCACGAACCCTGATGGCGGTCCTGGTGATCGCGTTCGCCGCCACCTCGCTCGATACCGCCACACGCATCCAACGGTTCATTCTCAGCGAGCTTGGCGCTGCGCTGCGGATCAAGCCGCTGACGAACCCTTACATCGCGACGGTCATCGCTGTGGTGCCGGCGATGTATCTGGCGCTCGCCGAAACCCCGGATCCAACGACAGGCCAGGCCAGGGCCGTCGGCTGGGTGCTCTGGCCGATCTTTGGCGCCAGCAATCAGCTGCTGGCCGCCCTCACCCTGATGACCCTGGCGCTCTACTTCTTCGCGCGAAAGCGGCCGGTTTGGCCGTTGGTCATCCCGATGCTCCTCGTGATGCCGGTGGCAGGCCTGGCACTGTTCACCAAGCTCCAGGAATTCCTTGCGGACGGCAACGCCCCGCTGGCCGCGTTGGCAGCGCTGTTGCTCGTATTGCTGCTGTGGATGATCATAGAGGGAATTGTCGCCGTTCAGAGGTTGAGACGTGCCTAGCGCTCAGCTCTTCTTGATTATCCGATAGAGCCACAGGACGAGGACAGCGCCCGCGCTTGCGATCGCAAAGCTGCGTAAGTTGAATCCGGTGACGTCACCGAAACCGAGACGCGTCCCGACGAACCCGCCGATCATCGCACCCGCCACACCGAGCAGGGTCGTCTTGATGAATCCGCCCCCGTCGTCGCCCGGCATCACGAACTTGGCCAGAAGGCCGGCGATCAGTCCAAACACAATCCATGAAACGATTCCCATCAAGGCCCTCCCTCGAGCAAAGTGTTGAACAAACGGGGTCGAAGGTAAAGAAACACTGACGCTGTTAGGGGCGGAGCATGAAGTAGATCACGACCCCGGTGACCGAAACGTACAGCCAGATCGGCAGCGTCCACCTTGCCAGCTTTTTGTGGGAGGCGAATCGCCCGCGTGTAGCCAGGTAGAACGTCGACAGGATCATGGGGAGCATCACGATGGACAGGAGGACGTGCGTGATCAGGATCACGAAGTAAACGATGCGGACCGTACCGACGCCTTGGTATGACGTGTCGCCGTGGGCGTAGTGGTAAAGGACGTAGCCCACCAGGAACACGGCTGAGGCCGCGAAGGCAGAAACCATCAGTCGCTTGTGGACCTCCCGGCGGCCGCTTCGGATCGCAGCGAGCCCGAGGAGGAGCAACGTTGCCGAGGTGGCGTTGAGTGCCGCGTTGACACCGGGCATGAAGCTCAGGTCCGCATGGACTCCGCTGCCTTCACGAACCAAGAGGAGCCAAGCCAAAAATCCGATGGCCGCGCTCGAAACCACGGCGTTGAAGATCCAGAAGCTCCTGTCGCTTTGGGCGGGCATTGCGCGAGCCTAGACGCGACCTCGCAGGGCGGCCAGCGCTTCATCCATGATGGCCAAGACCTTGGGGACTTCGTCGTGCGCGTTTGGCCAGTGGGGCGCGAACCGCATCAAACCGTCCGGTGTATTGCACACCACCCCTCGTTCGCGAAGTGCGGCGCCAAGCTTGGACAGCCGGATGTCGTGGGGCACCGCCATGCTCAGCAATGTGGATCGGAGTGCAGGCACCTTGGCACGATGACTGATGAACCCGCGTTCGACGAGACCCGCTTCGAGCTGATCGAGATATGCGTCGATGTGCGCGTGTATGGCCGGAACGCCAAGCTGCCTCAGCAACTCAATCGACGCGCCCAGGGCCGCAAGGCCGATCACGTTGCTCGTCCCGATTTCCAGGGCCTGCGCGCCGCGCTGCAAAGGGTTGTCGTAGCGCAACCTGGGCTCATCGCCCATCAGGAACGCGGCCGGATCCTCGTGACCGAGCCAGCCTGCGAGCCTTGGCTTCAAGGTCGCGGCGCAGCGTTCGGCGACGTATAGAAAGCCGGCACCCTCGGGGCCCATCAGATGCTTGTGGCTACCCGAGCTCAGGTAGTCGATGCCCCACGACACGTCGACCGGCGTCGCGCCGAGCGCTTGAATCGCATCGACAAAAATCTCCGCCCCGTACTTGTGACAAAGCGCTGCCATCTCTGCGAGCGGCATCCGAAGTCCCGTCTTGTATTGCACTGCACTCACAGCAACGACCCGAACCCCCCGGTCGAGGGCCCGCTCGAGATCGGCGAGGCCCGCGTCGACCGAATCATGAAACGCGTCGAGGGATATCCAACAAAGCTCGAGGCCGAACTCCTCGGCCGCCTGTTGCCAGGGAGTGACGTTGGCGGGGAACTCCCCGTCGAACAACACCACCCGGTCGCCCTTCCGCCACGGTAGACCGAACGCAATGTCGATGACCCCCTGCGTCGTATTGGCGATGAAAGCGATCTCGCTCGGCTCGGCAGAGATCAGGGCGGCTAGATCCCGCCGCACCTGCTGAAGGCGCGGCGCCCAACGCACGAAGCCTGCCATCCCGCCGCGACCGTAGTCCCTCGTGACCTCGGCAATTCGCTCGGCCACCGGAGTCGAGAGCGGTGAAATCGCCGCGTGCGCGAGGTAGGCGCTCCCTTCCAAGTCCGGAAACAATTCGCGGTCACCGAGTCGGGACACGCTCCGCTTATCTAAATGCATGAAAACACTTCACTTCTCAGGCAAGGATCCCAAGACCAAGATCGCGTCGCCACGAACCACGTCGTCGCCTTCGTTCGGAACGACTCTCTCGACCGTGGCTTGCTCTGGCAACGCATCGCCTTGGTACACCAGGCGGTTGAAGGTCTTCATCACCTCGAGCAAACCGACCGTCTGACCCTGCTGTACCGTGTCGCCCACCGCAACAAAGGGAGCCTCCGTGGGAGACGGACGGCTATAGAAACGGCCGCTCATCGGCGCGACAAACGAGAGCGCGCCTTGTGAATCAGCGCTGACGGCGGAGGCTAGGGACGCGACGTCTCCCATCGAAGCCGTCGAAACCGCGAGCAGCGCATCGCCGTATTGAACGGGCACGCGCGACCGACCGCCACCGACGCGTCGCGTGACGCGGCCCGCAACGCCTTTGGGAACGGTGAGCTCGCTCAGCACCCCCAGCACATCGATCGTACCGACCACCTGCCCTGCGGACACGAGCTCTCCCTCGGCCACAGCAGGAATGAACACGCCCACGCTTGGCGCGAGCAGGTCACTGCTCTCTCCGTCATCAGGATGCGCGCGCAGGACATGGGCGCCCACGCTCATGCGCGTCCTCCGTTCAACAGAACGTCGAGGTCGTGCATGGTCCAAATGCGCGGGTTCTTGACCCGGCGATAGCCGACCCCTTGGTAGCTCATCTCAACCAAGACCTTCAGCCAATCTCGCAGCTCGTCGAGGCGCACAATCTCGTCGGTGTCCATCTGCTGCGCTGCGACGTACGGATCCATGTCGGCTTCGATGCGAGCCTCGACCTCTTGCATGCGCTTCTCGATCTTCGCCCGCTCTTTCGGGTCGGTAGTGACGATCTCGAAATTGTCGTCGAGCTTGCTGTTGTAGGAAGCGATCGCCAGGGTGCGGCCTTCCATGACGCTGAGACGGGAGATCGGCGTCGAGAGCTGGACGACCGGGTCGTACGGAAGCCCGGCCATTGCGTAGTAGCCCGCGCCTGACGCTTTTCGCAAGAGCACCGTGAACATCGGCGTCTCGTTGGTGCTGTTCGTGTAGATGAGATTTGATCCATAGGCGAGAAGCCCGTGCCGCTCCGCCTCGGCGCCGATGTCAAAGCCGCTGATGTCTTGCAGCCAGATCAGCGGAATGCCGTCGCTGTTGCACGCGCGGCTGAACGCGCTGATCTTCGCGATCCCCTGTCGATAGAGGATCCCGGCCGGGCGCTGCTCTTCGCGGGCCTCGGGGTCGTCGATCAATCCCTGCCGGTTGAGCACGAAACCCGCGTACAAGCCGCCGACACGGGCGACGCCGCAGATCATCTCGCGACCGACCGATGGCAAGACTTCCCAAAAAAGGCTCTGGTCGCAAAGGCGCGCGAGGATCTCTGTCGCATCGTAGGCCTGGCGATGGTCGACCGGAAGCAAGCCCGGGAGCTCCGCGGGAGAGTGGGCGGGCTCCATCGACTCGACGCCACCCCGATAGAACGATGCACCGGAGCTCGGGAGCCGCGACACCTCGCGCCGGAGGCAGTCGATCAGGGTTTTGTCGTCCGGGACGCGCTCATCGGCGCAACCCGACTGATGCACGTGCACCTCGGGCCCGCCAATGTCGAGCGAGGTGATGTGCTGGCTCTTGGCGCCTTTGATCAACGCCGCGCCCGCGATCACCATGTACGCCTGCTCGGTCATGTACACGCGATCGCTGATGATCGGCATGTATCCACCGCCGGCGATGCAGTCGCCAAACACACCCGCAATCTGCGGCACGCCTTCGGCCGACAGCAGGCTGTTCATCTTGAAAATGTGACCGGCACCCGTGGCACCGGCGAAGCTCTTGCTTTGCTCCGGAAGGTAGAGCCCGCTGCAATCGACCAGATAGAGCGTCGGTAGACGCAGCCGGCGAGCGATCCCCTGCGCGCGTTCGATCTTCTCCGGCGTCTTGGGCCACCAAGCGCCCGACGCCACGGTGTTGTCGTTCGCGATGACAACGCACCATCGGCCCTCGATCTGTACGAAGGCTGTGACGACGCCGGCGGCCGGAGAGCGGAGCCCATTGAAATCGACGCCGTAGTTGACGAAGGTGCCGACCTCGAAGATGTCCGAGCCGTCATCCTTCAAGCGCTCGAGCCGCTCGCGCGTGGTGAGCTTGTCTTTTTCGTGTACTCGATCGACGTACTTGTCCCCCCAGCCCGCTTGGACCTCGGCGCGACGCTCAACGAGACGCGACACCAATGGTTCGTGGCGGCCCGCCTCGCGGTCGTATGTCGCTTGATCGACGACTGCCTCACGGATCTTCCCGATTGGAACTACCGGAACGTGTGCCATCAGTCCTCCCACCCCGGCACGGCGCGCGTGTCGTAGCGATTCTCCCGGAACTCTTTGGAGCCCAAGACCGCAAGGTGCATTGGAATCGTGGTTGAAATGCCATCGCAGCGGATGCTCTGCAACGCTTTCGAAAGGCGGTCGCAGGCTGCATCACGGTCTTCGCCCCAGGCGATCACCTTGCAGATCAGACTGTCGTAGTGGGGCGGAACTTCGTAGCCGGGCTCCACGTGGGTGTCGACGCGGACGTGGGTGTCGTCGACCGCGGCACCCTCCCATCGTTCGATCACACCGGGGCTCGGGGAAAACCCGTTCGATGGATCCTCGGCATTGATGCGGCACTCGATCGCGTGACCGCGAAGATCGATGTCCTCTTGTGAGAACCACAAGGGCTCGCCCGCCGCGACGCGGATCTGTGCCTCCACCAGGTCGATGCCCGTCCGCATCTCCGAGACGGGGTGCTCGACCTGTAGTCGCGCGTTCATTTCCATGAAGCGAAGCTCTCCGCCGGCGTCGAGCAAGAACTCCATGGTGCCTGCACCGACGTAACCGATGGCGCGCGTGGCGCGAACGGCGGCCGCCAGCGTCTGCTCCCGCTCGGCGTCGCTCAGCACGAGCGCTGGCGACTCCTCGATGAGCTTCTGGTGCTTGCGTTGCACCGAGCAGTCGCGCTCTCCGAGATGAACGACGTGGCCGTACTTGTCTGCAAGCAGTTGAATCTCGATGTGGCGCCCACCTTCGATCAGCTTTTCGAGGTAGAGGCGACCGTCCGCAAAGCAGGCGAGCGATTCTGCC
>Ga0233409_10000028_pt1 | contig 20412 bp, 19 predicted proteins | sample Na_oxic_13_MG_FD_179871 | JGI IMG/M metagenome (GOLD analysis project Ga0233409, IMG submission 179871) | Seawater microbial communities from Saanich Inlet, British Columbia, Canada - Na_oxic_13_MG | ecosystem: Environmental > Aquatic > Marine > Inlet | place: Canada: British Columbia... | reverse complement strand
TGCTTATTGTTTTACTGAACCTGGTTGCTTTTCCTGTGGGCACGGAAATGGCTTTGGGACGGAATTCATCCTTGAAATTATTGACCATGCACCAATCAACAGGTGATGGAAGGGTTTTGGCTTGCCGATCAACTAGGTCTCTGATGATGGTAGATTTGCCGGTGCCTTCTAATCCTGTGACAAAAATGTTGTATCCCGGACTTTTCATGTTCAGGCCGAAGTTTATGGCCTGAACCGCTCGTTCCTGCCCGATGACTTCATCCAGCGGATTTACTTCAGCTGTATTTTTAAAGGTGAAAATTTTGGGATCACATGTACATCTGAGATCCGAAGGCTTTAATTCACATATTTTTTTCATGATATACTCCTTTTCATCCCCTCACAATTCCTTCCCATTCATAGGAGAGTATAGTGTGAGGATAAATTGAAGATTGTATCTATAATCAGGAAGTGTGTTACTAATGCATTAAACTATTCATTTGTCAATAGTGCGGCATTGAATCCTTTCTCTTCTTGACAAAGAAATGAATAGACGATATGTTTTCTTATAATATATTCACCATTATTTTTTATCATGAGGTTAAATTATGGCCGAGGATCAAGTCGGTGTGGTTATCAATTTTTATGCTAAACTGAGTGTTGCTGCCATAAAGGTGACCGGCGGGAGCATTAGAAAAGGTGATCTGTTGAAGTACAAGGGACACACCACCGATTTTACCCAAGAAGTGACCAGCATGGAAATTGAAAATCATCCTGTGGAAGAAGCCAAGACAGGTGATTTAGTGGGATTGAAAGTAAAGGAGAGAGTTCGAGAAAAGGATAAGATCTATAAAGTGATTGAATAACTTTTTACGAGACCGTCGAACCTTGAGACCTTTGCAAAACGCCCCCTTTTGCCCAGAGAAATACGCTGCGCTGTTGCTACCGCAAATTCCACCCCGATGGAATAAAAGACGAAAACGGATTCCATTGGGCAAGCAGTGCAGGCGCAGATATTGGCGGAAAAGACAGTTTTCGTTCAGGCACTATATATAGTCAAGAATTTGAGCAAGATCGGTTATCACAAGATCGGCAGAAAGATCTTTGCACTTGGGATCATTTTTTCTCAACCTCAGCGATCTTGCATCACCTGCAAAGAGTCCTGTTTTGAATCCCGCCTTTTTTGCAGGATAGATATCGTTTAACATATCATTTCCGAAATAGATGGCTGAATGTGCAGGGACATCCATGTTTTTAAGCTTTTCAGCCGCAACCTGGAACATGAAAGTCGATGGTTTTGCATATCCGAATTTGTATGAATAAAGAATAAGGTCGGGATGAAATCCAAGAGCTTCCGGGTTTGAGTCAAGAAACCAGTTAAACAGATATGGGGTATAAAACTGGGCGTTTGATATAATGCCCATCGGCACCTTCGAATCCTGGCAGACCGAAAGCACCTTTTCAAGGTGCGGCATGGGATATACTGGATTTGCAATCAGTTCAAATTCTACGGCAAATGTCCGAACGGTTTCAAGGTCATTATTTTCGAGCACACGCATCCATATCTGGTCTATTTCTACTTCCGGAAAATCAACCCCTTTTCTTTTGAGTATTTCATGTTGATTCTCTATGGCAGCAAAAAATTGCTTTAAAACGGTTTGAGTTCCCTTTTTGATTCTGAATTTTTCAAGTAATTTTTCAAGTTTTTCCGTTTGCGGTGATTTTTTCTTTGCCATGCTTATGTCACCTGATCTGCTGATAAAGAGTGTGCCATACAGGTCAAAAAGAATAGCCTCGACCTTTTCTTCTAGTTTTCCGCTTTGACCCAAAGAACCCGAAAGCGGGGAAATAGGCCTTATATATTCAGAGATCAGATCATTTTTTTTCATAATTTCACCATTTGAGAAGGCTGAAATCTTCCAGAGTCAGAAAATTTGAAAGAAGAACTTTTTTGTCTATTTTATGGCAAACGTTATCCTTGATCACTCTGGAATAGATATCAACGAGTTTTTTCCTGTATTTAGTTTTGTTGTAATTGAGCAGCACGGCATTCATGTTATTTTGTATCAGAGCATCTTTGTCTGACACTTTTCCTGGGTTTAAAAGGAAAGGGTTAAGATACATCAGCCTGTCTCGATTCGACTTATTGGAGAGCACATTAGATATTATAGTTTTTTGAAAGGCTTCATCAAGCAGTCCAAAATCGATGGTTTGGTTTGCTGTTACTTTTTCAAAAGCGCTTGCGATTTTCGTTTCATCGATAATTATGCCGAACATGGAACAAGCTTTTCGTATGCACGCCCGCCAGGTTCTAAATAACTTATCTTTGCCGAGCCATTCCACTGGAACCGCCAGCCGTGTGTAAAGGTGATCCAGCCAGACCCCTTTTTTTTCAAAGTCATGACATATTTCCGGTAGTTTCCTTCCCCAAAGGATTTTTTTTGCGGTCCAGGGTTCGAGAAATGAAAACCCGAATCCCTCGGTAATGCTTGTGGTGATAAGAAACCTGGCGGACATGACAAGTTCCGAAAATTCATGTGATAAACCGGCTTCAAATATAACATTCAGATTCTTTTCTTCCACAAACGCTTTCCATTGCGCATGGCTTTCGAGATCTGCCGGGCTGTTGGGCGGGAGCGTAATTGCAAGGGTTTCATTGTTTTTGAAAAACAGGGAGATAAGGATTGCTTCTCCAATATTTTTTCTCCGGAGTGCTCGAATAGGATACAAAACGAGGTTTTTTTGGGTTGCGCCCGTTGTGCTTAAATTAAAAGGCTTTATGGTGTTGAAAATTTTATGTAACCCCTTTTCTTTTAACCCTGATCTGAGCAGTATGTTGTAATCCCTTGAATTAATTACGCCGTAATGGGAGTCTTGAATATATTCATCTTCAGAAAAGTATGCCAAGGGACGTCCGTCTTCCGCAAAGTCATGGATCTGAAGAAAAAGTTTGATCTTTTTGTTTTGGAGCGCTTTGAGAATTTTCAAGAAATCGCTGTTTTTCGCCAGTGTGGGGTTGTGAACGTGTACAAGGTCACATCCGCTTTTCCATTTTAAATCGATCGCTTTTGTAATGGAGGCCGCAATATCTTCGGGGTTTGATCTATTTTGATCCTGGCTATCGTAACCAAGTCCAGATATATGAACGGTATCGCAAGGAAAGGCCGATTCCGGGGGGGCGCCTGTCAAAACCAGTACGTCACAAGTATCACGGAGAGCTCCCACCTGCTGTTTTAAAACCGTTGTTACGCCGCCGGCTTTGAGATGATAATGAATAAATGCTATTTTCATTTTAAGAAATATAGGACAAGTAGATTTGAGTGTCAAAAAAATAATAAGGGTTCAGTGAAAAGTGATGAATGACAAGGGACAGAAGTCAGAGAAAAAACAGTTATCAGTTAAAAGTCAAAAGTAACAATAACGAATAACCAATGATAAATGCTCAATGATAAATGACAAATGATCAATGCTTTTTCGTACGGGCACTAACCCGTGGAGAACGCCGCTCATCGGGAAAACAGCTATTTATGAATGGAAACTAACTATTATCTTTTAAAAGCATAGTGGCAGGGTCAAGAAACAATGCAGGCCGGTCGGACCCCCCCGGTTTTCCCTTTAATGTAATAACATGGATTTTTTTGCCTTCAGGCTGGAGCTGGATAACCATGTCAAACAGGTCGGAGACATCCAAAAGAGGAGCCGGTATGCCGTCAGGTCCGGATTTTTCATGACGATGGGTTTTCACGGCAAACCAGATATGCAACCGATGGTTTTTGGCAAGTCTTTTTAAATCAGAAAGGGATGTTCTTGCGGTTTCATTAAAGTGAAACCCGTCAATCAGAACCATCTGGGGTGAAAAAATATTCTGTTCCTTCAGGTCGGTCAGCCTTTCTTCAAGTTTGGGCACACTAAACCCCTCAACTTTGAAAGTCATAATGAACCTGTGCGGCAGTAAGTCTTCCCATAGCTTGTTTATCTTTTTGGCATCGTATGGTTTGGTTAGATGACGGAAGACCTCCTTGTACCACAGACTAATTTTATTGACCGGATCGTCGAGGCTGATATGAAGAACATATTTACTTCTTAAAAGTGTGTTCAAGGCAAGCTGGACCAGCAGCGAAGTTTTACCGACTCCCGCGCGTGCAAGAACAGCACCAAAGCCTCCTTCAGGGAGGATATCTTCGGTTTCATCCCCTATGAACCTTAAAGGGTTTTGAAGTATAAGCTCCTTTTTTATCATAATCATTTTCCTTTCTTTTCTTTTTCCGCCTTTTTGGCCAGTTCCTCGGAAATAGATTCCGGCACCTGTTTATAAGAACCCAATTCCATGGTAAACTGGGCTTTGCCCTGTGTCGATGATCTTAAGACGGTTGAAAATCCAAACATTTCAGCAAGGGGTACCCGGGCTTCAACAACGCACAAAGGACCTTCATCCTGAGAACCGACAATTATTCCACGGCGTTGGTTTAAAAGCCCCATAACCGCACCCTGGAACTCGGATGGTGTTTCCACGGCCACTTTCATGACCGGTTCGTGAATCACCGGTCCGGCCCTGAAATAACCTTCACGAAAGGCTCCTCGGGCCGCCGCCATGAACGCCATTTCAGATGAATCAACCGAGTGTGAAGCTCCGTCATTGATTACCACTTTAATGCCGGTTACGGGAAATTCCATTTTTGGTCCTTTTACAATGGATTGTCTGAAGCCCTTTTCGCATGAAGCGATGAACTGGGTTGGGATATTACCCCCTACGATTTTATTTTCAAAGACGAATTCGGTTCCGTTCACAGGTTCCATGTAACCTGCCACACGACCGTATTGCCCGGCTCCACCGGTTTGTTTTTTATGAGTATAGTTGAATTCGGCTTTGCGGGTTATGGTTTCCCTGTAAGCCACACGCGGTTGACCGGTGGTAACCTCGGCGGTATATTCACGGTGCATTCGCTCCACATAGACCTCAAGGTGAAGTTCTCCCATTCCTTCAATAACGGTCTCTTTGGTTTCATCGTCAACATAGGTTCTGAACGTGGGGTCCTCTTTGCTGAACCGGTTCAGGGCTTTGGACATATTTATCTGGGATGTATTGTCTTTGGGAACAATGGCAAGGGAAATAACAGGGTCGGGGACAAACATGGATGTCATTGTCAGGTTGATGCCGGGACCGACAAAAGTGTCTCCGGATGCGCAGTCAATTCCGAAAAGGGCTCCTATATATCCCGCCGGGATAGTTTCAATGTCTTCCATCTGGTCTGCGTGCATGCGGACGACCCTGCCTACCTTGATTTTTTTCCAGTTTCGGGCATTGACGATGGTATCACCTTTTGAAAGAGAACCCTGATATACTCTGATGTAAGTTAATTGACCATATCGTCCCTCTTCGAGTTTGAAGGCCAAGGCGACTAAGGGTTTGTCCAATTCACTTGTCAGGGTAACCGGCGTCTCGTCATTATCCATGTCAAGGGCCTCGTTTTCTACATCAGAAGGGCAGGGGAGCAATTTAGTGACAGCGTCAAGGAGCGGTTGAACACCTTTATTTTTATAGGCCGATCCCATGAAGACCGGCGTTAGTTGGCGTGTCAGGGTTCCCCGGCGCACAGCCGAGATGATAATTTGTTCGGTAACCTCTTGTTCTTCAAGAATAGCTTCAGTCAGTTCGTCCGAAAACATGGAAGCCGCATCCATAAGTTCTTCTCTTCTTTGAATGGCTTCGCCAAGAAGATCCTGTGGTATATCCTCCATCCGGACGTCTTCTCCGTTTGCACCGGAAAAATAGACGGCTTTCATTGATATAAGATCGACAACTCCCTCAAGATCAGCCTCCAACCCGATAGGAATTTGCATTACTACAGCATTGTGCCCCAGTTTTTCTTTGAGCTGATCAATGACCCGAAAGGGATTGGCTCCGCTCCGGTCACATTTGTTGACAAAGGCTATACAGGGCACTTTATACCTTTTCATCTGCTGGTCAACAGTGATGGATTGGGACTGAACACCGCCTACAGCGCACAAAACCAGTATGGCACCGTCCAGTACCCTCAAAGACCGCTCAACCTCTATTGTAAAATCGATATGTCCCGGGGTATCGATAATATTGATCTCGTGGCCAAGCCATTCACAGTAAGTTGCGGCTGAAGCAATAGTGATGCCGCGTTCTTTTTCAAGCTCCATGGAATCCATGGTTGCACCAACACCATCTTTCCCTTTTACATCGTGGATAGCATGTATTCTTTTTGTGAAATAAAGGATTCTTTCGGTGAGTGTGGTTTTTCCGGAATCAATGTGCGCGCTGATTCCTATATTTCTGACCTTGTTAATAGCGTTTTTCATCGTACGGGCACTTTTCTGTTTTTTGAATAAAAAACCCCTCATTTGGAAAAGTCATAGCATATGGGGGATTTTGGATTGATGTTTTTTCAAATAAATACGGTGCAAAGTAATTGCATAAATGTGTTTGTCAAGGAATTCTTATTTAGAATGATGTAATAGGTTTATTCTTTGGAACAAAAGGGTCTGGAATGAGAGGCAATAATTTGAGACCTTTGCAAAACGCTCCCTTTTGCCCAATTCCGGCGTCAGGCTCGAATTTTAATCCTCAAAATACTCAATGTATTCCTGTGGTTAAAATTTTCGCGTTGACTCGGGGCGTCCATGCCCCTCGCCCTTTCGGGCAGCTTGACAGCTGTCCAATTCTGCTATCCTGCAGAATTGTCCTTGGCCTTGAACAAAATTGAACGTTTTTCAAAGGTCTCAATTTCAACAAGCTAACGTGTTCGGAAAGATCCCTTTTTGTGGGACTTCTTTAATTTTACAAGGCCGATTAAACAAATTCCGAAAACAAGCAAAAATCCGATTGTGGGTACAAGACCTATCTTCAATGCAGTCCAGCTAACTCCCACCAGAGGTAACAGGCCCACGCGGACAATCGCCCGCAAGCCCGCATGTTCGGCGATAAAATCGGCCGCTGCCGGTGAGTGAGCGTAATAGAAAGCCACTAAGGTTTTGCCAGGGCCGCTGCAGAGCAGGAAACGGTCGCGCATTTCACGCAAAACCTTGACGTGTGGCGCCATGGGTGAACCGTAAGCTGCCGTGGCTATGAAACAGCCGCCACCGCCACCGCCGCCGCCACCGCCACTGCCACTGGTGGTAATTACGCTGCAGTTACTCAAATTTAACCTTCCATGACCATAGATGTTGTCTTTTCCAATAGTTCCCATATCGATTGCCGAAGCGGTCAGACATCCCCATAACTGAGAGACGGAATAGGTTGGATATCTATCCAGAATTAGTGCCGCGGCGCCGGCAACATGCGGGGTGGCTGCACTGGTGCCGCCGAAAAGAAGGGGGGCGTAAGTATAATTTGAAACATTGTCCGGACCGCAGATATCCGGCTTGATTCTGCCGTCGTTGGTCGGACCTCTGGAACTGAAGATTTCCTGGGGGCCTGTTTTCCAGATACTATAGTTAATTGCACCCACAGCCATTGCTCCGCTGGCATCTGCAGGATTTAATAGGCTGCTTGATGCATCTGCCGGGGATAAATCGTGGTTTACACTGTATAGTTCCAGTAAGTGATCTGAGGTGGTACTAAATTGATAGATCGAAAGATAGTATGATCCGGTTGACGTTACGGGATAAGAAATCGTTTCTGTGGGTTCCTGGCTACCTGTTTGGCGAGTATTACTTACTGCAACCTGATTTAAGGAGCCATTTAAAAGATACAAGTCATAGTCTTGATCTGACGTGGCCCAATCATTCCATGTTAAATAGACCTCGATGGTTTGGCCTGCACTGGCAGTTATATTTATTGTTTCATCAGCCCCCGAAACATTGTGCCAACCATCACCACCACCAATGTCAGAGTCTGTAAAAGTGGCCTCGTAATGTCGCTTGGCCTGGTTGCCGGCGGCATTCACCCACAGGACCCCTTGATTATAGGCATCGTTTGCCGCACAGACAGGGTAGTTGTTATAACACTCTCCTTTATAAAAATTAGTGTTAAACACGACTACAGAACTATTAATAACATCGATGCCATGGCTGATAGCGTAGTTTTTGGCATCCCACAAATCAAATGTGTCAAAGACTCTTAACAAATAAAGATTAGCCCCCGGTGCCATGTCGTAAAGAATCTCGGCAACAGCGGTTCCGTGTTTGCTTCCTCCTATACTCGCACTCGCCGCACAGCTTGCCCCGGTGCAATCGATCTTTATAACACTGTTTGGAAGATCACCGTTTGATATGGCAGAAGATAAATTATCAAATCCCACATCTATTACCGCAACATTTACACCGGAACCGGTATATCCCGACGAATGATATGAGGAGGCCGATGTCAGGTTTACCCCTTGACTTTGAACATCTACCGGTATGAGCCTGTCAGGGGGCTTAATAAATGAAATGCCGCTTACCTGATCGGCAATAGCCGTCAGCATATGGATCGGCGCCGTGACTTTTGATATCTTATCAGCACGTTTAATGATTTTGCCACCCAACGCCTGAAGTTCCGCTTCATCGATGGTGCTCCCCGGCTCGTTCATGACATAAACAGTAATCTCATCCCGGTCTTTTATGTTTAAATCCATGCCCTGTGCAAACAACCGGCCCGCCATGGCGCCTTTTTCATATTCTACCTCAAGATTTTTCAGGCAACTGGCCATTTTGGGATGAACATTTTCTTTTGCCGGGATCATATTCAAGTCTTGAGCCTGGGCAAAGGTAAAAAAGGCAAACTTCAGCGACAAAATTGTGCCGAATAGGGTTAAATATTTTCCGAATCTGATTCTATTCATGGTTTTATTTTCTCGGTTTTATCATTCTTTTCGGAAGCGTTATTGACTGAATAACGAACTGTTTTGACAGGGGGATTAATCGATTCACCGGAACCCACGCTCTTGACAGGTTGCCTGCCGTTTTCTCAATCACTATATTATAATTTTCAATCATCTCATCTCTTTCCGGGATCGAAGAACCGGGATCGAAGGATATGTATACTTTCACCGACCCTTTGGTCAAAAAAATATGATGTTGCTTTGCAAAATGATCAGGGTCCGGTGCAACAGCAAGCTCGTAAAGAACTGAGGTTAGCTTTAGTTCTCCCGGAGGGTTATGCTGCATGCTCAATTCTTTGGATAATGTATTTTCTCTCTTTTCCGGAACAGAATTGGTGACATTAAGATCATTCTCAGCGTTTGTTACACATCCTGTAAGCATAACAGATAAAATGATTAAAAAAAATCTTTTCATTATTCGATTTCTGCCAAAGGCTTAACGTCTTTTTTTATCCCTTCCTGTTGCGTTTTGTCATGGGACGCTGCCGGAGAAGCACATAAGTTGCCCCTGCACCGCCGTCACAGGACCTTGCGCTTGTAAAGGCGATAACCCACTTTCGCCAGGGCCCGCAGGTAAGCCATTGGATAACCCTGGTTTTTAAGACCGGCTTGTCAGGCGAAGAAAGGCCGCGGCCGTGCACAATCAGAACGGCCTTTTTACCGGTTGTTATCGAATCTGTTAAAAATATTTCAAAAGTATTCCGGGCATCTTCCACTCCGAGTCCGTGGAGATCAATATGCGCCTGTATTGAAAAATCTCCCCGGTGCAGTCGTGTTGTAATCTCAGGGTGTACATTATATCCAGCACCTTCGATATATTCCGGAGTATCGGAAACAACAAAACCTATTCCGAATTTCACAAGATTATTCAGCTTAAGCAAGGTTTCATTTTCAGAATCATGATCAGGGCCGGCCGGCGGGCTGGATATGAAACTGTGTTCAATCCGGTCTCCTCTGGGGATCGGTTTAACGTCTGCCATGGCCTCCAAAAAGAGTTCATTTTCAGATGCTTGTTTATTGAGTATATTTTCAGAAGGTTTGGAAACGCCATGTTCGCTATCGCAGGTTTGCAAAATTTTCTTGTCCGGATCTTCAACAGAAGAGACCCCAGGACTTAGTGATTTACTTTTAAGCGTTGCTTTCAGGTCTTCAAACGGCCTGAATGCTCCAGACGATTTGGAAGTTTTCATTGAGCACCTCCAAATTTGTGTAATACTTTAGATTTTTATAAATATTGCCGCTTCAAGTATAATTAAATTTTTACTGAAAAAACTCATGGATAAGGGCTCCCAATGAAAGAACCTGCCCGGGCTATTAACAAAGTTTTGTGTTTTAAGAAAATGTTTTAGCATTAAATCAAATCGATTATGGTTCTTTCATAACGATCCCTAATCCCTTCAAACAGTTTCCAGCACAAAATTTAATCATACCTAAAGCTCGTTTGAAATTGATTTGTTTCAAATAATCTAAACTGTTACAATTATTGTTATAACTTTGTTATTCATCGTTCGTTATTCGTTATTCCGCTGTTCCCATGTACATGAACAATGACATTAACCTTGTTATAACTCGGGAGCTCCTGCAGGTATAAGACAGACAAAAACCAGGGAATCCTCACCTGCGTTTCTTATTTGGTGCTCCTCATTGCCTGGTATAAAAATAACATGACCTTTTGTTACAGGTATCCATTTGCCCTGGGACAGCACTTCACCTTTGCCTGAATGAATGATTATTTCATGCTCCCATTCATGTGCATGCTTTGGAGAATAGCCATCTTCAGACAGTTCAAAAAATCGCATGCAAAAATTATTAGCTCCGTCAGATTTGCCGATTACTATGCGTCCTGTAACACCTTTTGCATTATCAGAATCGAAATGCTTGGGTTCTGCTTCAGAATAGTGTAAGATTTTAATTATCGGCTCCTTAAGCAAATTGAAAATATTAAAACGTATCCAATATCAACCTGCAAAGCTTAGGTCAATAAAAATGGAGAATAAATGATTGGTTATGCAAATCGGCTCAAAAAAGTGGAATAATGTTATATATGACGGCGCCAAAGATCTTGAAATTCAGATTGATAGGGGGAAAATAGATCAATTCGGAATCCATGCCTTTGAGCTTATAAAATGGACCCGAAAGACCAACTTGACTGCCATTTCCGATCCTTTGGAGATTGCGGTAAAGCATTTTCTGGATTCCATAGCACCGGCTCCGATTATTCCTCCGGATATCTCTTTGCTTGATATCGGTTCGGGCGGCGGATTCCCCGGGATTCCACTTAAGATCATGATACCGTCTTTATCTGTCACTCTTATCGATGCTTCCAGAAAAAAGGTCAGTTTTTTAAGACATGTGATCAGAATGCTCGGTCTTGATAATATTGAGGCTTGTCATGTCAGAGTGGAGGATTTATCCAGGGATCGCATCCTTAATAACACTTATGATGTTATTGTAAGCCGCGCCGTATCTTCCATGGTTAATTTTGTTCAGATGTCATTGCCCTTGCTGGCAAAAGATGGGTTTATAATAGCAATGAAAGGGAAAGCATCTGCCAAGAAAATTGAATCCGCGCTATCACTGATAAAGAAAAGGCCTGGCATACAGGAAAACAGCATGAGTAATTTTAACATTATATTGAAAAACTACAGACTCCCGTATTTAAAATCGGAAAGATCAATCGTGATTTTAAAGAGTATTCTTTGAAGAATTTAGTGCCTAAACCCCGATTCATTTAACGGGGGGTAAACTTTTTTCTTCTTGCCACAAAGGCACCAAGACACTAAAGAAAGAATAACAAAATAAAATCCTTTGTGTCTTAGTGTCTTTGTGGCAAATATTTTTGATTCTGGCTTGTCCGGGTTAGGGATAGGTATGGACAAATGTTAATCTTTTTGATATCAAAATTTTCCAATAATTATTGAAACCTGAACAAAAACATGCAAAAGGAGATGAGCTATGCCAAGTAATGGACAACAGAGCACCATCGATTTAACCGTGGACCGGAATAATCTTTACCGTGAGGAATCCTTCACCGATATCAAAGTCGCCGCCATAAGGCGACTCACACCTGTAAAGCCCGATGGATCTGATGATGAAAGCCGTGATTCCATTTTTATGGCACAGACACAGTTGATGTCACCATCGGGGCCCGTAGTACTTCAGTCTATTCTTGATGCCGGGAATTTAGAACAGGCCATGGAGAGATTTCCCAAAGCCATGCAAAAAGAAATGGACAGGGTAATGGCAGAAGATAAAAAAAAGGAATAGGGGAAGGTTGTATGAAAGTTTTAATCTGTGGCAAAGGTGGCAGCGGAAAGAGTACTCTCTCGGCCCTTATTGCCATAGCTTTGAAAAATCGGGGGTACAGTGTTTTACTGGTGGATGCTGATGAATCGAATTATGGTCTTCACCGTTTGCTTGGCATTTCCCATCCTGTTTCATTAATGGACAATCTGGGCGGTAAAAAGGGGTTTAGACAAATGACAGCTTCGGCATTCCCCCAGACTTTAGATGCTGTTCCTTTTAAGGAAAGAATACGCATCAATGAAATCCCAGGGGACTGTATCACTAAATCTGACGGAATCAACCTGCTTGTTATTGGAAAAATCCATCATTTTGGAGAAGGATGTGCCTGTCCCATGGGGGTGCTTTCAAAAATGGTGTTGTCAAAACTCGATTTTAAAGAAAATGAAATCGTTATCGTAGATACTTCTGCAGGCATTGAGCATTTTGGCCGCGGGGTCGATGCGGAATGCGATATGATCATCGGAGTGGTGGATCCCTGCTTTGAGTCCTTTGTGCTGGCAGAGAAAATGCGTGATATGGCAATAAAAGCCGGGGCTGAAATGTTTTATGTACTTAACAAGGTTGATGAAAAAACCATAGATATAATGCATAAAAATATAGACCATGAAACCGTGATTGCCGAAATTCCGTATCTGCATGCTGTTTTCATGCATAATCTTGAGGGTAGGGAACTGAGGACAAGTTTTCTGGAAATAGATCTGATCTGTCAACGAATAGAAGATGTTAAACACAAGGTATGATTCAACAGGAATGAAACGTTTGCTCTAAAACAATCCAATAGCCAATGGAAAACCCGAAAACCATACCAAGCAGCGCTTATCCTAACCGTCCGCTTGTGGCAGTGGGGGCCGTTGTTTTTAAGGAAGACAAGGTCTTGCTGGTACTGCGTGCCAAACCGCCTGCTGAAAACCGATGGACCATTCCCGGAGGATCCGTTGAACTGGGTGAGACACTTCAGGAAGCGGCAGAACGGGAAATATGGGAAGAGACCGGCCTGACCATACAGGCCGGAGAGCCTGTATATACATTTGATGTAATTGAACGTGACTCAAAAGGGGCGATCCTGTTTCACTATGTTATTGTGGACATGGCGGCCGATTATGTGAGCGGAGAACTCAGACCCGGCGATGATGCCACCGATGTATGCTGGGCCTCATTCGGGGACGTTAAAAGCCTGAAGGTCAGCGCTGCGACACGTAAGCTGTTAAAGGAATGCTACAGTTCATGGCAGGACGAAGGGAACTAGTGTCCATCCCTAAATGGTCTTTTTGCCCAATCTCTGCGTTATGTTCAAAAAATAATCCTAGGAATATTAAACATATGCCTGTGGTTATTTTTTTCACATGCCTTGATCTTGAACAAAAATCCTCATTTATGGATGGACACGAAATAACTTGATAAAAAATGAAGGAGTTAATTTATGGCAAATGTACCCGTTAGCGATTATTATGAAGATCTACAGATAAGCCCCAATGCCGATAAGGAAATGATCGAGCGAGTTTTCCGGATACTGGCGAAACGATATCATCCCGATAATACTGAAACCGGCGATGCCGAAAAGTTCAACGTGCTTTATAAAGCATACCAAGTCCTTTCCGATCCTGAAAAGCGGGCGGCCTTTGATGCAAAATACGAGGAGTTACGCGCGTCTAAATGGAAGATCGTTGAAGAAGCGTCACAGTCTGAGGGCTTTGAGAATGATGAGCGGATACGTCAAGGAGTTCTTTCTTTGCTGTATGTCGCACGCAGACAGGATGCTCTTAACCCAGGAATGGGCATCATGGAATTTGAGAAACTGCTTGGATGTCCCCAACATCACATGGAGTTTCATATTTGGTATCTCAAAGAAAAAAACCGGATCCGTCTAACTGATACAGGGGAGTATGCCATCACAGCGGATGGTGTAGATAAGATGGCAGAGAACGATATGTTGTTGAGAAAGGATCGTTTATTGCCATGGGTCGGTGAATCTTCAACAAAGAGCGGGGAATCAATGGATTCGGACCCCGACGACAAAACCCTTATAAGGAGTGATGGAGAACGGGATTCGAGTTGATATACTGCTCCAACTTAGGGCTCACTGATTACCGGTCACTGCCGGGAGTTTGGGTTTCAGAAGCGAATTACGTATGTTTTGAAGTTCTACCGCATTGTTTGAGAAAATCCATTCTACGCTCCTGTTGAGTTCACGGGATAAACAGTTTTTAGAACCAATAAACCCCGTTCCAACAAGTTGTTTCTGCTTATGGTGTTTTTTCAGTATGGTATCGGTTATTAAGAAGTAATGCCCTGCAACTCCCCGGTAGTTTTTCCAAAGGGATAGATTGCTTAACCTTTTAACATTAAACCGGGCGCTCGGAAGAAATGTTGACGAAGGTACAAAGTTGATCAACATGAACATCTCTGGCCGCAGAGAAATGAAATGAAAATCAACCTGAGGCGTCAGTTGACTGAAAAGATCTTTCAACACATTGTTTTGATATACAAGATCAGGATATTTTTCTTCCTTGATTTCAACCATAAGATGTAAGGTTTTGCTATACTTTTGAATTACTTCGGAAAGAGAAGGGATCAAGTTACAATGTTCTTTTAACTCTGAAAGTGTTACCTTGTTTACCTCTACATCGGACTTGAACACTCTTTGAAGGTTCCTGTCATGAAAGACAACCGGTTGCAGATCTTTGGTCCAGCGGATATCAAATTCTATACCCCACACGCCGGCTTCTTTTACACGGTCAAATGCAGCGATTGTATTCTCAAAAACCGTCTTATTATCATGCTCTCCACGATGTGAAACAATTTTGCACTGTTTCAATAGTTCTTTATCGGGGATGGGTTGCGACAGGTACGCATAGAAAAAATCGACAACCTGAAGCAATCGTTCTTCAAGCCAAAGGGTGATATTCATAACCATATCCTTGATAGTTTCCATCCAGAAATTGCCCTTTTCCGCAATCTCCGCGCCTGCCCCGTGAAATGCGAAGCCTATTTCTCTGGGGTCAATCTTCGGAATCACTTGTGCGGCGTACCACTTGTACGCCGCAGCATAATTCCTTGATTTCCTTGACCTTGCGAAAAATTGCAAATTTCTGCATTGAAAACTTAATTTGTGCCAAATAAAAATTTATGGATGGACACTAGTTAGAATATATCATTTAAAATAACAAGTAGTTTTACTCTTATACTTAAGATATGGGTTTAAGTATTTATCATTGAACAGCAAAATAATTTTTTGCATACATACAAATAGAATAAAATCAAGATTTCGTCAAATTGCTGGGTGAAAAATGGTTGAGCAGGAAAGGATTGATATATAATTTCCATTGACAATGTTCAACAGGCCGCAAAGATCTCGCACTTAAGTCTGCCCCCCTGACACTACTTGACCTTTTCTAATTTTTCTAACAAGCTCCGGGCGTTATTGATATTTTTTTTTGCTTTATTGTGTTCAGGATTCAGGGCTAAAGTCTTTTCCCATTCCTTTATAGCACTTTGTAGTTCTTCGTTCAGAAAGTGTTTGACACCTTTAAGGTAGTGTACTTCGGCCTGTTTCTTCATAGACTTTTTTATATTAGAAATAGTTTTTTCAACACAATCATATTGAGGGTCTGCTCTGTTAAGCACATTTAATGCTTCGGTATAATTCTTCCGAATTGTCAAGTGTTTTGCTTGTTGACAAAAAGCGGTATTGATCAGATCTTCGGCCGCTTTATTCGATTTGTCATAATCTAAAATCTTTCCTGCAACATCCAGCACTTTCCGGTATCGTTTTTCTTTCAAAAAGTTTTCCGCCTTTTTCAATTCAATACGGATATCGATCGTAGGACGGGTAAATTCTGATCCGAGTACGGGAAGTTTAAGAATGGTTCCGGGTACTGGTTCTTTATCGGTTTTAAGATTGTTGAAATAGGCGATCAGAAAATCTTTTGAAGGATCTTTATAGAATTTCTTTGAAATACCTTTAAGAGTGTCTTTTTCGTTTACTTTATAGTTTAGGTATTCTTTTGGATGTAACCTGTTTTTCAGATATTCTAAGGCCTCTTCATGACCGGGGGCATATCTTAACGTTGTCAGAAACTGCCCTTGGGCGTCTTTGAATCTCCTTTTTTTGCAAAACTCTACACCCGTTGTAAAATGCTGGTTGGCTTTATGATCGATGGTAGATTTTAAGGAGGCTATCTTTTCAGGAATTATTGTGCTGTCCGGATTCAGTGTGCCGGCAATTTGCATGTAAAAAAGGGCGGTTTGCAATTTGTCATTTTTTTCATATTCCAGCGCTTTTTCCAGGTAGGAAGAAGAGAGCAAAACATTAGTATTATCAGGAACTTTATCGGAAAAACCGTATGCAAATTTATCGACGAATTCTCCAAGAAACTCCCACACACCGGCGCATCCAGTGAAAAAAAACAGAATAGTTAACAGCAAATAAATGTTAAACAACTTTTTCATTTCAATTCCATGTTTTGAAATACGGACAGTTTGTTTTTAAATTTTTCAATATCATATTCGCCGTATATTGCCGAACGATTGATTCTGTAATTATCAATAAAAAACGGATTCGATTCCTGCTCAACAGTGAATGCGGCACGGTAGCCGTGTTTTTTTAACATGGCAATGACGAGATTGTTGGTTATACCATACGGATATGCCAGGCATTCGCATTCTTTATTCAGTTTCTTTTTGAACAACTTTTTGGGGTCACTTATCTCCATTTCAAGGGATTTGAAGTATTCTTTAAACGACTCCTTCTTTTTTGGTACTGTCAGATTTCGGTGGGTTTTGGTTTGGCATTGGATATCAAACCCGGCTTCTGAGAGCTCTTTAATTTGTTTCCAGGACATGGCTTTTCCGCCGCCGATAAAATCGGTGTAAATAAAAAATGTGGCCGGGAAATCATATTTTTTCAATATGGGGAAAGCGAAGTCATATACGGAGCTCCATCCGTCGTCAAATGTAATCACAACAGATTTTTCAGGTATCTGTTCCTTATAATCGAGAAAATCTAATAATTGATCCAGCGTGATAACATGATAGTTGTTATCCTTAAGATATTTCATCTGGGCTTTAAAGTCGCCTTGAGTGATTGATATTTTACTCGGTTTGTTTTTGGAGAAACTGTAGTATGCCAAAACCGGAACGGTTTGATAACCCCCGGATTTAAGGCCGCTTTTATTGAAGGGGAATAAGGGAATAATCAATTTCTCTCCGGGAGTCAGGCTTTTGATATGGTTAAATTCGGAGATTAGCCACTCTTTGGACGGATCGTTCAAGTATTCTGCGGCAAGGGAAGAAAGGGTGTCTTTGGCGGTTGCCGTGACAATGATAAAGTCGTTATTAATTCGGGTTTCAGAAATCTTGTGGCGTTCCGGAAAACTTGTTGCACAGGCTGTAAGAAGCAAAAGACATATAAGAAAAAGTACTCCGAAAACGATTTTTCTTCTACTTAATGGTTTCGGCATTGTGCTTATCCTTTATGCTGAGCAACTTAAACGTTTCAACCGGTTTTGTTTTGCCCTTGATATGCTGCGGCGAAAGCGGTTTTACGGTAATTATGTCTTCAAGATTTTCATAAACACTTTTAGTGATAATAATTTCGCCGGGGTTGGCGAGACTGTTCAGATTTGCGGCCAGGTTCACAGTATCACCAATCACGGTATATTCCATCTTATCCTGTGATCCGATATTACCTGATACCACAACTCCGGAATTAATTCCGATACCTACAGATTGCAGGAGGCTGTCTCCATTGTTTCGTTTATTCATAAACTTCTTCTGCATATCAATTGCAGCCCTTACACCCCTTTCCACATGATCTTTGTGATAAACCGGGACCCCAAAAACTCCCAGAACCGCATCACCTATAAACTTATCCACATATCCGCCATGATCCTGTATTGCCTGCGTGGCAATCTCAAAGTATTTATTCAGCCCCTCAACGATTTCTTCAGGCTCTTTCGACTTTGAATATGATGAAAATCCTCTGATATCGGTGAATACGATAGTGACTTCATTCCTATGGCCTTTAAGCCAGGCACTTTCAGGATCGGCCATGATCATTTCAAGAACTTCAGAACCGATATACTTGCCAAACGATTTCTGCATGAGAGAGTTCTTCCATAGTTCATCTCCCATGCGGTTAAACGCGGTGGCCAGGTTTCCCAGCTCGTCATTTCTTGCCAGTATTATTTTGTGCCGATAATTTCCCGAACCGATTTCACCGGTTGCCAGAACCAGATTTGAAATAGGGCGGGAGAAATGGAATCCTAACCACACTGCAATTACGCTCCCGAACAGTATGATGAAAAATGTTATCACTACAATTGTCAAACGGGCTTGGTGGATTAATTTTTCGATAAAATCGATCGACACTCCAACATGGACTTGACCCAGTTTTTTACCTTTAAATAATACAGGACGGGTTAAATTCAAAACATGTTGGCCGGATTTTGAGTAGTAATTAAAGTAAGTAACGTTTTGTTCTTTTTTCACATTTTCCATGTGTGCGAACTTTTCATAGGTCTTGCCGATTTTATTGATGTCGGTATGTGCCTTTATGGTCTGATTGTGATCAACGATGATCGCATAAAGAAGCCCCTCAACAGTTGTTGCATCTTTTATTAAAGTATTGAGCCTTAAGATATTGTCTTCCAGAAGGGGGACAGAAGAGTTGCTGCTAAAATAGTTCAGACTGACTTTGCCGATTTTGATGGTTTGTCGATAAAGCCTTTCTTTTTGCTGGCTTAAAATGAAAAAGCTCATTACAAAAATAGTAGTGATAATAATGACCATGGTTGCAGCAAAAAACTGGAGCCATATTGGGATGCGGGGTGGAGGAAGACCTTCGACAAAGTTCCCGCGCTTATCTTTGACAAGTCCTTTTATATCATCTGCCAGCGTTTTAACCGAAATCTGATATCCAATATTTACTGCCTTGACCAGCTCTTCTTCCGACGCATAACCGAGTTCAACGATGATCTGCCCTATTCGAACGGTCTTGCCCAGGGTATAGAGTTTTTCTTTCTGCACCTTTAGGGCTTCCTGGAGTTGTTTTTCTGTAATAATGCCTTTTCGTTTAAGGACCTCGCCTATTGTCATACGAAAATCATCAGGAGGTTTCCCAAACAATTTCTTGATTTTGGAATAAATAATATTTTGTGAGGTCAATTGGTTCATGGATAAGATTTCGAGACTTGAAAATTCAACAGTTTGACGATTAATACGCCTTTTTTATGAAAAATCTTCAAATTATTAAGTTTATCTAAATAGGGTTGATCTGTCAATACTGGAGAAGTGTTCTCTCTGAACCCTTCAAAATTGATGAACTCGTAAAAAGTCATCTCTCACAGCCCGGCTTAGACACCTAGATTTTAGGTGAAACTGCAGTTAATGAAAAACCCGCAGCATGGAATTTAAATTACAAACAAAAATGTCTTGACAACTTGACCAATATTTGCCAGTGTGCATTTATGCTGAATTCAAAATCTCCTATTCCGTTATACCACCAACTGGCGGATATCCTGCTGGCTAAAATACGTTCGGGGAAATACCCCTCAGGGTCAAGGATTCCGTCGGAAAACAGCCTTTCCGTGCGTTACGGTATTGGCCGGCCCACTGCAAGGCAGGCCACCGATTTGCTGGTTCGCAAACGAATACTTATCCGCAAGCGAGGTTCAGGGACCTTTGTATGCAAAGATCAAAAAGAGGTTGATCTCTTTTCACTGGCAGGAACACTCTCATCCTTTCATAAAAAAGGGATATTGGTTTACACAAGTATTCTGCAAAAGATCAAGTTAAAATCGATTGGAGGCGATCCGGAAAATCCTTTCGCAAATAAAAAGGCATATTTTTTTTCCAGGCTCAGCCGGGTTGAAAAGGTACCTGTTCTTATCGAGGATATTTATCTCCACGAAACCCTGTTTGCTAAAATAGACAGGATTGACCTGTCGGGCCGATCTCTTTCGCAAATTGTTGATGAAAATTTCTACATGAGGCCCCTTGGCGGAAAACAGAACTTCAGAATAGGCTATTTAACCGGGAAAAAGGCGCAGTGTTTACACGTTGCACCGGACATCCCGATTCTTACAGTGAAAAGATTCCTGCACTTTGAGCAGGCAAAAAATGCTGTTTATTCAGAGCTTTATTGTAGAACAGATAAGTTTGTTTTTTCACAGACATTAGGAGAATATGCAGATGAAAGATAGAGGCTACTATGAAGGATTCGGGGGAGCTTATCTTCCTGAAATTCTTGTTACAACCTTTGATGAACTTGACGAAACTTTTCAAAAGGCAAAAGATGACC
>Ga0233409_10000027_pt1 | contig 20470 bp, 18 predicted proteins | sample Na_oxic_13_MG_FD_179871 | JGI IMG/M metagenome (GOLD analysis project Ga0233409, IMG submission 179871) | Seawater microbial communities from Saanich Inlet, British Columbia, Canada - Na_oxic_13_MG | ecosystem: Environmental > Aquatic > Marine > Inlet | place: Canada: British Columbia... | reverse complement strand
CCGGGACGCGATCTCCGCGCCGTCTTGGTCGGGGGCGCACCCTTTCCCGATTCGCTGCGTGAGCTGGCTGCGAAACGAAACGTCCCAACCCTAGCGACCTATGGATCCACCGAGGCGTGCTCCCAGATCACGACGCAAAGCAGGGAACAGAGCGGCACTCCCGGATCCGGTGCGCCCCTGCCGGGTATCGAACTGCGGATCCGAGGAGGCGAAATCCATGTCCGCGGCGACGTGCTCATGGACGGATACCTCGGGCACGACCGTAGCGGCGCGCCCTGGACGCCCGGCGGATGGTTTCGCACCGGAGACATCGGTTCCTTCTTGGCGGATGGTCAGCTCTTCGTGCAAGGTCGCATCGACGACCTCATCGTGACGGGCGGCGAGAACGTGGCCCCTGAGGAAGTCGAAGCGTGGCTTGAAACCGTTCCGGGAATTCTGTCGGCTTGTGTGTTCTCGTTACCGCACGACGAGTGGGGCGAGGAAGTGGTTGCGGCCCTCGTAACCGACTCGACGCGATACAATGCCGGCAGCGTTCGCCACCAGATGACCAATGAGCTCGCGGCCCACAAGCACCCCAAACGAATTTGCGTCCTCGATGGGCTGCCCCTCAATCGCTCTGGGAAGGTCGACCGCGCCGCGGTGAAGGAACAGTGCGCCAGCCAGCTCCGTCCAATTTAGCCTCTGTTGGCCCAGCGGGCTTCTGCTAGGGTTCGGCCTTCGACGGGGAGACCAGCATGGCAGATCAGATCAACGCCTCACACATTCTACTCATGTATGCCGGTTCGGAGCGTTCCTCCGCGACGCGTAGCAAAGAGGAAGCCGAATCCCAAATCGCGGGCATCGAGCAGCAGCTTCAAGGCGGCGCCGACTTCGCCGCTCTCGCACGCGAGCACTCCGATTGCGGTTCGGCACAGGCGGGTGGTGATTTGGGCGGCTTCGGCCGAGGTCAAATGGTCAAGGGTTTCGAAGACGCCGCCTTCGCGCTCAACGTTGGCGAGACCAGCGGGGTCGTCGAGACGCCGTTCGGCTTCCACATCATTTGCCGGACGGGCTAGGTGCCCCTCCGGTTGTGCCGGACGGGCTAGCCGCGCCTCTGGTTGAGAAACTCTTGCACGATGGGCCGGTAACCTTCGCGGAAGGTCGGACGCTCGAACCGGTATCCCGTCTCTCGAAGCCGCGCGTTTCGGCAACGCTTGTTGACTCTCTCCGCCTGACCCGCCGGAGGCGCGGGGACGCTTAGCTCGGCACTCAGCCAGGTCACGACGTCCGCGGTCGTGGCGGGCTCGTCGTCGGAGCCCAAGTAGAGGGTCTCCGGAGCCTCGAGGCGCATGAGGTGGTGCAACGCGCCGGCGCAATCCTCGACATGGATGCGATTGGTCCAACTACCGGTTGCGGTGGCTTCCCCGTCCCAGACCTTGCGCACGAGCCGCGTTCTTCCCGGCCCGTAGATTCCCGACAGTCGCACGGTGATCCCCGTTTCCGGGGCCTGTCGAAGGACCGCTTCGGCCTCGAGCAGCACGCGTCCGTTGAACCGAGATGGTTCCGTCGCCGAGCTCTCGTCGACCCATTCCCCCTCGCTTTGCCCATAGACGGCGGTGCTCGAGGTGAAGAAGACCCGTTGCAGTCGGCAGCGTGCCTCCCGCAGCGCGCCCAACAAATCACGCAAGCCCTCGACGTAGACCGACCGATAGTGATCTTCGTCCCGACGGTCGGCGCTTGCCGTGTAGAAGACGTAGTCGAAGGCGGCGGGTGGCCTGTCGAAGCTGCCCGGGTCGGTCAAGTCAATGCGCCACGGCCGGACCCCATCTGCGAGGGCCTCGACACGTCGGCGTACTCCCCAGACCTCGCACTCATCGGCGAGCAAGCGGGTCGCAAGCGCGTTTCCCACGTCGCCGCAGCCGGCGATCAAGACTTTGTTTGACATGGCTCAGCCACAAAGGCGGTTGCCGCCCTTGCCCTTGGCTGAATATGCGAAATCGTCAGCGCGTTTCAAGACGACCTCGACGGTGTCTCCGGGGCGGGCGATGCTCAGCCCGGCGCTCGCCGTCACTGGGTGGTCGGAGTCGAATTTCATCCCGACCTCGCGGATCGCCGTGACGAAACGGTTGCCCGCGACGCGACCCTCTTCTTGATTGGTGTCCGGCAGCACGATGACGAACTCGTCACCGCCATAGCGGCCGGCGACATCGACCGCGCGCGTCGATCTACGGAGCGCATCCGCCACGCCTTGGAGCACCTGGTCTCCCTCGAGGTGCCCTCGGGTGTCGTTGACCCGCTTGAACTGATCCAGGTCGATCATCACGACCGCCATAGGACGTCCACGATTCAACCAGGCCAGGCCCTGTTCGATGTGGCTCAAGATGTGCCGGCGGTTCCAGAGCTTGGTCAATGGGTCCTGCCGTGAGAGCTCCCCCAGGCGTTCGTTGGCGACCACGAGTTGGTTCTCGCGTTGATTGATCCTCTGGATCAAGGTCGCGACGATCGCGGTGCAGAACATCAGCAGCACGGTGACCATGAAGGCTTGTAAGAATCCTTCGAGCGCGTCGGGGCTCCGTGACTGCAGCCACGCTGGGCCATCGGGAGCGAACGGCAGCACTCCGCGGACCTCCATGATGACCACGGACGAATACATCGCTGCGCCAATGCTCGAGAGCACGACGCCCATCCTCGGCGTCACGACGAGCGAGTTGACGATCCCAGCGACGAAGTAGAGGGCGACGATCACCGTACGAGAGGAGCCGATCCGCTGGACGATGAACGTGAGCAGCGCCATATCGAGGATACCGCCCAAGAAGGGACGCCAGGGACCTGCGATATCTCGCCAGATCAGAAACTGTTCCACGATCGCGACGCCGGCATAGGCGACAAACACCCAGCGATGCGCAGTCATCGGGGGATAGAGGAGCGGCACGAGCCAAATCCCGCAAGCCGCGAATAGGAAGCGAACCCACGCCGTACCAAAAGCCAATTTGTTCGAATTCATTCTCGGGGCACCGATCCAAGCATATTACCTTAACCCATCAGGATTATAACAGAATCGACCGGCCCATGCCCCGTTCTACTGGGCGTTTCACGGGCGCATGGCCCTTTTTAAGGTCATTACGGCAGTTCCTTTGAGCGAGGTTTGAAGGGCATGAGCGACGACGCAACGACACAACGGCTGAAGCAACTGATCGAGCAACGAATCGTCTTCTTCGACGGCGCGATGGGCACGATGATCCAGCGCGCAGACCTCGAAGAAGAGGACTTCCGAGGCGATCGGTTTCGCGATCATCCGGGGAGCCTACAGGGCAACAACGACCTGCTCGTTCTCACGCGGCCGGCCGTGATCCGCGGCATTCACGAGGAGTACCTCGATGCCGGCGCCGACATCATCGAAACCAACACGTTCAACGCGAATGCGTTCTCGCAAGCCGACTACGACTTGCAGCACGTGGTCTACGACCTCAACGTCGCCGCGGCGCGTCTCGCCAAAGAGGCCACGGCCAGTCGTGCGGATAAGCCGTGCTTCGTGGCGGGGGCGATCGGCCCGCTCAACAAGACCCTGAGCCTGAGCCCGGACGTCGATGACCCGGGCTTCAGAGCGCTCACCTTCGATGAAGCGCGTGAGGCCTATGCGGAGCAAGTGCGCGGGTTGATCGACGGAGGCGTCGACCTCCTGCTCGTCGAGACGATCTTCGACACCCTCAACGCCAAAGCCGCACTCTGTGCGGTCGACGACGTCTTTGAAGAGAAGGGCGTCCGTCTTCCGATCGTGATTTCAGTCACCATCGTCGACAAGAGCGGCCGCACCTTATCCGGGCAGACCGTCGAAGCGTTCTACGTCTCGATTGAGCACGCTCAGCCGTTGGCGGTCGGGATCAACTGTTCGCTAGGCGCTCAGGAGATGCGCCCTTTCCTGAAAGAGCTCGCCGGCATCGCCGACTGCTACGTGCATTGTTACCCCAATGCGGGCCTCCCCAATGCCTTTGGCGGTTACGATCAAACCCCGGAACAGATGGCCGAATTGCTCCGAGGGTTTGCCGCGGACGGGATGATCAACATCATTGGTGGCTGCTGCGGGACGACTCCGGACCACATCCGGGCCATCGCCGATGCGGTCCGCGACGTGTCACCGCGCCCGAAGCCCCAGCGCGAAAACCACTATCCCCGCTTCAGCGGCCTCGAGCCCCTGGTCATTCGGCCAGAGACGAATTTCATCATGGTGGGTGAGCGCACCAACGTGACCGGCTCTGCCAAGTTCCGAAAGCTGATCACCGAAGGTGACTACCCGGAGGCTGTCTCCGTTGCGCTTCAGCAGGTACGCAACGGCGCGAACATCATCGACATCAACATGGATGAGGGCATGCTCGACTCCGAGCAAGCGATGACCAGGTTCCTGAATCTGATCGGCGCCGAGCCCGAGATTTCACGCGTTCCGATCATGATCGACAGCTCGAAGTGGAGCATTCTCGAAGCGGGCCTCAAGTGCGTGCAGGGTAAAGCTCTCGTCAACTCGATCAGCTTGAAAGAAGGCGAGGCGGAGTTCCTCGACAAGGCGCGGCAAGTACGTCGCTATGGTGCCGGCGCCGTCGTGATGGCCTTCGACGAAGAGGGGCAGGCGGACACGATCGAGCGGAAGGTGGAGATCTGCGCCCGCGCGTATCGGATGCTCGTGGAAGAGGCGGGCTTCGCACCGACCGACATCGTGTTCGACCCCAACGTTTTCGCGGTCGCCACCGGAATCGAGGAGCACAACCAGTACGCGATCAACTTCATCGAGGCGACGAGACAAATCAAGGAGCGGTGCCCCGGCGCGCTCGTTAGCGGAGGAGTGAGCAACCTCAGCTTCTCGTTTCGTGGCAACAACCGCGTGCGCGAAGCGATGCACTCCGCGTTCCTCTACCACGCGATCGGTGCTGGAATGGACATGGGAATCGTCAACGCAGGGCAGCTCGAGGTCTACGAAGAGGTCCCCAAAGATCTCCTCGAGCACGTCGAAGATGTCCTCTTCGACCGTCGCGTCGACGCAACCGAACGGCTCGTCACGCTGGCCGAAACGGTCAAGGGCAAGGGCAGGAGGCAGAAGCACGACCTCACGTGGCGCGAGGCGCCGGTCGAGAAGCGACTCTCGTACGCGTTGGTCAACGGAGTGGTCGATTTCGTGATCGAAGACACCGAGGAGGCCCGGCTGAAGTACCCACGCCCGCTCGACGTCATCGAAGGTCCGCTGATGGACGGGATGGCCGTGGTCGGCGATCTGTTCGGCTCCGGCAAAATGTTCCTGCCCCAGGTCGTGAAGAGCGCCCGGGTCATGAAGAAGTCGGTTGCGCATCTCGAGCCGTTCATGGAAGACGAACAGACCGCCGGGTCCGCTCGGGGCAAGGTTCTGCTCGCGACCGTGAAGGGTGACGTGCACGACATCGGCAAGAATATCGTGGGCGTGGTGCTCGGCTGCAACAACTACGAGGTCGTCGATTTGGGCGTCATGGTTCCAGCCCAGAAAATCCTCGACACCGCCGTGAGCGAGCAGTGCGACATCGTTGGCCTGAGCGGGCTCATCACACCTTCGCTCGACGAGATGGTGAACGTCGCGTCGGAGATGCAGCGGCGGGGGTTCGAAGTCCCGCTGCTCGTAGGCGGCGCGACGACCAGCAGGGCGCACACCGCCGTCAAGATTGCGCCAGCGTATGACGGCAGCACGGTGCACGTTCTGGATGCGTCCCGAGTGGTCAACGTCGTGTCGGCGCTCTTGAGCCCCGAGCGCCGGGTGGAGCTCGACGCGAAGAACCGACGCGAGCAGGAGAAGTCGCGGAAACTGTTCGAGCACCGGCAGAACCGCGAGCTGATTTCTCTCGACATTGCGCGGGAGAACGCGGCGCCGATCGGGTGGCGAAGCGAAGAAGTGCCCATGCCCGCGTTCAAGGGGGCTCGGGTCATCGATGACGTCGGCCTCGAAGAGATTGCCCGGTACATCGACTGGACTTTCTTCTTTTCCGCCTGGGATCTCAAAGGGAAGTTCCCGAAGATCCTCGATCACGAGCGTTACGGCGCCGCCGCGCGAGAGCTCTACGATCACGGCCGCTCGCTGCTCGACCGCATCATCGCTGAGAAGCTTCTCACACCGCGGGCCGTCTACGGGTTCTGGCCCGCAAACCAGGACGGCGATGACATCGTCGTGTGGAGCGACGAAGGTCGGAGTCGGGAGCACCTGCGGTTCCACATGCTCCGTCAACAGGCGGTGAAACCGAACGAGCAGCCGTATTTCTGTCTTTCCGATTTCGTGGCACCGGTGGGCAGCGGCATTGAGGACCACATTGGTGCCTTTGCCGTCACGACGGGAATCGGCGCCGATGAGCTTGCCCGAAGCTTTGAGCAGGAGCACGACGACTACAACGCGATCATGGTCAAGGCGCTCGCCGACCGTTTGGCCGAAGCTTTTGCGGAGCTGCTCCACCAGCGTGCACGTCAGGAGTGGGGCTACGAGCCGGAAGAGAGCCTCAGCAACGAAGATCTCATCGGGGAGAAGTACCACGGCATCCGTCCTGCATTCGGTTACCCCGCGTGTCCCGACCATACCGAGAAGAAGACCTTGTGGGAGTTGCTCGGCGCCGATGACATCGGCATCTCGCTGACAGAGCACTTCGCGATGAACCCGGGCGCGAGCGTCAGCGGCATTTACTTGGGGCACCCGGAGTCCCGCTATTTCGCGGTCGGTCCCGTCGACCACGAGCAGGTCGAGGACTACGCGCGCCGAAAGAACATGACCGTCGCCGAGGCCGAGCGCTGGCTACAGCCCAACCTGGGCTACCAACGAGGCGGTTGATGCAGAGGCCGAGGCTTCGAGACCTGCTTCCTGTCACCGTGCGCACCTTCGATCCGGAGGAAGTGACAACCAAGAGTCACCGCGAGACGGATCCACGCGGGGTGGGCCTCACCGCGCAGGACGTCGAGGCGATCTGGGACGCGGTCGTGACCTTTTACAAGGCGGGGCTTCACCCGGCGATCGCGCTGTGCATTCGGCGACGGGGCGAGATCATTCTCGATAGAGCGATCGGTCACGCCCGGGGAAATAGCCCTCAGGATCCGGAGGGCATCCCGTTGGTGAAGGCGACACCCGACACGCTGTACAACTTCTTCTCGGGTTCGAAGAGCGTCACCGCCATGCTGATTCACCTCTTGGAGGAAGAGGACAAGCTGCACGTCGACGAGCCGGTCGCGACGTTCATTCCCGAGTTCGCGAAGCGCCGGAAGCACAGCATTACGATTCGAGACGTGCTCACTCACCGCGCCGGGATTCCGGCGACGCCCGAGGAGGCGATCAACCTCGATTTGCTGTCGAAGCCCGAGGAAATCACCCGGGCCTTCTGCGAGCTCGAGCCCACCCATCGGCCCGGTAGCGTGCAAGCCTATCAGGCTGTGACGAGCGGATTCATTCTGGCCGAGATCATCCGGCGCGTGACCGGCGAGAACATCAGAGACTTCCTGACGGCCAGGATTCGGGAGCCGCTCAAGATGAAGCACTTCAACTATGGGGTTGCTCCGGAGCAGCTCGACCGAGTCGCGGTCGATGCATTTACTGGGCCCACGCCGACCTGGCCCTACAAGAACCTGGTGCAAGTTGCGTTCGGGGCGTCGATGCGCGAGCTCGTCGACCTCAGCAACGACCCTCGTTTCCGGACGGCGGCCGTGCCGGCTGCCAACATCATCGCGACACCCGAAGAGATCTCCCGTTTCTTCGAGACGCTCCTTTGTGGCGGCACGTACGAAGACGCCCGCGTTTTCGACCAACGAACCGTCGCCCGGGCAACGGAGCCTCAGGTGACTGGGCAAGTTGACCGCGTCTTGATGATGCCCATCCCGCTGTCGATGGGCTTCATGCTGGGCGGGCGAACCTTTGGTTTCTACGGGCCGCGCACGGCGAACGCGTTCGGTCACCTCGGATTCACGAACGTGCTTGGATGGGCCGACCCCGATCGCGACATCAGCGTCGCGTTCATGAATACGGGAAAACCGCTCCTTTCCGCCAGAATGCTGGCTTGGTTGAACGTGACCCGCGTCATCGGTACGCGCATTCCTCGAGACCGGGCCTAGGTCATGCAAGAGCAGAGCGTGGCAGTGACAGCGCCTTTGCCGGTGGCATCCCTATGCTAGAGTCCGCGGGATGAAATTCAGCGCTTCCATCGCCATGGCGCCGCCCGAACAGTACATCCCCATCGCTCGGGAGGCGGAGAAGCTCGGCTACCACGCCATCGTGTTGCCCGACTCGATATTCTTTTCAGAGGAGGTCAGCAAGCCGTACCCGTACACACGGGACGGCAGCCGCATGTGGGACGGCGAGACCCCGTGGATCGAGCCGATCGTGGGCGCGGCCGCGATGGCAGCCGCTACCGAAACGCTCTTCTTCTACACGAGCGTCGTGAAGTTGCCGGTGCGCCATCCGGTGTTGGTCGCGAAACAGGTGGCGTCGTTGGCGGCACTCTCGAACAACCGCTTTGGCTTCGGCTGCGGGCTCGGGTGGCTCCCCGAAGAGTTCAAGTGGTGCGGCACCGACTTCGAGACCCGCGGCAAGCGCATGAATGAGTGCCTCGAGATCCTGCGCCTCATTTGGGGCGGTGGCATGGTCGAGTACCACGGCGAGCACTACGACTTCGGCAAGATTCAGATGAGTCCCGCGCCGAGCGAGCCGATCCCGATCTACATTGGTGGGCACACCAAGCCCGGTCTCCGGCGCGCGGCGAAATACGGCGACGGCTGGTCCTCGGCGATGCTTCCGTCGAAGAAGCTCCTGGCGCTGATCGCCCAAATCGAGGCGTTTCGTAAAGAATACGGTCGCGATCACCTGCCGATGGAATACCAAGCGGTGGTCACCGACGTCTGGGATGCCGATGGCTACAAGCGCCTCGAAGATGCGGGCGTCACGGACATCATCACCGTCCCGTGGCTCATGTACGGCACGCCCATGGTGGGAGGCGCCTTGCAGGGCCGCATCGACGGCTTGAATCGGTTCGCCGACACCGTTATCGCCAAAATGCAATGAGCTCCACGTCGCAATTTTTGGAGCACGCGAGCCTCGAGTCGGTATCCGATCACGATGCCTATCGCCTGAGCGAGCTCGACACCGGCGCGCTTTGCGAGGCGGCGCGCACACGGCGTGATCGCGCATGGGGTAAGACTCTCACTTTTTCGCCGAAGGTGTTCCTGCCGATCACCAATCTGTGTCGCAACCGATGCGACTACTGTTCGTTCCGGCGCTCTCCTGGCGATCCAGGCGAGTGGACGATGAGCCCCGACGAAATTCGGGCATGGCTCCAGCGGGCGCGCGAGCAAGGTTGCATCGAGGCGTTGTTCTGCCTGGGCGACACACCGGAGACAGGGTTCCGCGAGTATCGTACGTTGCTGCGTTCGTGGGGCCACGACCGAACGGTCGATTATCTTCGCTGGGCCGCCGAAGAAGCGTTGGCCGCCGGCCTCCTGCCGCACACCAATGCCGGTATCCTTTCGCGCGAAGACATGATCGCGTTGCGGCCGGTGAACGTCAGCCTCGGCCTGATGCTCGAGAACGTGAGCGAGCGGCTTTGCGATAAGGGCATGCCGCATCATCGTGCTCCCGATAAGCGGCCGGCGAAGCGCATTCAGATGACGCGCGAGGCTGGGGAGCTGCACATCCCGTTCACCTCGGGGCTGTTGATCGGCATCGGGGAGACGGTGGAGGAGCGCGTTGATACGATCCTGACGATTCGGCGCTTGCAGCGTCGATACGGTCACATCGGGGAAGTCATCGTCCAAAACTTTCGGTCCCACCCCGATACGCCGATGGGTTTTGCGACGGAGCCAACGCCCGACCAGCTCGCTGCAACCATTGCGTTGACCCGGCTCATCCTCGACGACGATGTCAGTGTCCAGGCCCCCCCGAACCTCAACCCGGCGTCGACCGCCACGCTCATCCAATCCGGCATCAACGACTTCGGTGGCATTTCCCCGGTGAGCCCGGACTACATCAATCCGCAGCATCCCTGGCCGTATCTGGACCGCCTTCGGGAAGCGTGTGATGCGGAAGGCTTTCGACTCGAACCGCGACTCCCAGTATACCCCTCTCACCTCGACGCGCCGGGTTTCGTCGACGCGTCTTTGCGCCCCCGTATCGACCAGCTTCAGACGGAGCTAGCCACGTTATGACGACTGCCCTCGAATTCTGTCTCCAAGGAGTATCGCCAGCCGTCCGCGCGATCTTAGAACGAAGCCTCGACGGTCGAGAGGTCAGCGTGGACGATGGCATCGCATTGAACGAGGCGCGGGGAACCGACCTGCACGCTCTGTGCCTCGTCGCGGACGAGCTGCGCCGGCAGCAGGTGGGCGACCGGGTCACGTACGTGGTCAACCGCAACATCAATTTCACGAACGTTTGCATCAAGAACTGCAAGTTCTGTGCGTTCGCACGCACCGTGCGTTCGGAGCAGGGTTACTTCCTTCCGCACGAAGAGGTCGCTCGGCGAGTGCGGCAAGCGTGGGAAATGGGTGCCACGGAAGTCTGCCTGCAGGCGGGCCTGTCGCCGAATCTCACTGGAGACAGCTACATCGAACTGTGCCGCGTGGTGAAGGAAGCAGCGCCCGAGATTCACATCCACGCTTTTTCACCGGAAGAGGTGAAGTTCGGCGCCTCCCTCAAACGTGTTTCATACGCCGAGTACCTGGCCGAGCTCAAAGATGCCGGGTTGGGCACGCTGCCGGGCACGTCGGCCGAGATTCTCGACGACCGTCTACGGAAAACCATTTCGCCTACGAGGATCACCACCGGCGAGTGGTTGGAGGTGATCAAGGCGGCTCACCGGCTCGGCATTCGGACGACATCGACCATGATGTTCGGGCATGTGGAGTCGGTCGAGGACCGCATGTCGCATATGGATCTGCTTCGAAGGGTCCAGCGGGAGACGGGCGGTTTCACGGAGTTCGTCCCTCTTTCTTTCGTCCACGAGGAGGCCCCTCTGTTTGCGACGAGCGATGTGCCTGGCGTGCGTCCGGGACCAACCGGCGACGACGTGTTGCGCTTGTACGCGACCGCTCGCCTCATGCTCGGCCGGGACATCGTCAATCTGCAAGCGTCTTGGGTGAAGGAAGGACTCCGGACTTCGCAGTTGCTACTGAGTTGCGGCGTCAACGATCTGGGCGGAACGTTGATGAATGAGAGCATCTCGACTGCCGCGGGTGCTCGCCACGGGCAGCTCCTGACTCCGGCGACGCTGCGCCGGGTCATCCGCGATGCGGGCAGGGTGCCGGTCGAGCGCGACACCGCCTACGGCGTCATTCGCGAGTTTGGGGATACATCCGATCAGGATCCCGCGGAGCCACTCGACACGATTCAGGATGCCGATGAGGTGTTTGGTTCCTACGACGCGCTCACTCGAGATCCGCGGTTCCACTACGAGCCACGCGGGTTGCGCGTGGTCAGCTAGCGGCTGTGCGCCGCGAGCCTGCGTGGTACGGTCCCCGGGCATGAGTAAGTTGGCGGAACGATACGGACCTTGGGCCGTCGTCACCGGCGCTTCCGCGGGGATCGGGGCGGAGTTTGCGCGCCGAGTCGCCGAGCGCGGCATCAACGTCGTCCTGATTGCCCGGCGTCGCAATCGGCTCGAAGAGCTCGCCTCGACGATCGAGGACATGTACCGGGTCGAGGTGCGCGTGGCTCCTGCGGACCTCACCTCCCGCGACATCGTGGAGGTCCTGCAGCCGGCTCTCGCCAACATCGAGATTGGGCTCTTGATCAATTGCGCGGGCTTCGGCTCGACCGGCCCGTTCCTCGACATGGACCCGAGCGTTCAAGAGTCGATGATCAACTTGAACTGCCGCGCGCCTATCTTGCTGACGCACGAAATCGTGCAGGGGATGCGTGAACGTGGCAGAGGCGGGGTGATCTTCGTCTCGTCGGTCAACGGTTTCTGTGCCTCGCGAGGCATGGCCAACTACAACGCGACCAAAGCCTACGACCTTCTATTTGCCGAGGGCCTGGCCGGGGAGCTCCGGCCTTATGGCGTCGACGTGCAGGCGCTTTGTCCCGGAGGCACCATCTCGGAGTTCCAAGGGGTGGCAGGTCTCGACACGCGGAACTTCGGCCCACTGGCGCGCCTGATGTTCGTGACTCCGACGTCCGTGGTGGCGACGAGCCTGCGGGCTCTCGGTCACCGCGTGACCGTCATTCCTGGGGTTCTCAACAAGATCGCCGTCCTGACCATGAGGTTGATGCCACGACGCGTGTCGACGTGGCTCTTCGGTACGGTGATGAATCGCTTTGCCGCGGGAAATTAGCGACGGCGCAGGCGCTCGAGGTCGCGAGGGCGGTCGACGTCGAAGGCGATCCCGCTGCTGAGCTGAACGCTGACGGTAAGTCCAAGCTCGCGCGCCAGCGTGTAGTGACGGTGGAGGCTGTCTTCATGACCGAGGCAGCTCGGGAGGCCCGCCGCTGGCTTCACTGCGATGACGTTGGTGCCTTGCTGCAGCAGATCTGGCACGAGCACCACATCGCTTTCATCGAGCTGACGCGCGACGCTGGCAATGTCTTGCACGGTCAAGTCGGGTAGGTCGCCCATGCAGATCACCGCACTCGTTGCGCCACGGCGCTCCAAGTCTTGGAGCGCCCCATCGACTGCGTCCGCTAGGCCTTGGCTCCCGTCGGCGTCAGACAAGGCTACGATGCCCATGCGCTCGGCGTGCTCGCATGCCTCGGGTGAGTCGCTGACGACCGCGATGTCGTCGATCGCGGGCGATGCCCGAAGCACACGCACTACATGCTCGAAGAGATCACGCGCCAGCTGCGCGCGCTCGAGCGGAGTCAATACTCCGGAGAGCCGGGACTTCCCTCGGTCGAACCCCTTGATTGGAATCAACGCCCAACGGCTCATCACAGGCTCCGCGCAAACTCGATGAGCTCGCGAGCGAAGATTACCCGATCTTTGCTGGATTGGATCAGGGTGTTCGTTTCTAGAAGTGGCAAAGGCGCGGCGAAGGCATCGCCTCGGTGGACCGCGTACCCATCGAGGAGACCCTCGTAGTGCATGGCGACTGCTTCGGCAGAGGGCTCGCGGCCAGAGATTTCCGGGAGCATCGTGGCGAGCGGGCCCTTTACGGCTCTCCCGCCGACGATGGGGCTCACGGCGACTGTCGTTGCGCTCCGAACCGCATCGGAGACGCCCGTCAGGGTGAGGATTGGGTCGATAGACACGTAAGGATTCGACGGACAAATCACGACTAAGTCGGCCGCGGTTAGTGCATCGAGGACGGCCGGCGTCGTTTCATCGGATCCGTGGTGACGAATTTCGCGGACGGCCGGCGCCGCTCGTGCTTTGACGAGCCATTCTTGGAATACGAGCTCCTCGCCGTCTTGGGTCACGACGCTCGTAGGGCGGGGTGCGTCGCTCATCGGCAAGATCGGGCGTTCGACGCCAAGCTTCTTGCAGAGGTCGGCAGTCACGTGCGTGAGGGAGTCACCGCGCCCGAGCGCGCCGGACCGTGAAAGATGCGTGACCAAGTCCCGGTCGCCGAGCTGGAACCATTCATCGACCCCGCGACGATTGGCTTCTCCGAGCACGTGGAATGTGTCGCCGTCAATGCCCCAGCCGCGGTCCTCGGGGGAGAGTCCAGCGAGGGTGTACATCACTGTGTCCAGGTCGGGGCTGATGTGGAGTCCCCAATGTCGGAAATCGTCTCCGGTATTCACGACCACTGTGAGAGAGCCAGGGGGCAGGGCGCGATCCAGCCCGTCGACGAGCCGGGCGCCACCCACGCCTCCCGCAAGCGCGACCACCGAGAGGTCGCTCTGGGAGGGCGCGGTCATGCGTACAAGTCGTCTTCGGGATCGCGAAGCAACGCTTCAGACGAGTCGTTGGTGGGTTGAAACCGAAGCCCGCGAACCAATGTCAGTGGACGCCCTTCGTCGGCCTGGCCGGCCACGAGATCCGCCGCTGCAGCAATTGAATCTGCCACCGCAGACTCGGTGGCCTCGAGCACCCGGCCATGGCGATCGCTTGCGCCGCGACGATCCCGGACTGGGGGCACCCCCGCTACACCGACCGCAAAGCCTACGGTGCCTCGTCGAAACGGACGGCCCCACGAGTCTGTGATGATAACGCCAACTTTCGCCGAGAACCGCGCCGCAAGCTTGGCTTGCAGAGCAGAGGCCGTGGCGTCGGGGTCGCGTGGGAGGACGAGCACCCATGGACCGCTGCCCTCGGGAGCACTGGACGGTGCCGCGTTGCTTGCGTCGATACCGGCGTTGGCGGACACGAAGCCCAATCGATGCCGGACGATCAGTGCGCCGCTCGTCTTTCGGGAAATCCCCGTGCTCTCGCAAACGATCAGCTCCACCAGGCGCGGGTCCTTGTCGACTTCTTCGGCGAGTTGCCGGGCCCTGTCGCTTGGGACGACGGTTTCCAAGTCGACGAAGCAGCGTTCCGCGCGCGAGACGATCTTGCTTGCGATCACGATGACGTCTCCGTCGGTCAGCTCGGTCTCGTCACGGGCAAGACTCGAAACGATCACCTCGAACAGGTCGTCGCCCGGCTCGATCGTAGGCACACCGGCAATCGCGCGAACAAGGAGCTCCGAGCCGACACGCAGGTCGCCCGAAACTGGCTTGCCGTGGCTCACTCCGTCTCCGGGATGCCCGTGATTCGGATGCCGGATCCGACGCTCTTGTAGCGGCGATTGATGTGCAACAAAACCGGCGTGAGCGATTCGAGGGCGATGGCGTTCTTGAGTACGCCCGCGTCGATGCCACGAAGGCCCAAGTCCGAAATGAGCGAGATGACGGCAGCGCGTGCTTCCTTGTCGTCGCCGCATACCAGTACGTCACAATCGAAAGTGTGCCCAGGGTCGCTCAGGTGTTCCGAGCTGATGTGATGCAGGGCCGCTACGAGCCGCGTGCCCTCGTCGAGCAGTGCACGCGCCTCCAACGCGGCCGCTTGCCCCTCGGGCAGGTTCACAGAACGGACTTTGGGGGGCTTGATCGGCACCGTGATGTCCACGATGACCTTGTCGCCAACTGCGTCCTTGATCGATTCGAAGGTAGGGCGGTGCGCGCTGTACGGAACCGTCACGACGATCAGCTCGGCGTGATTGCACGCGGCCACGTTGTCGCTGCCTTGCAACGTGACTCCAAACTCCTCCGAGAACTCCGCGGCCTTGGCCGACCCTTTCTCAGCCTGGCGGGAGCCGATGAAGACGTCGTGTCCGGCCTTCGCCCAACGAACCCCCAAGCCGCGCCCTTCGCGCCCAGTGCCTCCTACGATTCCAATCTTCATCGCTGCCTCACGAGTTGAGCTCGGCCATGAACCGAAGCGTGTCCATGTCCTGCGAGCCGACCAGGAAGGTTCCGACCGGCGACTCTTTCCAGCGTTGGAATCGATCGCGAATGCGGTCCTTGGAGCCGACGAGGTACAGAGCATCGACCATCTCGTCCGGGACGGCGGCAATCGCTTCGTTGCGCTTACCCTCGAGGAATAGCGCCTGAACTTTCTCGCAGGCTTCTTCGAAGCCGACCCGACTCAGATAGTCCTTATAGAAGTTCTTATTCTTCGAGCCCATGCCCCCGATGTAGAGCGCGAGCTGCATCTTGCAAGGCGTCATGGCGTACTGCGGGTCGCCGATGATGACCACGACGGTCGGGGCGATGTCGAAGTTGTCGATGCCCTTGCCGTTGCCAGCCTTTTCAAACCCTGGGTTGAAGTTCTCCATCAGCACGTCGGAGCGGTCCGGGTGCATGCACGTCAGCAAGCAGCCGTCGGCAAGCTCCGCGGACATCGTCTGCGACTTGGGTGCCATCGAGCCCGTGTAAACCGGGATGTTGGGTCGGCCGTGAACCATGCTCTTGAGTGGCTTGCCTTGCCCCGTGGAGCCTTCGCCGCGGTACGGAATCTGATAACGTTCGCCTTCGAATTTCAGCGCCGCTTCACGCGCGAAAATCTGCTTCACGATGGTGACGTACTCGCGGAGCCAAGTGAGCGTCTTGTTGAAGGGCACGCCGTGCCAGCCCTCGACGACCTGCGGCCCAGAGGTCCCGAGCCCCATGATGAACCGGCCCTTCGAGAGCGTGTCCATCGTGATCGCGGTCATCGCCGCGTTTGCCGGCGACCGCCCCGGAAGCTGCATGACGGCAGTGCCGAGCTTTATCGTAGAAGTCTGCGACCCAACCCAGGCAAGAGGAGTAACCGCGTCATTCCCCCAAGACTCTGCGGTCCAAATCGAGTCGTATCCAAGCCGCTCGACCTCTCCAATCCTCTCCATGTTCACGAGGTCCTCGACCGTCGTATTCAACTGAGGACCCGCATAACCAAGTGTCAGACCAAGCTTCATCACCAACTCCAGAAAAAGGGGTCAGACCCCTTTTCAAAAGGGTTAACGCTTCGAAAAAGGGGACAGTCCCCTTTTTCGAAGGTGGGGGACCCTATCAGGAAGGAGAACGTGGTTCAATTTGATGCGCGGGGTCGTGCAGGTCAGCCTGCGCGGATGCGGGTGTTGGTGACTGGGGCGTTTGGGCGGCTTGGGCAGGAAGGCGTCGAGCGTCTTCTGCGGGAGGGGCATTCGGTCATCGCGTTCGACGTGCCGAATCGGCGAAACCAAAGGGAGGCAAAGAGGTTCGCGGGGCGCGTGACGACCGTGTGGGGGGATATTCGGTCAATCGAGGACATCGGCCCGTGCGTCGATGAGAGCGATGCGATCATTCACAACGCCGGGGTCCTGGCGCCGGCTTCCGAGAATCATCCGGATCTGGCGTACGCGGTCAACGTGGGCGGTACCAAGAACATCCTCGACGTGATGAAGCGGATGGAGAAACCTCCGGTGATCGTCTTCGCTTCGTCCCTGTCGGTTTGCGGCCCTCGTGCGCCTGGCGGGCCGCCGTTGACCGGTAGCGATCCCGCCATTCCGACCGACAACTACACGTCGAACAAGGCCGAGTGCGAGCGGTTGCTTCAAGAGTCGGGCTTGCCTTACGTGATCCTTCGCATCGGCGTGTCCGTAGGCGCCAAAGCTGCGGCCGGGGATCTTTCGCCGGACGTCTTTCGCGTCCTCTTCAGCATCAACCCAGACACTCGCATGGAATGGGTCCACCCACAGGATGTCGCCCTTGCGCAGGCTCGTGCGATCGGGACCCCTGGCGCCCTCGAGAAGATCTTGATGATCGGCGGCGGACGAGGGTGCCGTCTGACGTTCCGCGAGTTCTACGGTGCGATGTTCGACGCCACCGGGGTGGGGCGCTTCCCGCCGGAGGCCTACGGCGGCGGCGAGTACTACTGCGATTGGCTCGACACCGACGAGAGCCAAGCGCTGCTCGGTTACCAGCGGACCACCTTCGATGCCTTCATCGGGCAGTTGCGCGAAGCGTCGCGCTTCACACGGCCCCTGGCACGAATGTTCTCGCCGCTCATTCGATGGTTCATGTTGCGGTATTCCGATGCGTGGCAGGCACGGAAGAGCCGCGTGTAGTCAGGCGTGCTGGCTCGAAACCGAAAGCACCTCACCCGTCATGTATGAGCTGTAGTCGCTCGCTAGGAACAGCATGACGTTCGAAATCTCCCAGGGCTCGGCACCGCGACCGAACGCCTCGCGCTTCTTGAGCTCTTCGAGAAGGCCAGGCGGCGTGACCTTTTCGAGGAACGGATGCATAGCGAGAGAAGGCGCGACGCAGTTGATGCGGACATTGCCTTCTGCAGCTTCGATCGCCGCGCACCGGGTCAACGCCATCACGCCCGCTTTGGCCGCGGCATAGTGGGACTGCCCCTCCTGCGCGCGCCAGCCGAGCACAGAGGCGTTGTTCACGATCGCGCCCTTGCCACGTGGCACCATGTGCTTCATGGCGGCGCGTGTGCAGCGAAAGCACCCGTTGAGCGTCACGTCGAGTACCAGGTTCCACTGGTCGTCGGTCATGTCGACGATCTTGGCGTAGCCGCCGAGCCCCGCGTTGTTCATCAGGACGTCGACATGGCCCATCTTCTCGACCGCGAGCTCGAACATCGCCTGCACCTCGTCTTCCTTCGTGACGTTGCACATGACGGTCTCGGGACGAACCCCAGTTTCGGCCTCGATCTTGTCGGCAGCTTCCCCGAGGCGCCGCTCATGAATGTCGCTGATCACCAGGCCGGCGGCGCCTTCTTCGGCGCACCGAATGGCGGTTGCGAATCCGATGCCTGTGCCCGCAGCCGCGGTCACGAGGACGGTCTTGCCTTCGAGCAGCTTATGCCCGCCGACGTACGTGGGTTGCTTGGTCATCGCGGCTCCTTCGGCAGCCCGAGTCCTCGTTCGCCGATGATGTTTCGTTGAACTTGGTTCGAGCCCGCGTAAATCGTGTCTGCTCGCGCAAAGAGATACCACTTCTGCATGCCGGTTAGCTCGTAGGGCGCGCCCTCGAGGAGCTCCGCCTCCGGCCCAAGTAGGTCCATCGCGAGCTTTCCTAGGTCGCGATGCCAGTTCGACCAGTAGAGCTTGCTGATCAGCGCTTCGCGGTTCAAGTCGGCGCCTTCGTGCTCCAGCATGCGGAGGGCATTGACGCGCATGATCTTGAGGCCGATGCCGGCGTCTGCGATCCGCTGACGAAAGATGGGATCATTAGCAGCGCCCGTCCGTTTGGCGACTGCGACGACCTGCTCGAACTCTTTTTGGAACAGATACTGCTGCCCGAGCGTCGATGCGCCACGCTCGAACGCAAGCGTGCCCATCGCCACTTTCCAGCCATTGTTGATGCCACCGACCACGTGATCCTCGTGGGCCTTGGCACCGTCGAAAAAGACCTCTGCGAACTCGGAGCTCCCGCCCATCTGTTTGATCGGGCGCACCTCGATGCCTTCTTGCCTCATCGGAACGAGGATGTAACTGATGCCGCGGTGCTTCGGCGCTTCGGAATCTGTGCGGCACAGCACGAAGCACCAATCCGAGTACTGCGCACCGGAGGTCCAGATCTTCTGCCCTTCGATGACCCATTCGTCACCAACCAGCGTGGCCTTGGTCTGGACGTTGGCGAGGTCGGACCCCGCCCCCGGCTCCGAGTAGCCCTGACACCAGATCTCTTCGCCCGAAACGATGGGAGGCAGGAACCGCTTCTGCTGTTCAGGTGACCCGAAGTGGATCAGCGTCGGGCCCAGCAGCGTCTCGCCGATGTGTCCCACGTTGCCCGGACCGTTCGCTCGGACGTACTCCTCATTGAAGACCGCCTCTTCTTTGATGGTGCAGCCGCGTCCGCCGAGCTCTTTCGGCCAGCCGATGCAGTTCCACCCAGCGGCGCCCATGGTCTTGCCCCAGGCGATGCGCTCTTCGATGTACGTGTCCTGGTCGCCCGAGGCTCCACGGCCTCGGAGATCTTTGAATGGGCCGTTGAGCTGCTCCTGCAACCACGCGCGGGCTTCTTGGCGGAACGCCTCTTCTTCTTTGGTGAGTTGTAGCTCCATTACAAACCCATGCGCTTCGCGACTCGCTCGCGGTGAAAGGACGGCGCGCCGAAGAGTGCCTCGGCGGCTTTGGCCCGCTTGAAGTACATGTGGGCGGCGTGTTCCCAGGTGAAACCGATGCCCCCGTGGATCTGAATGTTCTCCGCGGCACAGTGAAAGAAGGTGTCCGAACAGAAGGCCTTGGCGCTCGACGCCGCCTCTTCGAGGTCGGGTTCGCCCTGCCCAGCGAGCGCGCTCGCGTAGAAGGCCGCGGAGCGTGCGGACTCGACCATCATCAGCATGTCTGCGCACTTGTGTTTGATCGCTTGGAACGAGCCGATCGGGCGGCCAAACTGCTTGCGCACCTTCGCGTATTCCACCGACATGTCGAGGCACCTCTCGGCGGCTCCCACTTGCTCGGCGGCAAGCGCGATCCGTGCGAGATCCAGCGTCCGCTCGCAGAGGTCCCAGCCTCGCCCCTCTTCGCCGAGCAGGGCATCGGCTGCAACGGCCACATCGCCCAGCTCGACGGTCGCCAATCGCCGCGTCTGATCCATCGTCGGGAGCCAAGCTCGCTTCACCCCCTCAGCGTCGCCCGGCACCAAGAACAAGCTCACGCCCTCGGCGCCGTCGCTGTTCTCCAGGCGTGCCGCCACGATGAGAAGGTCGGCGGTGTGTCCGTCGATAACGTAGCTCTTGTCGCCGCGCAGGATGTAACCCGAGCCGTTGCGCGAATAGGTGGCCTCGACACCCTCTGCGTCCGTTCGATTGTTCTTCTCCGCGTACGCCAACGTTGCCGTCGTCTCTCCCGCGGCGATGCCGGGCAAGTGCTGCTCCTTCTGAGCGTCGCCACCACCGAGCAACAGCGCGTTGGCGCCCAGGCAAATTGTCGAAAAGAAGGGCGAGCACAGGAGCGCGCGGCCCATCTCTTCCATCAGAGGATGCAAATCGAGGTAGCTCATGCCGAGCCCGCCGTAGTCTTCAGGGATGGTGAGCGCGGTCCATGCGAGCTCCTCGGATAGCTGCTCCCAGGTGGCAGAGTCGTAACCTTGCTCGGTTTCCATGGCAGCTCGGACGCGTTC
>Ga0233409_10000026_pt1 | contig 20918 bp, 17 predicted proteins | sample Na_oxic_13_MG_FD_179871 | JGI IMG/M metagenome (GOLD analysis project Ga0233409, IMG submission 179871) | Seawater microbial communities from Saanich Inlet, British Columbia, Canada - Na_oxic_13_MG | ecosystem: Environmental > Aquatic > Marine > Inlet | place: Canada: British Columbia... | reverse complement strand
AGACCTTTGCAAAACGCCTTTTTTTGCCCAATTTCTGCGTCAGGCTCAAATTTTAATCCTCAAAATACTCAATGTATTCCTGCCTGCCCCGTAGGTCCGGCAGATCGTACTGGGGTGGTTAAAATTTTCGCCTTCCTTGAACTTAAACAAAAATTGACATTTTGCAAGGGTCTCTCCAAGATGATAGGTTAATAAAGTTACTATTTCTACGAAGACTAATTAGGCCAGTTGAACGGATCAGTCAAGCACCTTTTATTTTTGCGGCGTTTGAAACCACTGAACAGGCTGAAAAGATTCAAACTCCTTGCAATAGATCTGGGTATATGCTAAATTTTATATCCTAACCCGGACAAGCCAGAACTAAAAACATTTGCCACCAAGGCACAAAGACACGAAGAATTTTATTATTGTTTCTTAGTGTCTTGGTGCCTGGCGAGAAGAAAAAAATTTTGCCGTAAGAACCACAAAATTTATAATTAAGGAGCTATGGAATATCAGGATGGATTTTGAGCTGACCAAATCACAAAAAGAGATTCAAAAAGCGGCAAGAGACTTTGCCAAAGGTGAGTTTGATAAAGAGCTTGCACTTGAGCTCGACAGAAAACACGAATTTCCGGAAAAAATATGGGAAAAAGCCGCTGAACTGGGGTTCATCGGCATTCACTTTCCGGAAGAATATTCCGGCCAGGGGCTGGGTGCTCTGGAGAACATCCTTGTTGCCGAGGAGTTTTGCAGCCGGGATTCCACCATCGGCAGTGCTTTGATTCTTGCAGGTTTTGGGTCCGAATGCATTTTACGTTTTGGAAGCGATGAACTGAAAGAAAAATATCTGCCGCCGGTTGCAGAGGGCAAAATGCTTTCTGCGGGTGCTTTTACAGAACCTGATCACGGCTCTGATATTACCTTCATGAATACATCGGCGGAACAGGATGGGGATGAATGGGTCATAAACGGCTCGAAAATATTCATCACCAACGGCGAACTCGCTTCCTTTTTCTGTGTTCTTTGCCAGACCGATCCTGAGTGCAAACCGACTTACCGCGGCATGAGCCTTTTTCTTGTGGAGGCGGATCGAAAAGGAGTGTCTGCCACGGATGCTGGTGATAAGATGGGTATTCATATGATGTCCACGGCCGAAATTAACTTCAAAGATGTCCGCGTTCCGGCTTCAAATCTTATCGGGAAACAGGGAAAAGGATTTTACCATGTGCTGGAATTTTTTGACGAAAGCAGGATACTGATCGCTGCTCAGGCACTGGGAACGGCTCAGGGGGCTTTTGATCGCGCATTGGCATATGTAAAGCAAAGAGAACAGTTCGGCAGAAAAATCGCTCAATTCCAGGTGACACAGCACAAGCTGGCCGATATGGCCACGAAAATTGAGCTTGCAAGGCTTATTACTTACAAAGCCGCCTGGAACTTTGACCAGGGCCGAATCGATCCCAAGCTGACGTCCATGGCTAAGATGTATGCGGCCCGGACTGCCGTGGAAGTTGCGGACGAAGCCATCCAGCTTCTGGGAGGGTATGGATACATGGCAGAGTATGAAGTGGAGCGCTTTTACCGCGATGCCAAGATTACCGAGATTTATGAGGGTACAAAGGAGATTCAGAAAAATACCATTGCAAGTGCGGTTATCGGAAAGTTGAAGTAGAAATTCAGATTTATTGTATAGGATTTTTTTTGGAGGACACAGATGAACACAGATTCTAAAGATTTTAAAATTAATGGATAATAATTCTGTGTATATCTGTGAAAATCTGTGTCCTATTAACTTTAAAATTTAAGGGAGGCTTTTCATGCTGAATATAATTAAAAAATCCATGTTAACCGGTATAGGCCTTGCCTTACTCGCAAAGGATGAGGTTGAAGATTTGGCTAAAGAGCTTGTAAATAAAGGCAAAATGTCTGAAAACGAAGGCATGAAATTTCTTGATGATCTTCAGAAAAGGTATGAAGAAACCCAAAAGAAGCTTGAAGACAGGGTACAAGAGACCGTTAAAGATTTTATGAAAAAGGCGGATATTGTAACCGGAGACGAATTGAAGGGATTGAAAAAGGAGATAAGGGAGCTTAAAAAAGCGATAAGCAAGGGCACGGAAACATAATTTGTGCCCAATATAGATTTATGGATGGGCACTAACTAAAGTGCCCTTTCATAGACATAAAAATATTCTCATTCAATGCTTAGTATAAGAAAAATAGGCGTAGTCGGCCGAACATACCGCCATCTTGCCCGTTATCGTCAGATCTTGGCCGTTTTTTTTAAGTATGGCTTTGGAGACCTGATAGAACTTTTAAAGATAGAGCAGTATATTGAAATCGGTCTTCAGCTGATTTCAAAAAATCGGCGCAGCCGTCTTGAAAAGCTTTCCAGAGCGGAAAGAGTAAGAATGGCTTGTGAAGAGCTGGGCCCTACTTATATAAAACTTGGGCAGATCCTCTCCACCCGTCCCGATCTTGTGCCGGTCGATTTCATAAAAGAATTGTCAAAACTTCAGGATAATGTGCCGTCCAGCCCTTTCAGTGAAGTAAGCAAGATTATTGAATCAGAACTGGGGGCTCCACCGGAAGATATTTTTGATTTTTTTGAAAAAACTCCCCTTGCGTCAGCCTCCATAGGACAGGTATATAAAGCAACATTAAAAGACGGCGAAGAGGTGGCGGTTAAAGTTCAGCGCCCCGGCATTAAAAAGATCATAGAAGTCGACCTTGAAATTATGCTACATCTGGCGACGCTTATGGAACGTCATATTGAAGAGATGTCCCTGCACCAACCTGTTAAAATTGTTGAGGAATTTGCCAGAACTCTTGAAAGGGAGATAGATTATACCATTGAAGCAACAAATATGGAACGGATTGCCCGTAATTTTTTAAACGATCTTACCATCTATGTGCCAAAAGTTTTTCGGGATACAACCACTGAATCTATACTGACGACTGAGCTTGTGGAAGGAATCAAAGTTTCTGAAATCGATCGGCTGGAAAAAGCGGGACTTGACAGAAAATTAATTACCGTTCGTGGAGCAGATGTTGTTTTAAAGCAGATAATTAAACATGGCTTTTTCCATGCCGACCCGCATCCCGGCAATATTTTTGTACTCCCCGACAATGTAATCTGTCTGCTCGACTTTGGTATGACGGGATCTGTTGACCGGCGCACCAGAGAAGACTTTGTCGATCTGGCCGAGAGTGTGGTGAACCGGAATGAATCTCGGGCAACGCAGGTTCTTTTGAAATTAACCTATTGGGATGAAGATCCCGATATTCGTTTGCTTGAAAAGGATGTTGCCGACTTCATGGGTCGGCATCTTTATAAACCTTTAAAAGATATTAAAATCGGTAAACTGCTGCACAATCTTCTTGAGCTGGTTTTTCAGCATCGCCTCAGGATCCCGCCGGATATCTTCCTCATGCTAAAGGCTTTCAGCGCCGTAGAAGGCGTGGGTTTCATGCTCGATCCGGACTTTGATATGATAAAGCAGGCGGCACCGTTTATAAAAGAGGTAAAACTTTCCAGACTGTCTCCCCAGAGGATTACCGGTGATATTTTCAGACTTGCAATAGAGTTGTTTCAATTTGTGCAGAATTTCCCCAAGGATATACTATCCATCACCCGGCTGATCAAACAGCAGAAACTTTCTCTTAACCTTGAATACAAAGGTTTGGATAAAATGCTTTCTACGTATGACCAGATAAGTAACAGGATATCCTTTTCCATCATAATCGCTGCCTTAATTATCGGGTCGGCTCTTATTGTTATGTCCAAAGTGCCTCCCCTTTTTTACGACATATCCCTTTTGGGGATTGTCGGATTTCTGGCCGCTGCAGTCATGGGGATATGGCTGCTGGTCGCTATTTTAAGGAAAGGAAGATTATAACACAGTATATCCCGGACCTTCCCCGCCTTCCGGGCACGTCCATGTTATATTCCGGTATGGATCCTTAATATCGCAAGTTTTGCAGTGAAGACAATTTGACGGGTTCAGTTTGAGCCGGCGCAGTGATGTGTTTTGATCTGTCTCGATTTCATATACGTCACCCGGACAAAATCTGGTGCAGGGGCACCGGTAGGTCTTAAAACATTCCGTAACGCACAGATCTCGGTCATGGATGATAATGTGGCTGGGTTGATCCTCCCGGTGCATGGTTTTGGACAGATAGACCCCGGTAAGTTTATCAACATACAAGACGCCGTCCAATCTCTTTTTTTCAGGGACCGTTCGAATATTGTCATCGAGGTACTTTTCAGGCTTTAATGTTTTGTAATCTTGTTCTAACGGCATGTTATCATACATGCCCCGTCCCTTTGTGACATACTGAGCTCCAAGATGGATAAACTTGATCATGCCTTTTTTTGAAAGGGCCTGTGAAAAATTTCTAACTTCGAAAATTTCTTTCTTTACCCAGCTTTTTTCAAACAGATCATGGTAGTCGCTAAGAGTTTCCCGAGTGAAATTGTTCTTCTCAAAAGCATTTATGATGGCCTCTGCCGCCAGCATGCCCGATTTCATGGATAAATGAATACCCTTTAGTCCGGGAGTATTTTGCATGGACGCGCTGCCGCCAACAAATACGCCACCGTCAACGGCAAGTTCGGGGATTGTAAAATAGCCTCCGGTTGAAACCGTTCGGGCACCCTGTTCCAGGACCTTGCCGTCCTTGAGTATGTCGGCTATAAACGGGTGCTGTTTGAATTTTATGAACTCATCATAAATATCGAGCCCGGCGTCTTCATAGCAGAGCCCTGCAAGAAACCCCAGGGCGACCTTGTTGTCTTTAATCTCGTAAATAAAGCCGCCGCCCGGCGGGTTCAGACCCAGGGGATATCCAAAAGTATGGATTTCGTTCCCCCGGCTGGAGGTAAAATAATTATCTTCAGGAAGCTGGATAACTTCTTTGATTCCGGTTTCAAACACCTGTGGCATTTTTCCGGAAAAGAGGTTCAGTTTTTGAGAAATATCCTGTATCAGGTTTCCCCTTGCTCCTTCGCCGAATACCGTAACCTTTGCCAGTAAATCTATGCCGGGCTCAAAATTACTTTTGGGCTTTCCGTCTTTTCCAAGACCTTTATCGCCGGTACGTACTCCGGTTATCGTTTTTTGATCTTTTGCATAAAGAACTTCTTTACCTGCAAAACCAGGGAAAATGTTTATGCCAAGGTCTTCGGCAATATTGCCAAGCCACCGTGTAAACTTTGAAAGGCTGATAATAAAAAAGCCTTTGTTATGCATATATCGGGGAATAATCGGAATTCGATACTGTTTTTTGGGGGTTAAGAAATAAAATTCGTCTTCCGTTACGGTCCCTTCTATGGGGCACTGTTTTTCCAGGAAGTCCGGGAGCAGTTCCTTTAAGGCAACAGGGTTCAGGACGGCGCCGCTTAGAGCATGTGATCCGATTTCCGCTCCCTTTTCGATGAGTGCAACTTCAAGGTTCATGTTTTTCTTTCCGGCAAGCTGCATCAACCGGATAGCACCTGCCAAACTCGCAGGGCCGCCTCCGACAAACAACACATCAAAATCGATCTTTTCACGTTCAATTTTCATTTCAGTAACCTTTTAGTCCTAAGCACTCTAATTGCTAAATTCGATTACGTATTTTTATCAAGACAACTATCCAGTATAAGTTTAATTCTAAAATTTTGAAGTTTGAAGTGCCTAAAGTGAGCTAAAGTTGAGGAACGCGCTTTCAGCGCGAACAACGCCGCTCATCGGAAAAATAGCCATTTATGGATGGACACTATTTAGCTAAAACCAGTAAAACTCCTGTCCAGTCCAATCCTTTAATATTCCCAAGGAGAGGGGCAATTTCAACCCCGGAATAAAAACCCAATAGAGGGGTGTTATATTGTTTAAAAACTTTTTGAACTTCCGAGGCTTCTTCTGTTATTGTATCGGAAAAACTTGCTGTTCTGCCTGCACAGTCGATATACAAACCTAAAACAGGTTTTCTTCCATCTGCTTTGATTTCTTCCATCAATTCAACCGAATTAACCCTGGCGGATTCTATCATCTTTTTCGAATCCCTTAACATAAATAATATTTCTGTACCTTCTTCAAGGTCCGGCTCAAAAAGAACGATTCCTTCTCCATCCGGCATGATGCCGGCAATCAGTCTGTTTACATAATTATTTTCTTGATATTTTTCATATTTTTTCCCGTAGTTTACCCCTATTGATAAGCGCTTGACGGGAGTTTGTTTCCTCCAATCCTGATTCCCATATTTATCATCGAATATCTTAACAATGGGCTTTTTGTCTAATTCGTAAACCACGGGTCCTTTGATCTTTGTGATTGTATGGTAGATACCATCTTGCGGTGTACAACCATGCATAATGCGGAAATAAGGTTCAAAAGTTCCACCTAATAGTGTTCCAACAACACTTTGGTTAGCAACATAAGAGCCACAAAACTGTTTTGTAGGACTAAACTCATAATCTCCTATTACACCGGCACCTATTATCGGCAGTTTTGATTTAAATGTTTCTTCAATCCCATTTATTAACAGTGGCGATGCGTTTATAATCGGAGGAGTGGTTGCGGTTGGAGCATGTTTTATCGAATCATAGAATATTATCATGAGCTTGCTGTCTATGCCGTCTGATAGTTTTCCAGCTATTTTTTGTCCGGCCAGCTTTTCATCTTTATCCAGATTTCCGACAGCAGCCTCTATGTGTTGAAGTTTATCTGACTCGATTATCGCCGCCCCTGCCGGATAACCTTTATATGAAAGATAGTCGTTGGTTATTATGCCAATGGCTGAACCGCCAATTATCGGAATTTTATCTCCTATAACCGTTTGCAGTCCTTTAAAAAATTTGTCATGATCAACCTGCCCGCCGCAGAAAGCAAACACAAGAGAAGGTTTATTAATATTACCATATTCTATTGCATTTTCAGCCACCTTTATTCCCAGTGAGATATTATCTTTACTGTTATCATATCCGATACCAGCTTTCATTTTTTCTCTCCCATAATCGCCCTTAACCTGAATTTCTCATGAAGAATTTATTTTTAAAAAGAAAAAAGGCCCATGCATTGGTTGTATTGAATATCAGTAATCCTTTTTGGACCTTTCAAGATCCCTTTGCTGGTCGCGTCGTCTGATGGACTCCCGTTTATCATATTTACGCTTTCCCCTGGCAAGAGCTATGGTAAGTTTAGCCTTTCCGTTTTGAAAATACACCTTTAAGGGTATCAGGGAAAATCCCTTTTCATTGACTTTGCCATACAGCTTCTTGATTTCATTTTTATGTAACAGGAGCTTTCTTTTTCTTAAAGGATCATGATTGTCATAATAGGCAAAAGGATAAGCGGCGATATGCATCTGGTGAATAAAGACCTCGCCTTTTTTAATCCTGGCATACGAATCTTTCAGGTTAACGCGGCCGAGTCGAAGTGATTTAACTTCGGTTCCCAAAAGAACCATTCCTGCCTCGTATGTATCTTCAATAAAATAGCTGTGTCTGGCTTTTCTGTTTTCAGCTACAATTTTTATATGGTTTGTGCTCAAATTCTGTTTTCACCTAACCCGGACAAGCCGGAACCAAAAATATTTGCAAAAAGGAAGAACGGTTACGTTTATATTCCGGTATATCCTGTTTCAAATAGAATATTTCCGTAAGTACTCAGCACCAGTTCCATGACCCCGGTGTCAGTAGTCTCCTTCAGAACTTTTTTGATAAACACCCTGGTATTTTTAGCGTCAAGCGATTTTATTATATTTTTAACCAACGGTATTGATTGAGGATTCATGCTCAATTTTTCTATGCCCAGACCTAAAAGTATTGGTATGTTAATCGGATCACCCGCCATCTCACCGCACATGAAGAGATTCACACCCTTGTCTCTGGCAACATCGGCAACATGTTTAATCATCCGGATGATAGCGGGATTAAGAGGTTGATAAAGATGCGCAACCTTTTTATTGACCCTGTCCACCGCCAGCGAATACTGAACAAGATCGTTGGTTCCTAAGCTGAAGAAATCTACATCCCTGGCCATCACATCCGCCATGATTACAGCGGAAGGGGTCTCTATCATGATTCCCATCTTAACATTTTTATTAAAATCTAAACCCTCTTTGTCCAGAGAATCGGCAACTTCCCCTAAAATCCTTTTTGCATGAAGGACTTCGTCATAGCATGATATCATGGGGAACATAATTCTGACGTTGCCGAATACAGAGGCTCTTAATATCGCCCTTAGCTGGGTCTTGAATATATCCTGTCTGTGTAAACAGTACCTTATACCGCGAAGTCCCAGTGCAGGATTCTTTTCAGCAGAATTGGTAGCATAGGAAACCGCTTTATCAGCGCTAATGTCCAGAGTTCGAATGGTTACCGGCTTGGGCGCCATTACTTCGATGACATCTTTGTATTTATCAAAAAGCTCATGCTCAGTGGGAATATCAGGCCGGCTTAGATATTGAAACTCAGTCCTGTAAAGACCTATGCCATCTCCGCCGTAATCAATAACAGATACCACCTCTTCTGGGAGTTCTATATTACCCATAACCTGGAGACGGATACCATCTAGTGTTTCAGCCGGAATGTAGCTTTCCCGGGTAATAACCGCTTTATATTCTTCGTATCCGGCTTTTTGTTCTTCGAACTGTATCAGAGTCTGTTCAGTGGGGTTAACGATGACGATACCTGCGGTACCATCTACAATGATGATGTCATCGTTTTTTATTATACGGGTTGCATTATCAAGACCCAAAACAGCGGGAATTTCAAGACTTCGGGCGATGATGCCCGTATGTGAAGTCTTGCCGCCATGATCGGTGATAAATCCCTTAATTTTTTCGAGTTGTATTTGGCTGGTTTCTGCAGGGGAAAGGTCGACGGCAACAAGTATTACGCGTTTGTCAATAGCAGCAATATCCACGACTTTTGCACCAACCAGATATTGCATGATACTGTCAGATACATGTATAATGTCATCCACCCGTCCTTGCAGATAGGAATCTGTCATATTTCTAAACATTGCCTTGACGTTCGATACCACTTTTTTAAGGGCCCATTCAGCGTTAACCCGTTCTTTTTCAATGGTTTCGATGGTTTTGCCGTAGAGCATCTTGTCTTTGAACAGTACCTTGTGAGTTTCAAGAATGTGGGCGTGCTCGCGCAACTCTTCAGGTGTTGTTTCGATGATTTCGCTGAGGTTGTCTTTAGCATTTTTTACCGCAGCCTTGAACCGTTTGATCTCGTTTTGCAAATTATCTTCACTGATAAAGTATTTATCAACAACATCAACGCCTTCCTTGCCGACCAGGTACGCCTTGCCGATGCAAATACCCGGAGAGGCAGTAATACCGCGGAGTTGCAATTCCATTTCGTTTGTATTTGTCATTCCTGATTATTCTCCAAAGCCGTTATCAATCAGCTGTGCAAGATCATTTAAAATTTCAATATCCGATGGATCGTCAATTAATAAAGTTAATTTTGAATCTTTTATACCGGCCAGGCTAAGAATATCGATAATTCTGGAAGCATCCGCCTTGTCTTTGTCTTTAATGATCCACACTTTTGATTTTGCTTTTTTAACAAGTTTTGCTATTTTGGCCGCTGACCTTGCATGAAGGCCAAGAGGGTTTGCAATGGTAACATTTTTTGAAAGTCCAATAGCCGAATTGTTTTTAACCATAAAAAATTTTACCAATCACCATGGTTTTTGTCAATCTGTAATCATTGACGGCTTCGTAAAAAGTCCAACTTCTGCGTTGCGCTGCATCCTTCGTCATTGCAGCGTACTATAAGTACGCCTCATTCCTCAGGATTTGCGCGCCTTGAATTTGGATCTTTTTACTTTGCCGTCGGATTTTGACTTTTTACGAGATTGACATCATTGACAAAACACCAAATAGCTGTTAGGGGTCTTCCGACTGTTAGATGCAATATCCCGAATTTGCATGAAATTAATTTATATCTTATCCCCTCATAAATTTTAACTCAAGGAGGTAGGAAAAATGGCTGATAAAATATTGATTTATGGCAAAGATACGTGACCTTACACAAAAGCGGCTCGTGAAGCTTTTAAAAAGCAAGGGAAAAAGGTTGAGTACCGCGACGTTCGGCACGATGCCGGCAAACTCAAAGACATGCTGGAATATTCCGACGGTGTGCGCAAGGTTCCGGTGATTGTGGACCAGGATAAGGTTACCATCGGATTTGACGGCGGGACATGAGGCGTTTAATAGTCGGCTGTATGCCGATAAAATTGACGGCTTCGTAAAAAGTCCAACTTCTGCGTTGCGCTTCATTTCGTTGTCATTGCGGCGTACGATAAGTACGCGCCCTTCGGGCCCCGCGTTAGCGGATCACACGAAATTTGCGCGCCTTGAATTTGGAACTTTTTACTTTGCCATCAAAATCTGACTTTTTACGAGACAATCAAGATTGGACCCTGAGGTTTTATATGGATAAACAGTTTCTTATTGACAACTTTAAATTAGGCGAAGCGTGGCGCCTTTTCAGAATCATGGGCGAATTCGTTGAAGGGGTAGAAACGCTCCATGATATCGGACCTTCTGTGACTTTTTTCGGGTCAGCCAGAGTTCAGCCGGATGATCCGATTTACAGAAAAACCGAAGCGCTGGCTGCTCTTTTTGTGAAAAACAAATTTTCTGTTATCACCGGCGGCGGCGGCGGAATAATGGAAGCGGCAAACAAAGGTGCGGCAGAGGCGGGAGGAACTTCCATCGGCCTGAATATTATCCTGCCGTTTGAGCAGAAACCCAATCCTTTTGCAAATATTAGAGTCGATTTTAAATACTTTTTTATTCGTAAGGTCATGTTCATTAAATATGCTTCAGCCTATATTATCATGCCCGGCGGTTTTGGCACGCTGGATGAGCTGTTTGAAGCGGTCACACTGATTCAAACACAACGCATAAAGCCGTTTCCGTTAATTCTGGTTGGCTCCGATTACTGGACAGGACTTATTGACTGGATCAAGGACAGATTGCTTGCCGAAAAACGGATATCTCCGGAAGATTTGGAAATTTTACAAATTATGGATGAGCCCGATGAAATTGTAAAAGCCGTAGAAAAAATAATTATTCTATAATACTATCTGTTCAAAATAAATAGATAATTCTCAGAGCGCAGATCCTTGGCTCTTTTTTTATAAAGGAAGGTTAAGAATATTGGCAGTATCAAATGGAATTAAAGAACAAAACGTTCTGCTGGAGATAGAAGACGTTCATATGAGTTTCGGAAAAGTTCTTGCCCTGGCCGGCGTTAGCCTGAAAATAAGAGAAGGAGAGATACATTCTGTAATCGGGCCCAACGGAGCCGGAAAGACGGTGATGATGAATATTATTAACGGTCTTTACATGCCGCAAAAAGGCAACATCTACTACAAAGGAAAAAAGATCAACAAATTAAAGCCGTTTAAAAGGGCAAAACTTGGCATCGCCAGGACTTTTCAGAAAGTCGAAGTGTTCGGCGGAATGACGGTATTGGATAACATCCGTTTGGGCCGTCACATCCATTCTAAATCGGGAATAGCCAGTGGATCGGTATATATTGGTAAAACTGCGCGGGAGGAGGTTGAACACCGGACCTTTATCGAAGAAAAAATAATAGATTTTTTAGAGATCGAACATATTCGGAATAAACCGGTCGGAATGTTGCCGTACGGCCTTCAAAAACGGGTTGAACTGGGTCGCGCACTGGCCCTGGAACCCGAACTTCTGATTCTTGATGAACCACTGGCCGGCCTTAATCTTGAAGAAGTTGAAGACATGGCCCGGTTTATTATAGACATTAATGAAGATGAAAAATGGAAGATTACATGTCTCCTGGTGGAGCATGACATGGGCGTGGTCATGGATCTTTCCGATCATGTCTTTGTTCTCAATTTTGGCAACATGATCATTGACGGCACGCCTAAAGAAGTACAGAATAATCCCGAAGTGATTAAGGCATACCTTGGTGAAGAGGACCTGTATGCAACAAGGAGATAAAACCGTTCAAAATAATAGCCAATACGGCATTGAAATTACAAAAGATCTGACGATCCCCAAACTTTTTTATGAAAAGGCTACCGAACACGGCAAGGGAAGGGTGGCCATGCGTGAGAAAGAGTTTGGAGTCTGGCGCCCCATCACATGGTACGATTATCTCGAGAACGTTAAATACCTCGCATTGGGTCTCCTCAGCCTTGGACTCGAAAATGGAGACAAAGTATCCATGATCGGCGACAACCGTCCTGAAGGCCTGTGGGCAGAAATGGCCACCCTGTGTGCAGGAGGAGTGGGCGTGTGGCTGTTCCAGGACAGCTTGATCGAAGAAGTCAAATATATAATCGACCATTCAGACACAAGGTTTTTGTTCGGTGAAGGTCAGGAAGAGGTCGACAAAGCCATTTCAATTTTTAATGAATGTCCTAAGCTTGAAAAGATCATATGGGATGATCCCAAAGGGATGCGAAATTATGATAAGGACTATCTGATAAGCCTAAAGCAAGTTCAGCAGTTGGGTCGGGAACTTGAACAGCAACAGCCACAACTGTTCAGGGAGATGATCGACAAGGGCCATGGCGATGATGTGGCACTCCTTTTCTATACCTCGGGCACCACGGCGCTGCCCAAGGGAGCACTGCTCTCCCACAATAACATGTTGACCATGGGAAAGCACCTCATGGCGGTGGATCCATGCCTTGCCACGGATGATTATGTCTCTTACCTGCCCTTTGCATGGATCGGAGAGCAGATGATGTCTATTTCCTGCGGTCTGCAGGTGGGATACACCATCAACTTTCCCGAGGGACTTGAAACCGCCCAGAACGATATCAGGGAGATCGGCCCCCATGTGATGTTCGCTCCTCCGCGAATGTACGAGCAGATGACCCGTACGGTCCAGGTCAAATACCTGGATGCCACCTGGATAAAGCGGAAACTCTATGAGCTTTCTACCCGGATCGGTTATCATGTGGCCGACCTTAAGTTTCAGAAAAAACCAATTCCCTGGTACTGGGCGTTTCTGGATTGGCTGGCGTATATTACGGTGCAAAAAAAGCTGAAAGACCACCTGGGTCTTTCCCGGGTTCGCAATGCCTATACCGGTGGGGCGGCCATGGGGCCGGACCACTTTCGTTTTTTTCATGCATTGGGGGTAAACCTCAAGCAGATTTACGGCCAGACTGAAGTCGCCGGCATTTCAGTGGTCCATCGTAGTGGAGACATAAAATTTGACACCGTGGGCCATCCAATTCCGGAAACAGAAATAAAAATTACCGAAGATGGAGAGATCCTTACCAGAAGCCCGTCGGTTTTTCTGGGTTATTATAAGAATCCCGAGGCTACGGAAGAGACCTTGAAGGATGACTGGTTATATTCAGGTGACAGAGGTTTTATTGATGATGACGGTCACCTGGTTGTCTTTGATCGTACTAAGGATGTATTCACCTTAAGGGACGGGAAACCTTTTTCTCCCCAGTATCTGGAAACCCGCATGAAGTTCAGCCCCTATGTGAGGGATTCGTGGGTGATAGGGGACAAAAGGGAATACGTAACAGCTGTTATCTGTATCGATTATTCCGTGGTGGGCAAATGGGCAGATGAAAAAAAGATCAATTATACAAGCTATCAGGAACTTTCTCAGTTAGATCAGATATATAAATTGGTGGAAGAGCAGATATGTAAAGCCAACAAGGATCTACCGGAAACGGCAAGAGTGGTAAAATTCGTTAACCTTTATAAGGAGTTCGATGCTGATGATGATGAGCTTACAAGGACCAGAAAATTGCGTCGGGCATTTGTGGAAAAAAGATACCATAATATAGTGGATGCCCTTTATTCTGAAAATAATATGGTACATATCGATACCACAATCAAGTATGAAGATGGGAGACAAGCTCATATTAACACCGATCTTCACATAAGAAAGGTAGCGGATTGACAATTGACGGTCTCGTAAAAAGTCCAACTTCTGTGTTGTGCTGCATTTCGCAATCATTCAACGTACGAAAAGTACGCCTCATGATTACAAAATTTGCACGCCTTGAATTTAAACTTTTTACGAAACCGTCTAAACCGTACTTTTTACGAGTTCATCAAGATTGAAACAATCTTCAATCTACAATTTTCGATGGAGTGACAGATGGAACTGTTTTTGATGGCGATTACTACGGGCATTATGGTTGGCAGCATCTATGCCCTTGTCGCCCTTGGGTGGGTGTTGATATATAAATGCTCGGGCGTGTTGAATCTGGCCATGGGGGAGATGACTCTTATCGGAGCCTATGTTTCTTTAAGCTTTTACTCCATGGGCATACCCTTTTTGCCGGCGCTTTTAATTTCACTTATCATAGGTCTGATCCTGGGAATCCTGACGGAAAGAATTTTTTTAGACAAACTTATCGGCGAGCCGGTTCTTACGGTTATCATGGTAACCGTAGGGCTTTCATTTTTCTTTAAGGGAATGGTTGAACTCATATGGGGTACCGATACCCGTGTATTCACCCCGCCGGTTTTTTCAATTGAACCGATTCACATAGGACCCGTCATTGTTGGTCAGGCGTATCTATGGAGCTTTGTGGCAGCCATTATTCTTTTAATTATTTTTGTCTGTTTTTTTAAATATACCAGGTGGGGCCTTGCCATGCAGGCTACAGCCGACGATGAGATGGCCGCCCTTTCCATTGGTGTGAGTGCAAGATTTGTCTATGCGGCAGCCTGGGCTATCGCTTTTATGGCGGCCGGCGTGGGCGGAACCCTTTTGGGCAACATCAACGGGCTTAACATATCCGTAGGGTACCTCGGTCTGCTGGTTCTTCCTGCGGTGGTGCTGGGGGGGCTCAATTCCGTGCCGGGTGCCATTGTCGGTGGTATTGCCATCGGCATATTACAAAACCTGTGCGGGGCTTATCTGGACAAATACTTTCCCGGCGGTATCAAAGAGGTAGCACCTTTTGTTTTCATGGTCGTCTTCCTGCTCTTCAAGCCGCATGGGCTCTGGGGCTGGGAGCGGATTGAACGAGTATAATGTAATTGACGATTGATGATTGACAATTTTTGATTTAAGGGAAAAAATTTCTTATTCAAATTTTCAATTGTCAATCGAAAATCTTCAATTAAAAACGGAGTTTTTTTATGTCGACAACCTGGCTTCCCTGCGGAGTTTACCATCAAAATTATGCTCAAGATCATGCCTGGTGGCAGACCAGGTTTATCAAGGGTAAAATGATCCTGCTTTTCATCATTTTGTTTGTTGTTATCCCGCTGGTTGCAGATTCTTATTGGCTAAGTGTTTGTAATCAGGTCGGCTATACAGTGCTTGGCGCTTTAGGGGTGCAGTTATTAATCGGCTTTTGCGGCCAGATAACCCTTGGCCATGCAGCCTTTGTTGCGGTGGGCGCATATACAAGCACCCTGCTTATCCTTGAATTCCCCTGGCCCAAATTCATGATGGATTTCGGTATCGCTTATCCTTTCAGCATACTAATTGCCGCATTTGCAGCCGGTATATGGAGTGTTTTGTTTGGGCTACCTTCTGCCAGGGTTAAAGGATTTTATCTTATATTAACCACCATGGCCGCTCAGTTCATTACCGTAGATTTTATTATTACAGGATATGTGAGCCAGATCGGCGGGCGAGGACAGGCCTTTTCTTTGCCTCCGGGGACCATCAAGGTTGGACCGTGGGTCATCGACAGTGACCTTAAAGTATATTTTATGATGCTTGTCCTTGTGATTCTCTGTGTTATAATCATGGTCAACCTGCTCAGATCGAGAGTCGGCCGGGCCTGGGTGGCCATACGTGACAATGACATTTCTGCGGAGGTCATGGGAATTAATATTGTCAAATATAAGCTTCTGGCCTTTTTTGTGGCCGGATTTATCGGCGGTATTGCCGGAGCGTTTTGGATCAGCAATCTTGCAGCGATCAGCCCCGAACATTTTCCCTGGTTCTGGTCGTTGTGGCTGGTGGGTGTGATCCTTATCGGTGGGGTCGGCTCTATCCACGGGACTATTTTTGGATCCATATTCATGGTCGTGGTGATGGAGGTTTTACAATTGGCCGTCATACCTCTTGCAGATATTTATCCCAAACTATTAATGGATTTTTTGTTTATTAAAGAGGCTGCATTTGGTCTGGCCATATGTTTATTTATGATATTTGAACCCAATGGTTTGGCCTATCGGTGGTGGCAAATTAAAAATTTTTTCAACCTGTGGCCCTTTTCGTATTAGTACCTAACGCGGACAAGCCGGCCTCCGGCTCGTAAGCCTACGGCTTGGAGAGAACCAAAAATATTTGCCACAAAGGCACTAAGACACAAAGGCACAAGGAAGGGGCATGTATTATAAACCTTTATCAAAAATGGCATTAAAAGAATTATATTATAATCTTTGGTGTCTTCGTGTCTTTGTGGCTGAACGTTCACTTGATTTGTTATTTTTTGTTTGTCCGGATTATAAAAAAAGGAGGTGATAAAAGTAAGAATTTGGCAGAAACCCGATGAAAATGATACTCTCATAAGAAGGGGGGAAAGAAATTATGTTCGCTAAAAATATGTGGTCAAAGTTTATAATATCACTATTCGTTGTGGCCCTTGTTGCTGGATTTTCTCCCATGGCCGGAGCCGCAACAATTAAGGTGGGATCGCTCAATGACATGACCGGGGCAACGTCGGATGTGGGCAAGGATTATGCCCTGGGCATTGCAGAAGCCATTCATTATGTAAATGATAATGGAGGGATAAACGGCAAGCAGGTCAAGCTGTATCAGTTTGATTACGGTTACCGTGTTCCCGAAGCGCTTACCAAGTATAAGCTTTTCAAAAGACTTAAATGCGTGGCCGTTCTGGGCTGGGGGACCGGTGATACCGAGGCGCTGTCACCTACTATAACCAAGGACAAGATCCCTTATGTGTCTGCTTCATACTCAGCTCATCTGACTAATCCTGCAAAGACACCTTTTAATCTCTTCTTTGCAACCGATTATTCAAGCAACGCCAGGGCTGCAATTACGGCCTGGTTTGACAAAAAATGGCCGAAACATCCGGATTACGGGAAAAGGAAACCGCGTTTTCTTTGTTCTTACATGTTTGCATCTCCTTACTGCAGTGCACCCATCAAGGCCATCAAGGATCAGGCTGAGCTACTCGGCTTTGAAATTGGCCCGGATCAATCTGTTTCTCTATTTGCCATTGATACCAAGAGCCAAATTCTGGCTATGAAGGATTTCAAACCTGATCTTGTCTGGCATGGGAACACCACCATGTCGGTGGCAGCCACAGTGCGAGATGCCTATTCTCTGGGACTGGGCGCAGATCATATTGTGAATAACTGGGGATTTGATGAAAATTTGCCCCGCTTGGCCGGTAAGGCGTCCGAAGGCGTTATTGGCGCTGCGGTCTGTGCGTTCTTCGGTGAAGATGTGCCGCTTATGGACAAGGTTGTTGAGTATGCAAAAAAATACAATCCTGGCGCATCTCTTGAGAAACGTCTCATTCGGACGGTACAGGGATGGGGTGCTGTGCTCATTTTATGGGAAGCATTAAAGCGGGCGGATAAAGCCGGAGACTTAAGCGGTGAGAGCATCCTGAGAAACGGTTTTGAAACAATGAAAAATTTTGACATCGGTCTGGGTGCGGCGCCTGTTAACTATACGGCTGCGGATCACCGTGTTGCAGGAATTGTGCCGATCTATGAAATCAAGGACGGCAAATTTCAGATCGTTGAAAAAGTCGATCTTAAGAGCCGCTGGCCGAAGAAATGGGCCGACGAGTGGCTCGGATGGTAAAAAGGAGGTCTTTAGGCTTTGTCCGATAAGGAAATGATCTTAAAGATCAACAATATTGAGGTCAAATATCACGAGGTTATTCTGGTGATAAAAGGCGTCTCCATTGAGGTTCCTAAAGGTGGCATTGTGGCCCTTTTGGGGGCCAATGGGGCTGGGAAGAGTACTACCTTAAAGGCTGTCTCCGGTTTGCTGAAACACGAAGACGGCGAGGTGACCGATGGATCGATTGAATTCATGGGCGGGCGCATTGATAAGATAAAAGCTGAGAAGATTGCCAAAATGGGCATCGTTCAGGTAATTGAGGGGCGCAGGGTATTTGAGCACCTTACGGTAGAACAGAACCTGAAGGTGGGTGCCCATATGCGAAAGTACGGCAGGTCGGTCAAGGAAGGATTGGAGATGGTATATAACTACTTTCCTCGGTTAAAGGAAAAGCGCAACGAAATCGCCGGGTTTATCAGCGGTGGAGAGCAGCAGATGACGGTTGTTGGGCGTGCTTTAATGACCAGTCCCGAGCTGATCCTTTTGGATGAGCCTTCCATGGGTCTGGCTCCGCTTCTTATCCATGAAATTTTCAATATTATTACAAAGCTTAACCAGGAGGAGAAAATATCGATTCTTCTGGTGGAACAGAATGCCAAGCTTGCCCTTAATGTTGCTCCGTATGCCTATGTGATGGAGAACGGTCGCATCGTCATGGACGACACGGCCGAGAAGCTTAGGGAAAATCCGGATATCAAGGATTTCTACCTGGGCATGACCGATATTGGTGGAAGAAAAAGTTTTCGGGATGTAAAGCACTATAAGCGAAGAAAAAGATGGCTTACCTAACCCTTTAATAGAATAAGGGAGGAATAAAATGCACAGAAAGTCAATTATACTTAAATGTTTGAGTGTTGTCTCCATTGTTGTCCTGCTTGGGGGTTGCGCAGGAATGATGGCAAAACCCACCCAGAAGAATTTCAAGGCGCCTGTGATTACCCTCGACTCAATGGAAGTTGTCCATGCTTTTGGATACTGGTACTTTTCAAAGAAAGTCCAAACCACCAAAGGAAAACCGGACAACGTGGGTGCACCCCTTGAACTGGCGTTTATCTTTAACATTGAAAACCCAAATGATTATCCGGTCAAGATGGAAAATTTAAAGTTCACCATCGCCATTGAAGAGTTTGATCTGAACACGGTCAGTTCCACTGAGACCATGTGGATCCCGGCCGGCAAGACAAACCAGATTAGGGTGTATGCTCATTTTGATGTAAGACAGTCTCTGTTGAGCCTGCTGGTTACCGGCGGTTTTAAGCTGAAGGAAAAAGGAACCAATGCATGGGCTCAGCTTGAGAAATGGTGGACAGAAATTCCGGAATATGCGGTTCCGATCCATGTGAAGGGCGGGGCGGCTATTTTCAAGGCAGACGGCCTGATCCAGGTGGCTTCTTTTGAAGCCACGTTTCCTGAATAAGTAAAAACTGAATATATAATCTTTAAAATTACAGGTTGCGTGTTCCTGCGACGAAAAACAGGGACGTGTAACCTGTTATGTAGCATGCATACCCCGCAATTTATTTCCGAAATGTTTATTGATGGGACTTTTTTAACGAAATATCGAGGTCTGAACATGGGACTATACGATTTTACCTTTTATGATCTTATGAATCGTAATGCGGTATGCTTCAATGATACCGAAGCATGGTTCGAAGCTCACGACAACCGTAGTGTAAAATTTAACCGGTTTAAAGAGATGGCAGATCGCATGGCCTGCGGTTTGCAAACATCCGGCATTAAAAAAGGCGATCGCATAGGAGTGTTAGGAAAAAACAGCCTTGAATATTTTCTTCTTTACGGAGCGGCGGCGGCATTAGGGGCCATTATCCTGCCGATTAACTGGCGTCTTTCGGCTGACGAAATCATTTTTAACCTGAATGATTGCACGCCTGCATCTCTTTTTGTTGATGCAGAGTTTCAGGAACTGGTCAATGGTATAAAGGATAATCTTCCATCAGTAAAAAATTATTATAACCTCAAGCCCGGTGGTGGCAATTTTATTGAGTTTGATTCTTTGATGAATAACCATGGTGATTTTGAAGCGGCGGATGTTTCCAATGATGACGGTTTTGTCATTATTCATACCGCGGCTGTAGCCGGAAGACCCAGGGGCGCCTTGCTAAGTCACGGCAATCTTTTATGTGCCGGCTTGCATTTGAATTATTGCTTTAATTTGACGTCAAAAGACGTGCATTTAAATCTTTTGCCCCTGTTTCATGTGGGCGGTCTTTTTATGGCCATAAACAGTTTTCAAGCTGGTGCACTGAATGTCAATATGAGTAAATTTGATGCTGATAAGGCGGTGGAACTCATTGCAGATAAAAAGGTTTCCATATTGTTCGATTTTTCGCCCATACTCGCCTCCATCCTTGAACAGCATGAAGAAACAGGTAAAGATATCAAAAGCCTCAGGGCCGTGATGGGTCTGGATACACCCGAGACCATTGAAAAATATCAAAAAGCAACCGGCGGAACTTTTTATTGCATTTATGGACAAACAGAGACAACAGGTTTGGCAACAATGGGACGTTACAATGATAGCCCGGGTTCTGCCGGCAAGGTGATCCCACTTGGGAAAGTAGAGCTCGTCGATGATTATGATCGTCCGGTTCCGAACGGACAGGTTGGTGAAATCACCATGAAGGGGCCTCTGATCTTTAAAGGATACTGGAATCTTCCTGAAGAGACAGCGTACACGTTCCGAGAAGGCCGGCACCATACCGGAGATTTGGGCCGTTTCGATGAACATGGATTCTTATGGTTTTCAGGCCGTAAGGCCGAAAAGGAGCTTATCAAACCGGGCGGTGAAAACGTCTATCCTGCCGAGGTTGAAAAAGTGATTCTCCAGCATCCGTCCATTGAAAAAGCAGTTGTTTTTGGAGTACCTGATCCAAAGTGGAAAGAAGGAATCAAGGCTGCCTGTCTGCTAAAATCTGGTGAGAATCTGGAATCTTACGAGCTTATTAAATTTGTGGGCGAGCGTATGGCCAGCTATAAGAAACCCCAGTATGTGGAATTTATAACTGATTTTCCTTGTCTGGAAGATGGTTCGCCGGACAGGGTAAAGATAAAAGAACTGTATGGGGGCAAACAAAAAATGATTATTGATGATTGATTA
>Ga0233409_10000024_pt1 | contig 21140 bp, 13 predicted proteins | sample Na_oxic_13_MG_FD_179871 | JGI IMG/M metagenome (GOLD analysis project Ga0233409, IMG submission 179871) | Seawater microbial communities from Saanich Inlet, British Columbia, Canada - Na_oxic_13_MG | ecosystem: Environmental > Aquatic > Marine > Inlet | place: Canada: British Columbia... | reverse complement strand
TTCGCGGCACCCATTTTATCTCCTCCTTGTTAATGCTTGGTTTATAATAATGAATCTGTTTTATTTCTCCGATTTTACGGTTATTAAAAGCAAAGGGTGTGCCAATGTCCAATAAGACATTGAACACCTAATGTAACCTATTGTTTTTTTATAGAATATTTTTTTCAACAGCTTGAGGTTAACGACAAGCCCACGGAACAATTTGCCGAAATATTCGGCAAAAAAATGCTTGCAAATCGACAAAATCAGACGTAACCTACTATTTATTCAACAAATTTACGAATTGCCGAAAAAAAAGACAACCTGTAAAATATTTCGGCACCCACTAAGAGGATTTCAGAAGGGATTTGTTAAGATACCATTGAAAAAGTTCAAAACAGGTGGGGCAAAAGTCGGGTTGTTTGGCATCCGTATCCTCGATCCGGACCGAGGAATACATCACACAACGCCGATCCCGGCAATGGGTAATGCCGAATGTGTGCCCCAGTTCGTGCAAGACCGTCTTTTCCACCCGTGCCAACAGAAGATCCGGATTGGATGGCTGGTCATAAAACCGGGGACAGAGCCGGTGTAAAGATATAATTGAACATTTGCCTTGGATCTGTGCTAATCCAAAGACAAACTTAAGGATTGGCACATACAAATCAACGGGCGTAACGCCGATAAGCCTATGGGTGCCGCGGAGATTTTGTTGAAGGAGACGCTTTAATATCAGCTTTGAATTATACTGGCAGCGGGTATCGTTATAGGCATACTGAGGATTTCCCATTCCCTTAGAAATTCTACAGGTTAGCCCACATCGGATCGAAATACATTTGGCGATGTGCTCGAGAATCCCTTCATCCACCAAGCCTATTGGACAGATGGTGACGCAGCTTGACAAAGTGATTTATAATTCCTTTTCAATCTTATATTTTGCAATCTTATTATAGAGTGTCTGGCGGTCAATTTCCAGAAGACGGGCTGTTTTGCTGATGTTCCAATCTGTTTCTTCCAGAATTCTCTTGATATGCATTTTTTCCATCAATTTTAATGAATTGGGCATCGTTTCAGGCCCTAATTGCTTGCGTGAAAAAGGGAGGTCCTCTGTCACGATTTCTTTACCCCGCCCGATAACCAGCGCCCTTTCGATTATATTTTCCAGTTCTCTCACATTTCCGGGCCAGTCGTAATCCATCAGCAATTTCAAGGCCGAAGACGCGATTTTCACCAGCTCTTTATTCATTTCCAGACAATACCTGCGGACAAATGCCTTTACCAGCAGCGGGATGTCATCCTTGCGTTCCCTCAACGGTGGAACATGGATAGAGATGACGTTCAAACGGTAAAAAAGATCTTCACGAAATTTGTTTTCTGAAATTGCTTTCTTCAGGTCTCGATTGGTAGCTGCCAAAATACGCACATCCACTTTAATCTCTTCCTGGCCGCCCAAACGGCTGAACTCTTTTCGCTGTAAAACCCTTAAAAGATCCACCTGTGTTTTCAAACTGATATCACCGATTTCATCCAAAAAAAGTGTTCCTTTATCAGCCATTTCAAAGCGTCCCATTTTGGTATGCTCTGCACCTGTGAAAGCGCCCCTTTCATAGCCGAACAGTTCACTCTCCAACAAAGAATCGGGCAACGCCCCGCAACTAACGGCAATAAACGGCATGTAGCAGCGTTGACTGTTGCCGTGAATCGCTTGTGCGATCAGTTCTTTCCCGGTACCGCTTTCGCCTGTTATGAGCACGGTAGAATTGGTTGGCGCCACCTGGGAAATTAAATCGTAAATCTTTTGCATGGCATCGCTTTTACCAATGATTTCATCATATTCTGATCTTTCTTCCAGTTTTTGGCGCAGTAAAATATTCTCTAAAACCAGTTCCCGGTGCGTGACAATTTTCTTGATCTGCATTTCGATCTCGTCCGGGGCAAACGGTTTGACCAGATAATCAAAGGCCCCTTCCTTCATGGCTTGAACCGCTGTATCTACCGTAGCATAGGCGGTCATCATGAGTATCTCTGCATCTGTATCCACTTCTTTTCCTTTAAGCTGTCTCAAGGTTTCAATCCCATCCATACCCGGCATTTTCAGATCCAGCAAAATTACATCCCAGCTTTTTTCCATGGCAATGGCAATGGCATCTTTGCCGCTTTCAGCCAGGCCAACCTCATAACCATCCTCCTTGAGCCAGTCATAAAGAGCTTCTCGCATGGGTGCTTCATCATCAACCACAAGAATACAAGGCTTTTTGGTCATTATCGATTCCTTCCATGTATATTAATAAAAATCTCAGGTTTCTGTATCGTATAAATGAGTCTAAGGGGCTAACGGCAGGCTAACCTTGAAAGTACTTCCTTTGTCGGGCTCGCTTTCCACTTCCATGGTCCCGTTGTGCCGAGTAATGATGCCATATACCACCGACAAACCGAGGCCCACACCTTTTTCCTTCTCTTTGGTTGTAAAAAAAGGATCAAAAATTTTTTCCTTGTCTTCCTCGGTAATACCGCAACCCGTATCGGAAACCATGACGTCTAAGAATCTCTCATTCCCTGCTTTTCTGTTGGCCGTCACCGTCAGGGTGCCGCCATCAAGCATAGCGTCTGAAGCATTGTACATGAGATTTAATAGGGCCTGTTGAATCTGCTGAAAATCGCATTGAACTTTGGGCAGATCCGGTTCAATGTTTTTTCTAAGCTGTATTCCTTTAATTTCCAAATCATGGGCAATAAGAACAAGAGTCCTATCAATAATGTCTATAATGCTGCTACTCTTAATTTTGATTTCAGACTGGCGGGAAAAGGCCAAAAGATTTTTCACGATTTCACCGCACCTGGCAGTTTCCGACTCCATAGTGGCCAAATATCGGGAAATGTCCTCAAGTCTTTCAGGAGAAAATGTATTCCGGTCTTTAAGCTTAATCATCAAACGGATATAGGTCAGAACTGCAGCCAAAGGATTGTTTATCTCATGAGCAATGGTAGCGGCCAATTTGCCCAAAGAGGCCAGTTTTTCTGTCTGCACAATCTGTTCTTGGGCATCTTTGAGGTCCTCATAGGCCCTCTTTATATTTTCATATAGATTTGCATTGTCTACGGCAACGCCGATATGGTTGCCGATAGCGGTCAAGAATTCAATATATCCGGCTGCAAGCTCAACCGGGTAATGGCTGCTGACGCACATCACCCCCATCAACTCCCCTTTGGTTGACAGCGGTATATAAGCGGTTGTATGCAGGCCCTCTTCGATCATCGAATCGACATAGGGGGCTTCGGATCGCAAATAGTTGTCCACCAACCTTGTTTCACCGTCAAGTATGGTCTGACCCAGAAGTCCATCCCCCGGTTTACGATTTTTCATAAATGGCTTGTCTATTAATTTAGTTGAAAGCCCTTTGTGCGCCACCAGTTTGAGGATCTTTTTTTTATCGTCCATCAAATAAATCCTGACACTGTCAGACTCCAACACCTCAAGGGTTTTATCGATAGTGCTGCTGAGTATCTCATCAAGATTCAAACTACTGCTAACGGTTTTAGAGATGGAATTTAAAATATCTAGCCGGATATTCCGCTTCTCGATTTGCTGTTGTGAGATTTTTCTCTTGGTAATGTCTCTTATAATCAGCACATAGCCGGTAATCTTCCCGGTTACATCCACCGTTACATTCGATGTAATCAGCGCATAAAATCCTGAATCATTTTTACCCATAAGACGAGTTTCAAACTCCACAACGAAACCCTCCTGGGAGACTCTTTTCTGGAGCTCAATAAAATTCTGTTTCTCAACAAAGAGGTTGGCAGTAGATTCTAGTGCCAAAACTTCTTTTTGGGTCTTATACCCCAGTATATGAACCCCTGCCTGGTTAACCTCAACGATCTTTCCACTGGGGTTGGTAAGAATGATCGCATCACGGGAGCGTTCAAATATGGTTCGATATTTCTCTTCGGATTTTTGCAAATCTTCCAGACGATTGGCCAGCATCTCTTCCAAGTTGCCTACCAATTTGTCAATGTTTTCCTGCATGTGCTGCCTTTTCGTGATGTTCGTAGCTCTTTCCAGGACATAAACGATCTCGCCACGTTCATTCTTGACCGGAATCGCTCTAACAAGCATATTGGCAACTCTGCCGTCCTTCATTATTACATTTTCTACATTCCAGTGTCCCCGGCCATGCCGGTAGGTTTTTTCTACCAGGCACTCTTCACATTTCTCATCTCTGTTTTTCCATACCTTGTAACAAAAATCATTGGATTGCATACCGAATTCATTTTTAAAAAGCTCGTTGGCCATTATGATCTGATAGTTGCGGTTGATAGCGATGACATAATCAGTAGCGCTCTCGATAAGTGTTCTATAATATTTATGTTCTTGTAAAAATTCTTCAGTTTTCATAAGGCATTGATAACATAGATCTTTATAAGTGCTAAATTGACAACTTTTTACGAGACCGTCAAAGTTTAATGAAAAAATATTCAGGAGCCAGAAAAAACCTATAAAATTTGTAGATAACGAATTTTTTCGAAATTTAATGATTTTTTTAACATACAGTATTCCAAAAGCATTTTCAATTTTATTCTAACTATTGTTGATTTATTTGAATATATTAGATAAGCATAAAACTCTATTCTCATATTTTCGAGATTTCGTGAAAAAGGGGGCGTACATGTCCATAAGGTTAGGTTTTTATGTCTGCCATTGCGGGATCAATATCGCCGGCAAGGTTCGGGTTGAGGAGGTGGCGGCCTTTGCCAGAGAACTGAAAAATGTGGTGATAGCCCGGGATTACAAATTTATGTGTTCGGACCCGGGCCAGGAGATGATTGAAAAGGACATTAAGGAATTTAACCTTAACAGGGTTGTGGTGGCCTCCTGCTCACCCAGACTCCATGAAAAGACCTTTCAGGGTGCTTGCCGGCGGGCCGGGCTCAATCCTTATTTTTTCCAGATGGCTTCCGTTCGCGAACAAGTTTCCTGGGTCACCGAGGATGAAGATGAGGCCACCCGGAAAGCGAAAACACTGGTGGCAGGGGCTATCAACCGGGTCAATTACCATGAGAGTCTTTTTGCTCGTGAGGCGAGTGTACATCCTGATATCATGGTAGTGGGTGGCGGCATTGCAGGCATGCAGGCTGCTTTAGACATAGGCGATGCCGGGCATAAAGTATATCTGGTGGAAAAATCGACTACCATTGGCGGGCATATGCTCCAGTTTGATAAGACTTTCCCTACTCTCGACTGCGCTGCCTGTATCGGAACCCCAAAGATGGTTGAAGTGGCCCAGAACCCAAACATCGAGTTGCTCTCGTACAGCGAGGTAAAGGAGGTGTCTGGATTCATCGGCAACTACACCGTTAAGATCCGTCGCAAACCGCGGTATGTTACGGAGGGTATCTGTACCGGGTGTGGTGAATGTGTTAATGTCTGTCCGGTGTCGATCCCGAGTGAATGGGATGAGGGACTGGGTAATCGCGCGGCCATTTACAGAGCCTTTCCCCAGGCCGTACCCATCACCTTCTGTATAGATAAAAAAGACCGGGCTCCATGTGTGATCGCTTGTCCGGCCGGCATCAATGTCCAGGGCTATGTGCAGCTCATCAGCCAGGGCAAGTACCAGGAGGCTACCCGATTAATTATGGAACGACTGCCGCTGCCGGGAGTGCTGGGTCGAGTCTGCCCGCATCCTTGTGAATCTCAATGCCGAAGGTTGGACGTGGATGAGGCAATCGCCATTAGGAATTTGAAACGCTTTGCCGCTGATCATGCTAACCTGAAAGAGCTCGATCCGCCGAAAATCGAGGAACGTCCGGAAAAAGTTGCAGTGGTCGGATCAGGTCCCTCCGGGCTGACCGTAGCATACTACTTGCGGTTAAAGGGCTATCAGGTGACCATTTTTGAGGCGCTTGAAGTCTTAGGAGGAATGCTCCGCGTGGGCATTCCGGATTACCGGCTCCCCCCTGAAGTTCTTGATCAGGAGATCGACTACATCATCCGCCTTGGTGTCAAAACACGAACCGGAGTCAGATTCGGGTCTGATCTTACATTTAAGGATCTAAAAGAAGATGGTTTTTCCGCTGTGTTTCTCGGAATTGGAGCCCATGATTCCCTGGATTTGCACATTCCTGGTGAGAAGGACACCCAAGGGGTTATCGATGCGGTCCGTTTTTTAAGGGAAGTGAATTTGGGGGATAAGACATGCCCCGGCAGCCAGGTTGTGGTTATCGGCGGCGGAAATGTGGCCATCGATGCAGCCAGGGTCGCAAAGCGCCTGGGTTCCCGGGAAGTCACTGTGGTTTATCGTCGCTCAGAACGGGAAATGCCGGCCTATGCTGAAGAGATCGATGGAGCTAAAAAGGAAGAGATTCACTTTTCCTACCTAACTGCACCGGTTAAGGTTCTTGTTAAGGAAGACAAAGTCGAAGGCTTTGAATGTATACGAACCGAACTGGGACCGCCGGATGCCAGCGGACGCCGGCGCCCGGTGCCGGTGGCCGGCTCCGAATTCGTGATCTCCTGTGATGCGGTGATCCCGGCCATTGGTCAGAAAATCAATGCACCCTGGGCCGGCCAGGAGCCTGACCTTAAATGGTCTCCGCGAAATACCCTGAAGGTAAACCCCCAGACAATGCAAACAAACATTCCCTACGTCTTTGCCGGAGGCGATGCGGTCACCGGCCCGGCAACGGTGATAGAGGCAGTGGCCGCCGGTCACAAGGCTGTGGAGGCGATCCATCGCTATATCAATGACGAGGATCTGGACCTCTATGCAAAGCAGCTTGAGGCCCAGGAACAACCGGGCCGCGATTGGCAGGAAATTCCGGATGAGCTCTCCCGGGAATCCCGGGCACATCCACAGCATCTGGATCCAGAGATCAGCGCTGCTTCCTTTGACGAAGTGGACCTTGGCTTTTCAGAGAGCGAGGCACAACGAGAAGCCTTCCGCTGCCTTAATTGCGGTGTTTGCTGTGAATGTATGGAATGCGTCCGGGTTTGTGAGGCAAAGGCGGTGGACCACAGCATGAAAGAAGAAGAATTAGAGGTAAAGGTTGGGAGTATTATCATCGCAACCGGATACGACATCATAGATCCCACGCCTATGAAGCAGTTTGGCTATGGCAAATACCCCAATGTCTTTACCTCCCTCGAATTCGAGCGCCTCAGCAATGCTACCGGACCCACCGGCGGCGAGATCCTTATCAGAGACAAAAACGGTGAGTTAACCCAAACTCCGAAAAGCGTGGCCATTCTTCATTGTATTGGCAGCCGGGATGTAAACTATCACGAATACTGCTCCCGGGTATGTTGCATGTACGCCCTCAAATATGGCCATCTAATCCATGAAAAAGTCGGTCACAATGCTCAAATATTCAATTTTTACATTGACATGCGCTGCTTTGGCAAAGGGTACGAGGAATTTTACAAAAGATGCCAGGAAGAAGGAACCAACTTCATCAGGGGCAAGGTAGCCGAGATTACCGACCAGGCCATCAAACCCGAAGAGCAAGGCAAACTCATTGCCATTGCAGAAGATACCCTTTTGGGGCGACGCATACGGGTTCCAGTGGATATGGCGGTTCTGTGTGTTGCCATGGAAGCCCGCAACGATTCAATAGAGGTAGGCAGAATTTTTGGAGTCAACCAGGGCGCGGACGGGTTTTTTCTGGAGGAACATCCCAAACTGGGTCCTTTAGATACCGCTACGGACGGAGTTTTTCTGGCTGGGGTCTGTCAGGGTCCCAAAGATATTCCGGATGCGGTTTGCCAGGCATCCGGTGCGGCCGTCAAAGCCCTGGCATTAGCCACTCTTGGAAAGGTGGATATTGCTCCCATCATATCGTGGATCGATCCGGACGTGTGCGCGGGGTGCCAGACCTGCATCGAGCTCTGTCCTTATACTGCCATAGAATATAATGCGCGCATGGGCATCTCAGTGGTAAATGAGGCGCTTTGCAAAGGATGTGGGAGTTGCGCCGGATTCTGTCCCAGCGGTGCTGCTCAGGTCAAACATTTCAATGAAAAACAGTTATTCGCAGAACTCGAAGGAATCATTGATTCGCTTCATTCAGTGGGAATTTAAAATGGTGTTTAGTATTTTGTCACTTATACCAAGCATCAAACACCAAATATCAAAAGAGAGACCTTTGAAAAATGTTCAATTTTGCCTGCCCAGTTAAATCCGTATTTTATATTTAACCGGGGTTCAAGTTCAAGGAAGATGAAGATTTTAACCGCAGGCATACATTGAGTATGTCGAGGATTAAAATCTGAGTCTGACGCAGAAATTGGGCAAAAGGGGATGTTTTGTAAAGGTCTCTAGGAGGGGGATCATGGCTGACTTTGAACCGACAATCATCGCCTTTGTGTGCAACTGGTGTACATATACCGCCGCAGACCTGGCCGGAACCTCAAGATTGGGTTATCCTGCCAACGTGAGGTTGATCCGGGTCATGTGCACCGGCATGGTTGACACCAAATATGTGATCAAGGCCTTTCTTGAGGGGGCCGATGCGGTCCTTGTCAGTGGATGTCACCCTGGAGATTGCCATTACATCAATGGAAATTTTAAAGCGCGGAGGCGGATCAAGCTTCTCAAAGAGATCCTCCCCCAATTCGGCTTTGGAGATGAGCGGCTCAGGTTGACCTGGATTGGCGCCAGCGACGGAATCCAGTTTGCCGAGACCATCCGTGAAATGGTGACACAGATAAAGAGCCTGGGTCCCAACGAAGCCAAAGCAAAGATGGTGATATAATTTTATTTGGAGGAGACTGACGGTGAAAACGGCGAAAATTAACGTAAAAGACGGAGACCTTCTGGTAACTTTACGAGAGTTTTTTCGATCCATTCTTCAGTTGGATGATATCAGCGCAATTCTGGTTCCACAACACCTCCCCATGAAGAATGTGGTGATGCCGACTCTTGTGACTGATCCTGAACAACTCAATGGCGCCGACCCCTTGGCACCGGTCTTCCCCATGAATGCAGCCAAAATCGTTTCCCGGCTAACACGTAAACCCATGGGTGGAAAAGTGGCGGTTGTATTACGTCCATGCGAGATACGCGCATTTGTCGAGCTGGTGAAACTCAAGCAAGGCCGAATTGAAGAAATGGTGCTGGTGGGAATCGACTGCCTGGGAGCATATAGGAATGTCGATTATACTCAGATCGTCGGAGAACAAGGAACAGAGTTCACTTCAAGATTTTACCGGAATGTCTTGTCCGGGAAAGAAGTGGCTGTGGAAGGGTTTGACCTGACCCCGGCCTGCAAGGCATGCGAACACCCTGTCCCCAATGGTGCTGACATTTTAATCGGACTTTTCGGGGTTGATACAAACAAAAATCTGCTGGTACAGGCCCAGACTCCAAAAGGAGAGGATCTTTATAAAAACCTTGATCTTTCTGTGTCAGAGGAACCACCGGAACGCACCGCGGCCGTTGAATCACTGATAGCTGAACGAACGGCCTATCGTGATAAAATGTTTGCAGAAACTACTGAGGCCACCAACAGCGTGGACAAACTGAACATTTATCTTGCCAACTGCATAAACTGTTACAACTGCAGGGTTGCTTGTCCGGTTTGCTACTGTAAGGAATGTGTCTTTGTCACGGATGTCTTTAACCATGAGCCTGTCCAGTACCTACGATGGGCCAATCGTAAGGGTGTAATCAAGATGCCCACTGATACCGTCTTTTACCACCTTACCCGGATTGCCCATATAAGCACCGCATGTGTCGGGTGCGGTCAGTGCACTAATGCCTGCCCCAACAATATTCCGGTGATGGAGCTGTTTCGAACCGTTTCATATCGAACACAGAAAGCTTTTGAATACGAGGCCGGTAGAAGCATTGAGGATGATCCTCCCCTGTCGGTATTCCGTGAGGACGAGCTTGCCGATGTTGTTGGGATCGGATAATAAATTTGACAGAATTAACAAGATATTATTTATCCCATTTTTCTGATGAAAATGGGATTACGAAGAAGGTTTTGTTATGAAGAAAAAAGTCGGCACGGCACTTGTGGTGGGAGCCGGAATCAGCGGTATCCGGGCTGCTCTTGATCTGGCGGAATTTGGCTATGGCGTAACCCTCATTGATCGGTCACCGCATATCGGAGGGATTTTAAGCCAGCTTGATTATCAGTTTCCCACCGATCGCTGCGGCATGTGCAAAATGCTTCCCCTGGTGGATCGGGATGCATCGTCTCAGTATTGTCTGCGTAAAGGGCTCTTCCACGAAAACATCGAAATCCGCCTTTCCACAGAACTTGTCTCTGTTGAAGGCGAACCAGGCCATTTTCAGGTATCACTTCGTCAGAAGCCTAACCTTGTGAACCCAGACCTGTGTATTGGGTGCGGAGAATGCGTAAAAGTTTGTCCGGTGGAGGTGCCGGACTCTTTTAATGTCGGCTTGACCGTACGAAAGGCAATCTATCTTCCTGTCCCTCACAATATTCCCAACACGTATGCCATCGATATGATAGCCTGCACCCGGTGTGGGGAGTGTGAATCGGTATGCCCCACGAATGCCATTAAGGTGTCAGAGCAGATCAGAAAGGATTTTCGTATCCTTGTGGTTGATGACGAATTGATCGTTCGCGAATCCCTCCAGGACTGGCTCGAAGATGAAGATTTTACCGTGGATATGGCCGCATCCGGCCCGGAAGCCCTGGATCTTTTGTCAAAACAATCATATCAATTGATGCTCACGGATATCAAAATGCCGGGAATGGATGGTGTGGAGCTCCTGCAAAAGGCCAAAGAGGATTTTCCCGACCTTTGTGTGGTCATGATGACCGCCTACGCCACGGTAGAGACTGCTGTAGAGGCCATGAAGATAGGGGCCCTCGATTATCTCCTCAAACCGTTTGACCCCGACACCCTTGTTCCCATGGTCATTCGAATATACCAGGATCTTGAAACAGCTAAGGAGCCCCCAATGGAGGTCGGAGCCCTGGTCCTCTGCGGAGGCACATCCTATTTTGATCCGGCCGTAGGCAAGAACACTTTCGGGTACGGCATATATCCGAATGTGATAACAAGTCTTGAGTTCGAAAGGATTTTAAGCGGCACCGGACCGAATCAGGGTCGCCTGGTGCGGCCTGCCGACGGCAAACATCTACAAAAAGTGGCCTGGCTCCAGTGCGTGGGATCGCGGGACATTCAGATCGACGCCGACTTTTGTTCGTCCATCTGCTGCATGCACGCTATCAAGGAAGCCCTTGTGGCCAAGGAAAAGGCTCAAGGGGAGCTTGAAGCGGCCATCTTTTACATGGATATGCGTACCTTTGGGAAGTCCTTTCAGCGCTACCGCGACCAGGCGGAAACCAAGCACGGTGTTCGATTTGAAAGGGAACGCGTTCATTCCGTGCTCCAAGATGAAAACAGCGGCGATCTTATCATCAGTCATGTTGATTATACCGGCATCCGCAAGGAAGAGCGCTTCGATATGGTTGTGCTCTCCGTGGGCCAAAGGCCTGCACCTGGTACGGCCGAACTGGCCGAAATGGTGGGAATACCGCTCAATCAGTATGGTTTCGGTCAGGCCGAACCCTTTTCATTGACGCGGACAAATAAGGAAGGAATCGTATTGGGAGGCTCCTTTTCCGGCCTTAAGGATATCAATGAATCCGTGATCCAGGCTTCTGCCGCTGCTTTGTCTGCATCCCGCGTTATTCATACGACCGGCGGCAGTCTTGCTCCTGAACTTACATCCGACGACCCTTTGTTAGACATTTCACAGGAACCTCCCAGAGTGATGATAGCTGTTTGCACCTGCGGCGATCTGCTTTCGAAGCTTTTAGACACGCAAAAACTTGCCCGGCGCCTTGAGACTGACCCGGCTGTGGATCAGGTTGTCTTTCTTGAACAAACCTGTACAGCCGAGGGCTGGGAGAACCTTGTTGAACTTGCGGAAAAACACAAACCAAACCGGATTCTTATCGGAGCCTGCCTTCCCTATGTTTATGCACGAAAAATCCGGGAATTGGGACATCGGGTGGGTCTGAATCCTGCTCTCATAGAAATGGTAGATATAATGCTTATCGCTCATAGCTCAAAGCTAAAAACAGAAACCCCGTCAGCGGAAGAGATATCAGCCGTCAACAATGAGCTGTCAGCTATCCTGGGTATGGGCCTTGCCAGACTTAAATGGGTTGATCCGGCTCCTGCACCCCAGGTACAGATTATTCAGAGGGCTCTGGTGGTAGGCGGCGGAATCGCCGGTCTAACATCAGCCCTTGCCATCGCAAATCACGGCTTTCAAGTAGATCTGGTAGAGCAAGCAGAGGAGTTGGGCGGTAATCTTAACTGGTTGAAAGGAACCCTGGAAGACAACGCAACGCATACCATCCTGGAAGAAACACTGCAGCGGGTGGCAAAACACCCCTTGATCCAGGTCCACCTTCAAAGCCGTGTGCTCAGTGCATATGGTTATGTGGGGCGTTTTATTGCGACGATTGAAGGTAAAGAGGAAGGCGCCTTTACAGTGGAGCATGGTGTAACGATCCTGGCCACCGGAGGAATTGAAGCCACTACAACCTCATATAACTTCGGCACAAGCGAGACAATTATCACCCAAAAGGAGCTGGAGCAAAAAATAAATGACAATACGCTCGATCCGGGTCAACTTGGTTCAGTGGTTATGATTCAGTGTGTCGATTCCAGAGAGGAGCCAAGGAATTACTGCAGCCGCATATGTTGTGCCACAGCTTTAAAACACGCATTACATTTAAAAAAGGAAAATCCTGATATAGCCATCTATATTCTTTATCGGGACATTATGACCTATGGGTTTACCGAGTCCTACTACACAAAAGCTCGCAAGGCCGGTGTCATTTTTATTCCATACGACTTGGCTGCAAAACCTCAAGTGTCTACTACCAACGGATCTGTTAAGGTCACCACCTTTGAACCGATTATCGGGCACAATCTCCAAATAGATGCCGACCTTGTTGTCCTGGCAACAGGCATTGTCCCTACTCTTCCCGGGGATCTGGCAATGGCATTTGGGGCGACCATGGATAAGGACGGTTTCTTTGAGGAGGCAGATTCAAAATGGAGACCCGTAGATTCCCTCAAAGAAGGTATTTTTGCCTGTGGCTTGGCTCATTCTCCTCGTAACATAACGGAATCGATAGCCACTGCCGAGGCTGCGTCCCAGCGGGCTTTAAGGGTACTGGCCCATGAACAGATGCCTGCTGGAAAAGTGGCGGCAGAGGTCCGTCACAGCCTTTGTAGTTTGTGTGAGCTGTGCATAGAGACCTGCCCCTATGGCGCTCGTTTCTTGGACCTTGATCTGGAACGGGTAATGGTCAACGCTGCCATGTGCCAGGGATGCGGATCATGCGCCACGGTTTGTCCTAACAGCGCTTCGATCCTGGCCGGGTTTTTAGACCAGCAAATGTTTGATGTAATCGATTTGGCACTTGAAGGAACAGCTTTGGATTGACGATTGACGATTGAAGATTGTCGATTTATGGAATCGCTTTGCTCTGGCTTTTTTAATAAATTTGATAGAATACCTTCAATCATCAATCGAAAATCATCAATCAAAAAGGGGTGGGTCCATGAACCGTTTGGAAAAAATAGAAATCGAACAGGAATTTGAAACTGCACCTGCACCTGTCATTGATTCACTGGCGCCAATCCGGGATATGGTAAGTGCTTGCATCCAGTGCGGCACCTGCACCGGTTCTTGCCCCAATGCCTTTGCCATGGATCTCACTCCTCGGCAATTGTGGTACAATGTCATTAGGGGAGAAAAAGAGACAATTTTCCATAGCAAGACCTTCTCCCTATGTTCCGTCTGCTATTATTGTACACTACGATGTCCCCGGGGACTTCCGCTTACCGAGGCGATGAGTGCACTCAAGCAGATAGCTGCAAAAGAGAATCTGGCGCCTTATAAAAAGAGTGTCCGATTTTACAAGAGTTTTATGGAAAGTGTACGCCGTCATGGCCGGGTCAGGGAGATGGAATTTATGACACTTTACTTTATTTCCATGAAAAACCCCTTCATGCCCCTTCAGTTTGCCTCCTTGGGAATGAAACTCATGGGAAAAGGAAAAGTATCTTTTGAGGTCCCTTCAAAAGGGAGCGGTGCGTTAGATGCAATCTTTCGTAAGGTGGAAGAATTAGAGAAGAGGTGAGAAAAATACAAAAATAATTCCTTGGTGCCTTTGTGTCTTGGTGGCAAATAATTTTTAGTTCCGGCTTGTTCGGTTTAAGATTGTAGAAGGTAAATATGAAGTACCTATATTATCCAGGATGTTCTCTTGAAGGAACAGCCCTTGAATACAACCTCTCCACCAGGGCCTTTATGCAGGAACTGGGAGCGGATTTATTGGAGATTAAGGACTGGACCTGCTGCGGTGCCAGCGCTGCCGAGGCTACAAGTCATCTTCTTTCTCTGGCTTTACCGGCATGCATCCTCGCAAAGGCCGAGGAGATGGACGGTGTGGGAGAGATTCTTGTTCCATGCAGCGCGTGCTATCTGAACCTGAAAAAGGTTGAGGAAAAGATACGAAAGGATCCGGAGCTTCTTGATAAAATCAACATCATATTAGCTGAGGAAAAGCTCCACTTGCGCGGTCGGGTGCAGGTTCGACACCTCCTTGACGTGGTGTCCCGTGATGTGGGTCCTAAAAAGATCTTTGCCCGGGTGAAAAACCCCCTTGTCGATCTGATTGTCGCTCCCTACTATGGATGCCAGTGTCTTCGTCCGTACTCTGTTTTTGACGATCCTGAGGAACCCCGCTCTATGGAACCGGTTATTGAAGCCGTAGGGGCAAAGATTCATCCATGGGATATGGGGGGCAGTTGCTGCGGAGCATCCCACATGACCACCAAGCCTGATGTGTCCCTGGAGCTCGTGGCCGCTATATTAAAGGCAGCCCGTGGAGCAGACGCCATCGTCACTGTATGTCCCATGTGCCAGATGAACCTGGAGGCGTACCAGAAAAAAGTTTCGGGGATGTCCGGGGAGGACCTGAGCATGACCATCCTTTATCTTCCTCAGTTTCTGGGACTGGCCCTTGGTCTTTCGGAACAGGATTTGCGGATGGATCTGAATCTTTCCATTGCCAAAGATTTCCGGGACAAGTTAAATAGGACACAGATTTTCGCAGATATACACAGATAATATTGTTATTTTAAAATTTAAGAACCTTGATAATCTGTGTTCATCTGTGTCCAAAAAAGGAAATTCCTATACTATCAAGTTATAAACCGGGACGCTAAATTGCTGCTCAACGGGATGCTGGAAGCCGGTTTATGCTGATAGTTGGACATGTAGCAGAAAGGGCTACCCGAACTACATTTGAGCCGAGAAGAGCTTTTTCCGGATCAATCTCTTTGGAATGATGGGCCATAATTATCAAATCAGCATTCCTCCATCTTGCAAATTTGAGGACCTCGACATATGGCATCCCTTCCCACGATTCAAAAGAATGCTCTGCAACTCCCTCTAATTTTGGGCCATATTGCTTTTTCATTTTTTCTGTGGCATCTTTAATGCTTTCTTTTATATCGGCCTGGTCTAATATTAGTGCATCTTCATCGTGGGCAACAGGTATGACGTGAAAGATATGTAGATTGGCTTGGTAGTACTGGGTCATCCGGAAGGCAAAATCGAAGGCATGATGGGCCGGCTCTGAAAAGTCCGTAGCTAGGACAATGTCGGAGAAGGTCACTTTTACCGACCTTTTTGCCTCAAAATCCTCGTATACCTCAAAGACCTTATCAACAAGAATCTCAGGGTCAAACGGTTTGAGGAGATAGTCAAGCGCCCCTATCTTCATGGCCTCTATGGCGGTCTCTACCGTGGCATAGGCGGTCATCATGACCACGGTCAGATCAGGGTAGGGCTTATGGGCTCTTTTAAGGAGTTCCACGCCGTCCATACCCGGCATCTTGATGTCCGTAAGCATCAGGTGATACGGTTTGGATGCCAGTTTATCCAGAGCCTCTTGGCCGGATGCGGCCATGTCCACGGTAAAACCTTCATCTTCAAGCCATTCCTTGGTTGAATCGCGAACGATTAGTTCGTCGTCCACCACCAGAATCCGAAAATCTTTGCGGTCACCAACAGCCTCCATAGTCCAGACCTTAGGTACTTGCTCAGAAACAACCATTACGGGGCAACGCGCCCTCTGACTCACTCTTTGGAGGCTACTCCCGGCCATCCCCCATCTTGTCGGCAGGTCTTCATCGATCTTTTTTTCATGGGGACCCATAATAATCAGATCAACAGTTTTTTTTCTGGCAAAACGCAGGATTTCGCTGTGGGGCAGACCTGGGACAACTTCGATTGTATAATCTTTAACTCCAAATTTCTCGATTTTTTCCTGAAAGTAATTATTTATTTCTTCTTTTATTTCTTCTACCTTCCCGGAAGGCACAAGGTGTCTTATAGCACCCCATCCATCTGATCCCATGCCGTAGGCGTGAAAAATATATAATTTGGCGTTGCTTTGCTTGGCCAGAGCAAAAGCCATGTCCGCAGCACGTTCACATGCTTTTGTTGGAGATGCGGCTAAAAGAACGTTTTTAAACATAGTTCCTCCTTTGGTATAGGAGCTATCCTGTTCAAAGAATGTGATAATGGTATAAATTTAAATAAAAATAACTTTTTCCCTTTGCTAAAGCAATAGACAATTTGCCTACATCAATTCCCAGTTAAACCCGCATTTCTCAAACGCTTAATCTTCCCCTTTCAGTGCCGGAAGGCTAATAATAAAGACGGTATCTTTCCCCAGCTCGCTCTCGACTGTAATAGTTCCTTTATGCCTGTCGATGATGCCGTAAACCAATGAAAGCCCGAGGCCAAGACCTTGCCCCTCTGTCTTGGTGGAGTAAAATGGATCAAAAATCTGGTGAAGATCTTCGTCGGCAATACCGTACCCGGTATCCGCTACTTTTATTTCGACCATCTCCTTGTTTGGATCAAAGGAACTGATTATGGTCAGTGTGCCGCCATCGGACATGGCGTCGATGGCATTAAAGATGAGATTGATAACGCATTGCTGGATTTGATTAAAGTCCCCCAAAACCTTCGGAATACCCGGATCCAGGTCGGTTTTAATCTGGATATTCTGAAGCATGAGTTTGTGCTGGCTGAGCAGAATGGATTTGTCCAGGAGCTCATTGATATTCATGTCGTTAAGTTGCAACTCAGATTTGCGTGAGAAGGCCAGCAGATTGGAAACAATCTTGGAGCAACGGTGGGTTTCACTCTCAACAAGGGTGAGATGTCTTTGAAACTTTTCTTGGTTTTTTTGGTCCAAAGAGCCCCTCTTAATAATCTTGAGCATAAGGCGGATATAGTTCAGGATGCCTGCAAGGGGGTTGTTTAGCTCATGGACAACGCTGGCAGACAGCCTGCCCAAAGAAATCATTTTGTGCTCGTGAAGCAGTCGAGTCTGATCGTCAAACTGCTGTTCCATTCTTCTGATCTCTCTGAGATCCCTAAAGAAGCCCATCATGCCGATCTCTTCGCCTTGGTCAAACATAACCGTGGCTGAGAGCTGGACCGGAATCTTGTCGCCTGTTTTATTAGTCATATATGTCTCAAAAAGAAGGAGCCGATTTTTCCCTCCGTATCCATCGGAAACCAGTTCTTTCCTGAGCTCTTCCAACATAGCTGGCGGGAAAAGATCGTTAAAAGACATTTTCATGATCATTTCATATGCGGAATAACCCAGCAGTTTCTCGGCTTGCTGGTTGAAAACGATAATGGATCCATCCCTGTCCGAGGCGATGATGGCATCTATGGAACTCTGAATTAAGTTGTGTTCAAACTCAAAAAGTGTGTGGAGCTCTTGTTGCAGCCGCTTGACCTCGCGCATATCTTTAAAATAGCCTACCGTGGCAACTTCCTGCCCTTCTTCATACAGTAATGTTGCGGAGAGCAGGATTGGTACTCGCTGGCCATCCTTATTGAGAACATCCAATTCATAATTATTAAGACGGCCAGGATTGCCGTGCTCAGGTCCGTAAATCATTTTTTTTATTTTTCTGGCGACACCTTCGGGGTAGAATTGGGTTACGTGTACTCTGGAAAGCACCTCCTTCTGGGTATAGCCAAAAATGTATTCAGCGCCCTCATTGAAGATGATGATGTTGCCATCATTATCCGAGGCGATGATCCCATCAATGGAACTCTGGATCAGATTATTTTGAAAGTCATGGGCTTTCTTGAGCTTTTGCTCCATCTCCTTTTTTTCGGTTTGATCTACACAGACCCCTTCATATCCTATAATATTTCCCTCTTTATTATAGCGTGTGTGAGTTGTGCGCAATACCGAAATCACTTTCCCATCCTTGCGCTTCAAATCAACTTCATAGTCAACTACGTGACCTTTTCGCTCAATCAACTCCTGGTATTTTCGGCGATCTTCAGGTTTCAGATAAATATCTCTGGCTATATCCACCTTAAAAAATTCCTCTTTGCTCTTGTATCCCAACATATCTAAAAAAGCTTTATTGGCTTCGACATATTTACCTTCTTTACTGCTCATATACATGCCGACATGTAAATGCTCAAACAATTCCTTGTAATCTTCTATGGAGGCGCGAAGCATTTTTTCACGCTCTTTATTCTCCGTAATGTCTCGATATATGCAAAAGTGGGATATGGTCCCCTCAGCGGTTTGCAAAGGTAATTCAAAGATCTCAAAAGTCTTATCGATGTGGGGAAAGTGGTTCTCCCAGCGGAGTGTTTCTCCTTCAAATACTTCTTTTGCCCTGCACCAGGGACATATCTCATCACGATTAGCAATCGCCTGATAGCATTTCTTTCCAGTGCCTTCTCCAAAAGAACTAATACTGGACTTGTTCATAAATTTCACGGTGTAATCATCCTCGATGATATAAACACCACGCCCCATGGCATCAAAAATAGAAGCAAGTTGTTTGGTCTCTTGATCAATCATGGTATCCCTCACACCCTAAGTGCCGCGATGTTGGATGTTTGATTCTCGATACTTGATAGTATAGGAATTTCCTTGTGAAAACATGCACTATTTAATATGACATTCGCTGCACATAATCGGTCCGGCCTTTTTTTTCTGGTGGCACCCCTTACATTGGAGGTGGTAAACTTTTACAAGCGACAGAGGGTTATCACCCTTATTAAGGGTATGGCATTCTGAACATTCCGTTTCTTCTGAAGATTCATCTTCAATTTTTTCCCCGTCCTCATAAACATGATGACACACATTACACTCTTCCTCAATCTCTGCCGCTTCATTGTGTTCATCATGCAGAAATTGAACAGTTGGCCTCATCTTCTCTTCAAAGGCGCTGTCCTCAACAGTTGTCACATCTTCCTGTGAATAGCCGGACATAACAGCAAATATGCAAACAAGCAGAGTTATTACCATATATATTATCAATGTCCTTTTTCCCATCAGGATTCCTCCCCCAATTTTATTAGCCTGACCAAACTGAATTTATTTTGCCCTGAAAAACCTGGTCCTTTGAGCCAGGATTCTTTACCCATTATACCGGTTTTTCCATAATTTTGTATATAATATCACCCAGAAAATGTAGTTCCATATCAAGGCCGAAATGATGAATTATATCTTCAAGTCCGCCATGACAGTTATGGCAAGGTGCTATTACAACCTTTGCACCTCTGGTCTTTGCAGCAAATAACTGCTCTGCCTTGATCTTGTTGCCTTCAATACGTTTCATCTTGTATGGAGGACCGGTGTTTATTACCCCGCCTCCTGCACAGCAACAGTAATTGTGTTCCCGATTGGGGTGCATCTCGATAAACTCTTCACAAAGCGCATTAGTCACATAACGTGCCTTTTCATGAAGACCTCTTCCCCTAACAATGTTGCAGGGATCCTGGAAAGTAACCGGTTTATCATACTTTTCAGCGATTTTTATCTTTCCTTCTTTTAACAGTTCGTAATAGAATTCGACTGCATGTACAATAGGTATGGGCGGCATTTTCCATGCCAGCCACCGGTTTCCTACATCATATACGGATCGGAATGCATGTCCGCATTCTCCCATTACGATCCGCTTAACCTTGAGCCGCATCGCCGTTTCAAAATGCGCCTTTTTTAACCGCCCCATCACTTCATAGTCTCCGGTAAACATGCATAGATCACTGTTGTCCCATCCCGGTGTTGCCGGCATTGTAAAGTCAACTCCGGCCACATTCATGATAACTGCAGCCTGGTATATAAGCTGTGCACGAAATTTCGGCTCAGGGGCAATGACGGAGTAAAAAATTTCGGCCCCTTCTTTTTCGACGGGGATTCTCAAATCCGGTATCTCATCCTGTGCTTCTTCTTCCTGCCAAAAGAGACTGTCAGTCCATTCATCCTCTTTTACCCACATCTGGTTTAATGTGGCTGAATGGCTGTGAGCGGTATCCTGTATATACAGTGGCATAACACCGAGCATATGACAGAACCTTCGCACTATGCTTATTAAGTAGGCAATGTCGATGCCAAACGGACAATACATAGCGCAGCGGCGACACAGGTTACATTCTGTGAATGCAATCCGGGAGGCATCTCTTATAAACTTTTGATCAACTTTTCCTTTCTTTTTTAATATTTCCCATATGGTTTGTTTAACCTTGCCCGCAGGAGAAAATTTCGGGTCGTTATCATGGGAAAGATAATAGTGGCAGGCTTCAGAGCAAAGTCCGCAGTGCACACAGGTTTCAACATATGTCTTTAGCCGGGCGCCGGTCTCCGCCGTTAAAACCTTGTTTATGACCTGCTCGATCTTTTTCGGAGTCAACCTTGCAATTCCCTTATCGATTCCCTCATCAACAATTTTGTTGCTTTCATCGCTCCTTTTAATTGCAGGTTCAGCCATGTTGTGTTCTCCTTTTATAAAATCGTTTTACGATTTTATCTTATGCTTCCTTACCAATCTTTTGCATGCCTGACGGCGCCGAACTCAGAACCCATGTACCCCCTTGTAAATGGGAAAAAAACCATATGGATCAAGCGGGTACAGGGGATGGCTGCAAGCATAATCTCTCCAGCTAAAATGTGGATAATTCCCATGATTTTAAAACCAGGCCACTGATGATATGTCCAGAAACCCGTGATAAAGGGTGCGGCAACAATAGCAAGTATTATGTAGTCCGAAACAGATGTTAAGTACTTGACCTCCGGTAGCACGATTCTTCTGA
>Ga0233409_10000023_pt1 | contig 21325 bp, 23 predicted proteins | sample Na_oxic_13_MG_FD_179871 | JGI IMG/M metagenome (GOLD analysis project Ga0233409, IMG submission 179871) | Seawater microbial communities from Saanich Inlet, British Columbia, Canada - Na_oxic_13_MG | ecosystem: Environmental > Aquatic > Marine > Inlet | place: Canada: British Columbia... | reverse complement strand
CCTATTCTCTATCTCATCAAAATAAGCAAGATAATAAATACCACCTCTTTTATAAATAAACATAATACCTCCTAATGAGTGTTAGTGTAAATGAATTGTGTAGTGAATTGTGTAGTGACTTTTTAAGTCGTTTAAGAATTGCTAAATTTAAGAGTGAAGTAAAGATTTGATTTTTATACTGAAAGTGAAGCTTTTTTAAATGCGCCCATAGTTCAACTGGACAGAACGTCGGATTCCGGTTCCGGAGGTTGGAGGTTCGAGTCCTCCTGGGCGTACAATTTTATTTATAAGATTGTGAAAATATTTGTTATTTTTGCAAGTCTTTTCAATTTTAATACTAGATAAGAAAAAGGAATTAATTAATGATCACGAAGAAGAGAAAGCTCTCAAGAAAAGAGATTAAAGAAGATAAGCTTGTATCGTTTGTTTATAAAGCCCGATCGTTTTACGAAGAACACACCAACAAAATATTTACTTATGGTGCAGTTGCTGTTGTAGCAGTTGCTTTAGCTTACTTTTATGTTAACCAGAAAAGAACTGATAATGAAATTGCCGGCGTTGAATTATCCAGAACAATGATACTATACGACCAGGGAGCTTACCTTCAGGCAATTGAAGGACAGCAGGGTACCAATATAATCGGGTTAAAGACAATAGTAGAAGAGTACGGCGGATCAGAGAACGGTGAATCTGCAAAAATATTTCTTGCAAACAGCTATTCCTTTTTAGGCAACTATGAGGAAGCTTTAAAATACTATAAAGACTATAGTGGCAGTATCGATTATTTTAAAGCTGCTGCAATTTCCGGAAGAGCAGGTTATTATGCTTCCAAAAAGGATTATGAAGAAGCTGCTGCTCTTTATTTAGAAGCATCTGGTATTACGGAAGTGAATGCATTAAATCCTGAATATTTGCTAAATGCTGGAATTAATTTCCTAAAAGCAGGTAATAAGAAAGAAGCGAAAACCCTCTTCGAAACAATTAGAGAGAAGTATTCAACTTCTTTAGCCGGAAGAGAAATTGGTCAATACCTGGCACTGGTTAATTAAGGATTTTAAACAAAAGTTTTTTAGTAACCATCATGTAATTGCACGGCTTTTTATTTTTTCCTGATTATCAACTTCATATCAGGTTTTCTTGACTTTCAGAAATCATATATCTATTTTTTTTGATCACTTATTCAAGATTTAGACTTAAGATTTTATGGCTGACACATCAGATTTTAGAAATGGTTTAATTATCCAATTTAAAAACGATCTTTACACCATTGTTGGATTCCAGCATGTAAAACCAGGTAAAGGTGGCGCTTTTGTAAGAAGCACACTTAAAAGTCTTAAAACCGGTAAAGTGCTGGATAATACTTTCAGGGCTGGCGAAAAAATTGAAATTGTTCGAGTTGAAAGAAAAACCTACCAGTATCTCTACAGGGATAGCGACTTCCTGGTATGCATGGATAATGAAACTTATGACCAGATAAATGTATCTGATAATTTATTTGGTGACGGAGTTAATTTTCTTAAGGAGGGCGTAGATGTTGAAATTCTGTTCAACGGACCCGAAATTATATCGGTGGAAATTCCAACCTTCATAAAATTGAAAGTTGTTGAAACTGAACCCGGCTTTAAAGGAGATACAGCTACCGGAGCGGTAAAACCAGCAAAACTGGAAACCGGGGTTACTATAAATGTACCCTTATTTATAGAAGCTGATGAACTTCTAAAGGTTGATACGCGAACCGGCGAATATTCAGAAAGAGTAAAATCTTAATTTGAGGATTTAATATGGATTTAAATTTAATTAAAAGACTCGTTAAAATTGTTGATACCAGCGGTATTACTGATTTGGAAATTGAAGAGAATGGAATCAGGGTAAAGATTGCCAAAAAGATTAGGCAAGCCCAGGTTGTTGCAGAGTCACAAGTTTCCGCTCAAACAGCCCAGACAGAAGTGAAAGTTGAAGAAAAACCTGATAAGGTTGAAGAGACTATTCCTGCTAATCTTCACGAAATAAGATCACCAATTGTGGGAACATTTTACAGGGCTCCTGCACCAGATGCCGATAATTATGCAGAAATAGGTGACCAGGTATCGCCCGGTACTGTACTTTGTATTGTAGAAGCTATGAAACTTATGAATGAAATTGAATCGGATGTAAGCGGTAAGATTAGTAAGATGTTAGTGGAAAATGGTAAGCCCGTTGAATATAATCAACCATTGTTTTTAATAGAAACCAGTTGACATTGAAGTAATTTAGACGAGAAACAATTGTTCAACAAAATTTTGATCGCCAACAGAGGCGAAATTGCCCTTCGAGTTATCCGTACATGCAAAGAATTAGGAATTAAAACAGTTGCAGTCTATTCAGAAGCAGATGAGGATTCCCTTCACGTAACCTTTGCAGATGAAGCTGTTTGCATAGGACCTCCGTTTAGTAAAGACAGTTACCTAAAAATTCCATCAATTATTTCTGCTGCCCAGGTTACAGGCGCCGATGCAATTCATCCCGGCTATGGATTTCTTGCAGAGAATGCAAACTTTTCTGAGATTTGTCACGAATCAGGTATTAAGTTTATTGGTCCATCGCCCCAAATGATTAATGAAATGGGTGATAAATCTTTTGCTAAAGATACGATGAAGAAGAATGGTGTTCCCGTTATTCCCGGAAGTGATGGCTGCATTAACAGCAAAGAAGAAGGAGTTGCCCTCGCACGAGAAATTGGTCTTCCTGTAATTATAAAACCTACAGCTGGCGGCGGCGGCAAAGGGATGAGGATTGTTTGGGATGAAAAAGATTTTGAAAAGGCTTTTCAAATTGCACAGGCAGAAGCTGAAGCCGGGTTCGGAAATCCTGATGTTTACATAGAAAAATTTATTGAAAACCCCAGACACGTTGAAATTCAAGTTCTCGGCGATAGTTTTGGAAATGTTTATCATTACGGCGAAAGAGATTGTTCCGTTCAGAGAAGACACCAAAAACTCATAGAAGAATCACCATCGCCTGCAATAGATGAAATATTAAGAAACAAAATGGGCGATTCTGCAGTGCTTGGTGCAAAGTCAGTTAACTATGAAGGTGCCGGCACAATTGAGTTTTTGCTCGATAAGAATAAAAATTTCTATTTTATGGAAATGAATACACGTATCCAGGTTGAGCATCCGGTTACAGAAATGGCTTACGATGTAGATTTGATACGCCAGCAAATTCTAGTTGCTGCCGGGCAAAAAATTGAAACCTTGCCGGAAAAACCGGGCGGGCATGCTTTTGAATTTAGAATTAATGCTGAAGATCCTGCTCACGATTTCAGACCTTCTCCCGGCACTATTACCTCGCTTCATTTTCCCGGTGGTTTTGGAGTAAGAATTGATTCTAATATTTATCAATCTTATTCTATTCCTCCATATTACGATTCTTTAATCGCTAAATTAATTGTATGGGGTAAAAACAGGGAACATGCAATTGCAAGAGGGGTAAGAGCACTGGAGGAGTTTGCCATTGAAGGAATAAAAACTACAATCCCATTTCATCTGCAGGTGTTGCAGGATAAAAGGTTTTTAAGTGGAAAATTTGACACAAGTTTTTTAGAAAAATTCGAATACAAAGTGTAAAAAATTTATTTTATCTATTACTGAGGGTTATATGAATATTCCAGAAGAATTAAAATACACGGCAGACCATGAATGGATTTTGGTAGATGGAAATATTGCAAAAATAGGAATAACCAATTTTGCACAGGGCGAGCTGGGTGATGTTGTATTTGTTGATATAGATCCAAATATTGAAGTATTAACCAAAGGCGATCCGTTCGGAACCATTGAAGCAGTAAAAACAGTCAGCGATTTGTATGGTCCGCTTTCGGGTAAAGTTACTGAGATTAACAGTCTGCTTGCCGATAATCCTGAAAAAATAAATACTGATCCTTATGGCGATGGCTGGATGGTAAAAATTGAAATTACTGATCACTCAGAAATTACAGAACTTCTTGATAGTGCAGCATATAAAGAATTAATCGGACAGTAGTCTTATAAAGTAAACTATTCTGATGATACCCGTTTTTTTATAGGAGACCTTCAGACAACGGGTTTTATTTTCTGAATACCTCATTCACTAAAACTTTAGATGCATAACAGAGAAACAATACTAATCATCGATTTTGGTTCCCAGTTTACTAAGCTAATTACGCGGAGAATAAGGGAAGCAAATGTTTATTCCGAAATTTATCCCCACACAATTTCTGTAGATAAGATTAAAGAGATAAAACCGAAGGGAATTATTTTTTCCGGCGGACCTTTAAGTGTTTATGATGAAGGAGCCCCGGAAATTGATAAGGAAATTCTTAGTCTTAAAATTCCTGTGCTTGGAATTTGTTATGGTTTGCAGCTCATCTGCATAAACTTTGGGGGCAAAGTGGAACCTGCTGCTGATCGTGAATACGGTAAAGCAGTTCTAAGAACTCTTGATGATTCAGATATCCTCAGCGGTATAAATGATGCTTCTGTTGTTTGGATGAGTCATGGCGATTATCTTTCAGAAATACCCCCCGGCTTTAAAGTTATCGGCGAGTCAGATCATTCACCTATTTGTGCAATTTCAAATAATGTAAAAAGAATATATGGATTGCAGTTTCATCCCGAAGTTGTGCATACCGAAGAAGGTAAAAAAATAATAGATAATTTTCTTTTTGAAATATGCAACTGCAGAGCTAACTGGACTGCAGAGAACTTTATAGGTGAAAAGATTGATAGTATTAAGAATGAGGTTGGAGATGCCAAAGCAATCTGCGCTCTCAGCGGTGGAGTAGATTCAACTGTTGCCGCCGTGCTTGTTAAAAAATCAATTGATAAAAACCTTATCTGCATTCACATCGATACCGGCTTAATGAGAAAAAATGAAAGTAAAAAGGTCGGAGAGTTATTTGATGAAAAACTAAATCTTGAACATATTCATGTTAATGCATCTAAAAAGTTTCTAAAAAATCTTAAAGGTGTAAGCGATCCTGAAGAAAAAAGAATAATAATTGGCAATACTTTTATAGAAGTTTTTGAAGAAGAAGCTAAAAAGATAAAGTACGCCGAATTTTTAGTGCAGGGAACTCTCTATCCTGATGTTATAGAATCGATGCCTGTAAAGGGTGCTTCGGTTACTATTAAAACTCACCACAATGTTGGCGGATTGCCAGAAAAGATGAACCTCAAATTAATTGAACCGTTTCGTGAACTGTTCAAAGATGAGGTTAGAAAAGTTGGAAGGCAATTAAATATTCCGGAAGAATTTATTGTAAGGCACCCGTTTCCAGGTCCAGGTTTGGCTGTAAGGATTTTAGGTGAAGTATCTGAAGAAAAACTTGAAATTCTTAGGGAAGCAGATGATATTTTTATAACTTCAATTAAAGAAGAAGGTATTTATAAATATATCTGGCAGGCATTTACAATTTTGTTACCCGTAAATTCTGTTGGAGTTATGGGCGATGCAAGAACTTACGAAAACGTTCTTGCACTTCGTGCAGTTACCTCGGTGGATGGTATGACTGCCGACTGGTACACATTTGAGCATGATTTCCTGGCTGATGTTTCTAATAAGATAATTAATAAAGTAAAAGGAGTTAACAGAGTTGTTTACGATGTTAGCTCTAAACCGCCTGCCACTATTGAGTGGGAGTAAAATAATTGCAAATTGATCACAGAGCTCAATATAAATTAAAGACCGCAAGAGATTTTGAAGCACAAAACAAACCTCTTTATTCAATTCAGATTTACCTTTTATTAATTAACGACTATCCTAAATTTACAGAACCATACTTCCGGCTTGCAGAGATTTATGAAAACCTTGGCAAATTGAATTCCGCTATAGATCTTTTTGAAAAGATTTCAAATCTTCAGCCGGAAGATAAAGATGTAAAACTTTATTACGGGCAGTTCCTAATCAGGAATGCTAATTGGGAAAAAGCAATTGAGGTTTTAAGTTTCATTTCTTCTGAAGAAGAACCTATAGTATTTTACTTTACAGGATATGCTTATTTTATGCTGAAGGATTTTGAATTATCAAAAGTTAATTTTCTTAGTTTTATAATTTCGGATGAGCAGCCGGAAATTATACAGGAAGCATATCTTTATCTTGCAAAAATTGAGATTGAACTAAAAGAATTTAATAGTGCTTTACGTTATGCAAATAGAGCTGAAGTTTTATTTTCGGATTTTTGGGAACTGCATGTTATCTATGCGCAGGTTTATTATAACCAGGATATGATTAACCATGCCATAAAATCAGTGGAAAAAGCTGTAAGAATTAATTCTAAAGAGCCCACGATTTTTGCTTGGGCAGGAAAGATTTATTTTAAGAATAACGATTATAAAAAAGCTGAACAATATTTTACAAAATTCATAGAACTGAGTGAAGATATTTCTTCAGAAGATTACACCCTGCTGGCTGAAGTATACCTTCATAACGGTAAATTCAATGAAGCAGTAACTTTTTTCGATTCTGCAGTTAAGCTTGACCCGAAAAACAAAACTGCAGTTGCTGGAAAAAATAATGCACAAAATCTTCTAACTAAAAATTCAATTTCCGATGCATAAAGTTTTATCACTGGCTATAGCACTTTCATTTATCTTTTTATCTGTTTCACTTTCACAGGATTTGAAAGATGATGAAATAAAGAGACAATTCAATCTTGCTGTAAACCTTTACAGTGCGAATAGTTATTATCAAGCCCAGTCAATCTTTAACAAAATTATTAATGACTACGAACTTAATAGTAGAACAACAGCGTCCTATTTTTTTAGCAGCAAGATTTACCTTGAGCAGGAAAGATATGACGAAGCAGAAAGTTTGATAACAAAGTTTTTAGAACTCTACCCTTCCAGCAGCTATACTGATGAGATGAGGATGATGTACGGTAAACTTAATCTTCAGCAAGAAGATTATTATGGTGCTTTAAGGGAGTTGGCATTCCTGATTGGAAGAACTGACTCTGAAAATTACAGGGATAGTGCAAAAAGTATCGGAGAAAAAATTGCTTATTATTACCTTAACTCCACACAGATAGAACAACTTTATGATTCCTATACCGGCAGCATTGTAAAACCATTCCTTCTGCTGCAATTGGGCAAAGTATTTTATAAAGAAGGCGATCTGATAAATGCTAAAAAATCATTATCGGAACTGATAAAAAATTATTCTGCTTCCGAAGAATATTCTGAAACTGTAGATTATTTTGGTTCTTTGCCAGATCAAACAGTCCCAAATTCAACTGCAATACTTATTGGTGTTATTTTACCTCTGCAGCGCAGCGCTATAGGGCAAATCACTTCAACTGAATCCCTGGAAATACTGGAAGGAATTAAATTTGCTTTATCTGAATTTAACCTGGGACGGGAAGATAAAATTGGGCTGGTGGTGCGCGATACAAAAAATGATTCGGATGAAATTAAAAGGATAAAAAATGAATTTGCAAACAACTCCGCAATTAAGGTTATCCTTGGTCCTATTTTTAGCAACGAGGTTAGAGCTATTTTAAATGAATTTATAGATGTAAATATTCCTATTATTTCACCTACAGCTACAGATGATGATTTAACTTCGATAAGCGACAATTTTTTCCAGGCAAACCCATCTTTCTCCAAGCGTGGAAGGATAATGGCCCAGTATATTTACTTTGTAGAGAACAAAAGAAATATCTCCATACTTAATGCTATTGAAGGTTATTCACCACTGCTTGCTTCTACTTTTGCAGATGAATTTGAAAGACTTGGCGGGCAAATTTTAGTACGCGAAACTTACAGCAGTAAAAGTTTTCAATTAGATGATCCGGTTTCCAGGATTGCGGCAGACACAACTGAACTGGAAGGAATTTATATTCCCCTTGCTGATAAAATTGATGCCCCGGCTATACTATCGCAGCTAGTGCAGAATAATTTAAATTTAACTATTTATGGTAACCAGGATTGGTTAATAGCAAAAGGATTTGAAACTTCCACCGAACTTAGCAACAAGATAACTTTTTCATCAGATTATTTTATTGAGTTTAACAGTGATGATTTTCAAATCTTTAACGAAAGATTTGCAAATATAACCGGAAAGGATGTTAACCGTAATGTGTTATACGGTTACGATACAGCAAAATATTTACTTACAGTGATGCGTAATATTAATAACAACAGAATAAATATTCGTAATAAAATGATTTCCGGGTTAACTTCTACAGGATACCATAATAATTTAGCTTTTAATGAGACGCGCATAAACAGGTTTTTAAATATCGTAAGATACAAAGATGGAGTTTTTCAACTTGTAGATAAATTCCGATCAGATAATTAATAAAGAAAGGAAAAGTTATAGCAGGAGTTAAAGATCTTCCGCTGGATGACAGACCCAGGGAAAAATTACTCTTAAGGGGTGCACAAAACCTTACTGATGCCGAACTTGTTGCAATAATTTTGCGCACAGGTACTAAAGGAAAATCTGTACTAAGCGTAGCACACGATCTTATAAAGCAAGAAGGAAACCTTGCCGTTCTTGCTTCAAAAACTTTGGAATCGTTAAAAAAGAATGCTGGAATTGGAAACGATAAAGCAGCAACTTTGCTTGCAGCTTTCGAAATCAGCCGGCGTGTACTTTCACAATCTAAATGGTCTAGCGACTCTAAAATAACCTCTCCGGAAGATGTTGCAAATTTGTTTATCCCCATTCTAATAGATGAGGTAAAAGAAAAGTTTATTGTCGTTTGCTTAAACTCAGCAAATAAAATTATTAAGCAGGAAACTATATCAACCGGCAGCCTAAATTCCAGCATAGTTCACCCACGCGAGGTATTTAAGGTTGCAATAGAGTGTTCATCTGCAAGCATTATCCTAATTCACAATCATCCAAGCGGCAACCCTGAACCAAGCAACGAAGATATTGCCATCACAAAAAAGATAGTGGAAGCTGGAAAAATTATTGATATCCAGGTTTTTGATCACCTGATAATTGCAGGAAGTGGATTTACCAGCTTTGTTGAGCGAAGGCTAATTTAGAGAGTATTAATAATTGTTAATTTGGAAATTGTTCTATATTTAATTATATAACGGTATTAGAATTGGTTTTTACTTACCATTCTTAAAAGGAGATAGCAAACAAAATTCATACATTTTTATAATGTATATCTGCTTTTTCTCTAATTTAATTTACAATAATTTATAAATCGGAGGTAACATATGAGCGTACTAAAAAATTTTAGAGCCCCCGTAGTTGCAATTGCGATATTTATCAGCAGTGCAATGATTGTCGGGTGCGGTGGGGTAAGCGAAGCTCAATTAGCCGAGCTGTACTCGCTTAGAGATGAAGTAAAATCTCTGGAAGCTGAAGCTAACATGCTAAAAGATGAGAGAAGCCAGCTTGAATCACAGATTCAGGATATTAACCGCAGCCTGGCTGAGTGCAATAAACAAAAGGAAGAAACAAGGGCTAATCTTGATAAATTGCCTAAATAATTTCAAATGGATTTTTTAAAATTTCTAAGATTAGGAGATAATTAAATGAAATTAGCTAAATATTTAATAGGAATTCTTTCCCTTGTTCTTCTATTATCTCTTTCTGGGTTTGCCCAGGATGAAGAGATGACTTCTGAGGAATGGGAAGCTGAAATGAGCCGTCTAGCTGGTAAAAAACTAGCTCTTACTGCTGAAATAGAAGCTTTAAATGCAGATCTAGATAACCTGAATGCCACACTTTCTGGTCTCCAGGATCCTGAAGAATGTATTGATGAGCTTTATGCAATTGTTGGTGCTACAAGGCAGGACGTTGATAATTTCAGAAAAGCTGTTAACGAACTTGATGGTAAAATTAGAAGAAAAGAAGGACCAAAAGCCGACAGGCAGGCAGATCTTGATGCACTTAAGATGAACAAAATAAGTGCTCTGCCAGAATTCTTCAATAAAGTTCATAACCAGATGCAACAAGCTTTAGATAACTGGATTGAGAAACCTGATGTGATCTCTTACACCGTAGTTAGAGGCGATCATCTTTGGGGTATTGCTAAGAAAAAAGAGCATTACGGAAATCCTTTTGCTTGGCCGGTTATTTACAAAGCGAATAGAGAGCAGATTAAAGATCCAGATTTAATTTATCCGAACCAGGTCTTTAAAGTTCCACCTCTTAGCCAGGAAGAAAAATCAAAGTACGAAAAGCTAAGAAGTAATTACAAGCCTGCTCCAATTCAATAGAATTTCATTCTTGAAAACAGAGTGTAAATCACTAAAAAAACCCTTGTCTTGTTTTGATGAGGGTTTTTTTTATTTTAAATTTTAAATGATGACTGCAACCGAAAAGAAAATAGTATTAGATAATGTGGAGATGCTCGATTTGCTGGGTATAAGCGATTCAAACCTTAAAGTTGTTGAAAACAGGTTTAACACATCCATAACGGTTCGCGGCGATAATGTTATTCTTAAAGGTGTTGCCGAAGAGGTTGATCTTATAGAAAAGATCTTTAAGGAAATGATTTACGTTTTAAACACAAGTGGTAAACTGGAATCCGGTGATGTAGAAACCATACTAAATTTAACCGCTGAGGGAAAAGAGATTGTTGATGAAGAAGAATTCGAATCGATTGTACTTTACACAAAGCAAGATGTAATAAAAGCCCGCACTCCGGGGCAAGTCAAATATATCGATGCGGCGCGCAAAAATGATATCTGTTTTGCCATAGGCCCTGCTGGTACGGGTAAAACATATCTTGCAGTTGCGCTTGCAGTAGCTGCACTTAAGAAAGGTTTGGTAAAAAAACTTATTCTTGCAAGACCAGCAGTGGAAGCAGGAGAATCTCTTGGATTTCTTCCTGGAGATTTTAGGGAAAAAATTGATCCCTACTTAAGACCTCTTTACGATGCGCTTGATGATATGATCCCCTCTGAAAAACTCCGCAGCAATATAGAAAAAAGAATAATTGAAATTGTTCCACTGGCTTACATGCGTGGCAGAACTCTTAATAATGCTTATGTTATTTTAGATGAAGCGCAGAATGCTACAGATATGCAGATGAAAATGTTTTTAACACGTCTCGGGGCAAACTCTAAAGCTATTATTACTGGCGATATAACCCAGATTGACCTGCCGGCAAAGCAAGTTAGTGGACTTGTACAAGCTCAGCAAATTCTATCTAAAGTTGAAGGTGTAGCTTTTGCTTATTTCGATAAGGGTGATGTTGTAAGACACAAACTGGTTAAAGATATAATTGACGCATACGAAAAGTTTAATAACAATAACGTTTAAGCTTCAAACTTTTCTTTGCTTTCATTCCAATATTTATCCATTTCTTCAAGATTCGAATCAATTAATTTTCTTCCCGATTCGGAAATTTTCTTCTCAATATAATTAAACCTGCTGATAAACTTCTTATTTGTTTTTCTCAAAGCATTTTCCGGGTTTACATTCAGGAACCTTGCATAATTTACCAGCGCAAAAAACACGTCACCAATTTCCATTTCCAATTGTTCGTAAGTTCCCTCTAATTCTGATTTGTGCATCTCCTCAATCTCTTCAATTACCTTTTCCCAGATATCTTCTTTTCTCTCCCAATCGAACCCAACCTTTGAAGCTTTTTCCTGCAAACGGTGTGCACGTTGTAAAGAGGGTAGCATTTCAGGCACTCCGTCCAGTAAAGAATCTCTTCCTTCCTCAAGCTTTATTGTTTCCCAGTTCTTCTTTACTTCCTCTGAGTCAGCAACTTCTACATCGCCAAAAACGTGCGGGTGTCTTCTTATCAATTTATCCTTGATGGCTGAGATTACATCATCTATTGTAAAGTTCTTTTTTTCTCCGGCAATAATTGTATGAAAAACTACATGAAGAAGCAGATCGCCAAGTTCGTTTTTCAATTCATCATAATCCTTTTTCTCAATAGCTTCAACAACTTCGTAGGCTTCTTCAATAGTAGCTGCTTTTATTGACTCATTTGTTTGCTTATTATCCCAGGGGCATTCTTTTCTTAGTCGTTTTACAATCTCAACGAATTCGTTAAATTTAACATCGCTCATTTAAATTCCTTTATTATCACTTTCTATAAGTTTATTCGAGTACATTTTTGATGAGTGCAAATTTAATTAAAATAATCTTACAATATAGTTCAAACTGGAAATAAAATGATTGAAAAAAAAATTAAAGAACTAGGTTACACTTTACCTGAAACTGCAAAACCTCTTGCAGCTTATATTCCCGCAATCAGAGTGGGGGAGTTTGTTTATACTTCCGGGCAGGTTCCCATAGTTGGCGGAGAATTGAAATATAAAGGTAAAATTGGAGCTGATCTTACTCTTGAAGATGGACAAAAAGCATCGATTATTTGTGCCTTAAATGGGTTAAGCGCAATAAAAGGAATTGTTGGAGACCTAAATAAAATTGAGCAGATCATCAAACTAACCGTGTTTGTAAACAGCGCAAATGGTTTTACTGATCAACCAAAAGTTGCAAACGGAGCATCTGAATTTCTGGGAAGCGTATTTGGTGATGCAGGTATCCACACACGCAGCGCTGTTGGTGTAAGTGAGCTGCCAATAAATTCAGCTGTGGAAATTGAAATGATTGTGAAGGTAAAATAACTTACCAGCAAACATTACGGAAAATAAATTTTTCAATAGCCCCGAGCTTTAGCCCATTTTAACTAATCATTTGGCTAAAGCCATTATATTGTTGCTTAATCATTCCACGACCTAAAGTTCGTGGCAATTAAATATGATGTATTGAGTAACTTAACTTATTAAAGCTGCAGCCAGTTAAGAAGAATTTTCTCACCTTCAGTTGTTAATATAGATTCGAGATGAAACTGTATCCCCTCTAGCGGAAATTTGCTGTGTCTTAAACCCATGATTGTTCCATCTTCTGTTTCTGCGGAAATCTCAATCTCTTTTGGGAGAGAATCATTTGCTACAACAAGTGAGTGGTATCTCATCGCTTCAAATTTTTGCTCTACATTTCGGAAAATAGTCTTACTATCATGATTAATCTTTGAAACTTTACCATGCATCAATTCCTTAGCCGTTACTATTTGTGAGCCAAACGCATAAGCAATTGCCTGGTATCCAAGGCAAACACCAAGAATTGGAATTTTTTCTTTAAAGATTTTTATCACTTCCAGGCTAATTCCTGATTTTTCAGGTCTGCCGGGACCCGGTGAAATAAGGATCTTTTCCGGATTTAAATCATTAATAAAGTCCAAGGTTATTTCATCATTTCTTTTTACTATTAACTCGTTTTTCTCTTTACCCAAAAGCTGCACAAGATTGTAAGTAAATGAGTCATAATTATCGATAACGAGTATTTTCATCAATCATCCCGGAATAAAATAATTATTATTTTCACTACCGTATGCTACGAAAATCTTACAAAATCCTAAAATAAAATTGATGCTATCCTGGCTGAGGAGCAGGATTTTATGTTGAATCTAAGAATTTGTAATAGGTATATTGGTGTATCATTTATTCAGAAAAATTGCACTATTGATTTTAAGAAGCGAAATTGATATAATGATTAAAATTTTGGAAGAATTATAATGAAAAAGCTAACATTAATTATTTTCCTGCTTTGTGTCGCCACACTTTTGGGGCAGTACAAGGAAACCGGAATACAAACCACGAGTGTAAAGGATGGTATCACAAACGATTCTCCAAATTACCTGTTTGGATTCCTTAACACCAGTGATTTTACAATGAGACATTCGTTTAGCATGCAGTATTCTTCATTTGGTAACCAGGGTTTAGCTCTTGGAGTTTACACAAACAGTATGTTTTACAGCTTGATGGATAACATGAATGTTCAATTGGATGTTAGTCTTGTCCATTCGCCCTACAGCACATTTGGTGAAGCTTTTCAGAAGGATATTTCCGGGTTGTATATAAGTAATGCAGCAATTAATTATCGTCCCTGGAAGGATTTTTCTATTCATCTCCAATACAGAAATACGCCATACGGTTATGGCTATTACAGTCCGTTCTATGGGGGGTACAGCCCTTTTATGAACTCTGGATTTAATAATAGGTTCAATGACGACGAGGAAAAATATTAAGATTAATCTCCAATAATTATTTTTTTTTGAAAGGATATTTTTAAGAATATTAGTGAATATTAATTCTCAACCACAAAACAAATCATCTGATAATTTCCCAGCCGGTAGAATCACAAATGTTTTTCTAAATTTTACTATTCTTTTGCTCTCAGTAGTTATCATTTTTTTAACTTACTCTATAATTACAAAAGTAGATTATTTCAGTAGTAACAGCAACGATAAAGAGAATGTTGGAGTAAATAAAAAACCGGTTCAGCTGGAAGTTCTTAACGGCTGCGGAGTTAATGGTGTTGCAGAAAAATTTACTGATTATTTAAGAGCCGGTAATTTCGATGTTGTTAACATTGGCAATTACAGATCTTTTGATATTGGTCACTCTCTGCTAATAGACAGGACAGGAAACATGTCAAACGCTTTTAAGATTGCCTCTACTCTTGGGATTGAAAAAAATAATATTATCCAGCAAGTAAATAAAGAATATTTCCTCGATGTAACGCTGGTAATCGGGAAAGACTATAAAAGATTAAAAAATAATTAGAGGAGTTAACTTGGAATCGAGAGAATTTGCTGATCAAATTACTGAGCTGATATTTAATAAAAAAGGTTATGATGTTTTAATTATGGATTTGCGCAACCTGGCTTCCTTTACAGATTATTTTATTATCTGCTCGGCAGATTCTGAAGTACAGGTTAAAGCTGTTGCAGATGAAATTGATAAAGATCTTAGAGACAAAGGGATAAAGTGCTGGCATCGCGAAGGATACCTTGGATTAACCTGGGTTTTGCTCGATTATGTTGATGTTGTTGTTCACATTTTCAAAAAGGATGCACGCGAATTTTATAGCTTAGAAAAACTTTGGGGAGACGCACCCACCGATAAAGTACAGGATACAATTTCCGAACAATCAACTAAAGCTGATTAGGCAATACAAAAGTTTTATACAGTCTTCTTTAGATATCTTTCTATCTTCCAATCATGTAAAATTATATATTTGTATTCGAATTAATTGTACAGGAATGAAAACTTGAAACTCTATCTAAATAAACTTTTTACTGAAGCTGCTGAAAAATTAACCTATCTAAAAGATGTAAATATCACTTTCGATATTCCAAAAATTGAAACTCATGGCGATCTTTCTTGCAATGCAGCAATGTTGCTAACAAAGAAGTTAAAGAAGAATCCAAGACAAATCGCTGAAGAGATAATTTCAAATCTTATTACAGATGAAAAAATTATTGAGAGGGTTGAAATAGCCGGACCCGGTTTTATAAACTTCTTCTTTTCAGCAGAATATGTTGTACAGATAGTAAACAGAATTCTGGGAAAGGAAGTTAAATTTGGAAGTTCCGAAAAATTCCGTGGAAAAAAAGCAAACGTAGAGTTTGTTTCAGCTAATCCAACCGGACCTTTAACTGTTGGACACGGCAGGGGAGCGGTGATTGGTGATACAGTTGCAAACCTGCTGGAATGGATTGGTTACGAAGTTGAAAGGGAATATTACTTTAACGATGCCGGAAGACAAATGAGGGTATTAGGAGACTCTGTAAAACTGCGTTATCTTGAACTTTTGGGCGAGAAGATTGATTTCCCGGAAGATTATTACCGGGGAGAATATATAATTGAAGCTGCAAAAATATTATTGGATGAGAACAGTGATAGTCTTAAAGATGAACCCGCTGAGGGAGTATTTAAAGTTCATGCAGAAGCAATAATTTTTAACGATATAAAAGAAAGTCTTAAAAAGTTAAAGATTCATTTTAAAACTTACTTTAATGAAAAATCACTTTATGATGATGGAAGAATTGATAAACTTTTATCTGAATTTGAAAAGGAAAATTTATCGTATGAAAAAGAAGGAGCTAAATGGCTTAAATTTTCTGAGCTGGGTATTGATCAGGATAAAGTGATCGTAAAGTCCACTGGCGAACCCACCTACCGTTTGCCCGATATAGCTTATCACATTAATAAATTCGAAAGGGAGTATGATCTTATTGTGGATGTGTTCGGTTCAGATCATTCCGCAACTTATCCTGATGTACTTGCAGGTGTGAAAGCTGTTGGCTATGATATTGAAAAAGTGAAGGTTTTAATCCACCAGTTTGTTACAATAATTGAAGGTGGAGAAGTAGTTAAAATGTCTACCAGGAAAGCAAATTACATTACGCTGGATGAGCTGGTTGATGAAGTTGGAAGAGATGTTGTACGGTATTTCTTCAATATGAGGGGCATTTCTTCTCATATGAATTTTGATCTTTCCCTTGCAAAAAAACAATCTGATGAAAACCCGGTTTTCTACCTTCAGTACGCACATGCCCGAATTTGTTCAATCCTGAAAAATGTTAAAGAAGAAAATCTTGAAGCATCAGTAAATAACTTACAACTCCTTACAACGGTTGAAGAACAGCAGTTAATAAAAAAGCTTCACCAGTTTGAAGATGAAGTCCTTTACAGCGCTCTTAACTATGAACCGAACAGAGTATGCACTTACCTGGAAACTCTGGCGACAGCGTTTCATAAATTTTATACATTTTGCAGAATTCTTGGAAGTGAAAAGGATCTAGCGGAAGCTAGGCTTGCATTGGCAGTGGCAACTAAAAATGTTCTTAGAAATGGCTTAGCAATTCTTGGAGTAGATGCACCGGAAAAAATGTAGCTTGTCTTACTCTGCAATTGCTGTTGAGCATGCATAAATCGTTTTTGCCCCGTTATCTTTTAAAACCTTACCGCACTCTTTTACCGTTGCCCCGGTGGTTATCACATCATCAACAAGCAACAGGTTTTTACCTGAAATTGCTTTTTTATGTTTCACTTTAAAAGCTCTTGCGATATTTTGCTCGCGTTCTTTTAATGACATTGTAGTCTGAGATTGTGTGTAGCGCACCCGGCGGATAACATTATTTTGCATCCGTATTCCTAATTTTTTACTAATTCCTTTGGCAATATATTCCGATTGGTTATATCCTCGCTCTGCATTTTTTAGATGATGTAATGGAACCGGGAGTATAAAATCAATTTCCCATGATTTTATTTTATCTTCTAAAGATTCAGCTAATAATCTTCCTAATAAAACTCCGGTAAGAAATTTTTTATTAAACTTAATTGAATGAATTACATCCTGAAGTGTTTTATCTTTTTCGAAAATGTAAAGTGAAGAAAAGTCTTCTATAATTCTATCATTTTTAAATTTCCTGTTATATTCAGCTTCAATTAATTTAGTATCAGCTTTTAGAATTGTATTTAGGCAGCTGGGGCATACTAATTTTTCATCATAAGCAAGTTTTTTACTGCAGCCGGAACAATAACGCGGCAGGAAAAAATCGAAGAATTGGTTGATGTTGTTTTTCATTTTTCTAAAAGATGAAAAATCGATTATAATAATTAAAGCATTCCCATTCTTTTCCGCAAAAACCACTCAATTGAAAAAAGTAAGATTGCAACCACAAGAAGCCATTCATCCGACCAGAGGATTACATCCGAAGTTACTAATTTTTCTTTAGAAGTGGTTTTGATTATCTCAGCAAGTCGGTTAAAAAGCTCTTCATATTTTTCCGCGGTGTAATAATTGCCGCCTGTTTCACTGGCTAAAAATTTTAAAAGTCCATAATTCATCACCGGGTTGATCAGTTCAATCTCTATCTCGCCAATATTAAAATTACCCTCATCTTTCCCGAGGAGCATTCTTTCGCGGAAAATTTCTGCATGAAAAACAAAATCACCGGTTTCGTTAAGTAAAAGAGTACCTTCATATAATCCCTTACCTGCATTCAGCATCGCAACTTCATAATTATTTTGGGAAGAAGATATCTTTACTTTTATATCTGCCTCATCTACAGGGTTTAAGGATTCATCTGAAATCCGCGCTAAGAATTCTATCTGTTCACCAGGTGAATAATTTCTTTTTGAGGTTTTAACCGAAATCCTATCCTGCTCTTCCGGTGTGTTAAGCCATTTTACGCAATTCAATATAAAGCTATCAAACAAGTTTAAATTTTTTCTTGCTGTTTGCAATTTCCATTTCCAAATATCTCCGGCTAAAACAGCAACCGATCTTTTACCGTTAAAATTCCGTGTAACTATTAAAGGAATATTAATTGCATTATTATTTACCTTAACTGTTGAAAGTATTTTACTACCTGGTTTTGAGGTGAAGTTAATTGAGGGCTGAAATACCGGCGGGAGATTATTCCAGTTCGTTACCACTTCGGGTCGTTCATGTTTTAACAGTGAATTATATTTTTCAGCCAAAAGAATTTCCGGCTGCACTTCCCGGTAACTTCTTAATGGCTGGTTGAATGAAAATGGAAGTTCTGATTGCATTTGTGCTATTTTTTCAATGTTGGTTTGAGGTGAAAATGAGATGAAGTAGGGCATCTTTTCTTCAGAAATATTTTTTTGTACAATATTTAAAAGTTCATCCGTTGTATTTTCTCCCGGAAAACCAACCAGGAACAGTAGATCAGCACTATCAACCAGACTGTAATTAATATCCTCAACAAACTTATCAGAAGAAATTTGAGTTAAAGAATTTACGGTAAGATTTTCATCACTTTTAAGTGCGTTTTTTATAAAAGATAAATCGGTGGAAGGACTGCCCCCCAGTATCATAACCTTTATCTTGTTTGAAAGAACATTCACATAAAATATTTTTTTATTGTTCGCATAAGTAAATTCATCACTAAGATTAGTAATTAAAACCGATAGTTTTTTCTCTCCGCTTGTTTTAGGCGTATAACTAAAACTCACATTTTGGATGCCAGACTGGCTTAAAACGATAGTCTGCTCCTCAATCTTTAGATTGTTCTCAAACAATGATACACTTACAGCTTCCCCTTCAAATCCTTTATTCTGAATTGCAGCGATAATTGAAGTTGGAGTTTCTGCATAAACAATATCATTAAAAAGCACTTTACTTACTTCAACATCGTTGCGGCGGGTTGTATCGCCAATCCCAATTGTAAAAACAGGTACCGGTAAATTAGCTGCTTTGTAAGTTGGGTTAGAACCTTCGGTATATGCACCATCTGAAATTATTACAATAGAAGCAAAATTAGTCTCGTCATCATCCAGTGTGTTAAAAATTTCAGTAATATTTGTTACTCCATCGGTAAAATCAATTTCGGCTAAGCTATCTTTGCTTAAACCTCGTACATTATTTCCGAAGAGGAAAAACTCACTTTTACCAATAAACTCACTTGAAGAAAGATTAGAAGCAATATTTTTTACGGTTTCAGGTCGGTTCGTTTCATCATCAATATTAATTGAGCTTGAATTATCGATAAAAATAAGATTAACAGGTTCGAGTGTTATTTTTTTTGTGAAAGATATAACCGGTTCAAAAAAAACAATTACAATTGTAAGTAATGCAAGAGTTCTTAAAATTACCAGCAGAAATTTTTTAGGTTTGCTGATGAGTGGAATTGTAAACCTGTAAACATAATATGAGTAAGCAGCCAGGAGAAGTAACACCGTTACCAGGAAGATTGAAGGATAAGCAAAATTTAATCCAATTTCTTCATAACCGAACATCAGTATATTAGTTCTCCCTCGAAGAGGTTATTGGTAAAACCGCTTTTTGATAAATCTCACTTTCTTTTTTCATCGTAAGATTTTTCAATTTCCCATTTCTTCATTTCATCAAAAGTTTCAAAATCTGTAAGATCGAAATGAATCGGTGTGACTGAAATATAGTTTTGTTTAACTGCTGCCTGGTCAAAATCTATTTCACTATCAAGCTCATACATCTTTCCGGTAAGCCAATAATAATTTTTTCCATAAGGATCGATACGCTTTTCATAAATATCATCCCACTTAGATTTACCCTGCTTTGTAACTACCATCCCGGCAATCTCTTTTTCAGGAAGATCAGGAACATTAATATTTAACAGGGTTCCCTTAGGCAATCCATGCTTTTCTACTTTTTGTGCAATCATATTTGCCACTTTTGCGGCATTGCTAAAGTCTTTTACATCATGTTTTGTAACAGAAATTGCAATAGAAGGTACATCCATTATTGCCGCTTCTCTTGCGCCTGAAACTGTTCCGGAATAGATTATATTGATAGCAGTATTTGAACCATGATTTATTCCCGAAATTACCAGGTCGGGAGATTCATTCATAATATTCCTCATTCCCATCTTAACACAATCTGCAGGTGTTCCTTCAACTGCATAACCAAAAAAGTCACCGTTTTTATAATACTCAATAACTCTAAGAGGTTTTTTCATTGTTATACCATGCCCAACGGCACTCTGCTCTGTGTGCGGAGCAACAACTATAACTTCTGCTATCTCTTTTAATGAATTAACTAATGCCGCTATTCCTGCAGAATCAATTCCATCATCATTAGTTACTAATATTTTCAATATATTTGTCCTATTAAAGTTTGAAATAAAGCGCTAATATACCACTTAACGGCTACAGTCTCAATTTATAGTGTCATCCCTTTCTAGATAGATATTATGTTGATTTTAAAACCGCATATTTTTAAGAAATTCACTGAAATATCATTTGGATTTAGTACAAAAGCTGGAAATGAAAACACCGATCTTTATAATTTTAATATGTCTTACAATGTTGGGGATAAGAAAGAAAATGTTGATAGAAACCGTGAGAATTTCTTTAAAGAACTTGGATTAACAAACTCAAATGTTGCGTTTCAAAAACAGGTTCATGAAGATAATATTACTATCGTCGAAAATGATGGAAATTGTGGTGAGAGTGATGCTCTTATTACAACAAAAAATAATCTTGGATTAGCAATTAGCACCGCCGATTGCCCCGCAATCTTTATTTATGATAGAAAGAGAAAAATAATTTGCGGAGTTCATTCCGGTTGGAGAGGAACTAGTAAAAGGATATTGGAAAAAACAGTTATAAAATTAACCGATCACTTCAATTCTGATCCTGCTGATTTGTATTGTTACATTACTCCTTCTATTTCCCAGGTAAATTACGAGGTGAGTGAAGAGATTGCCGAACAGTTTAACGAAAATGATTTCTACAATAAAGAAAACAGGTATTTCCTGGATCTTGCAGGAGCTAATTACAGGATGCTGATAAATTGCGGAGTAGAGGAATCGCAAATACAGGTTTCACAACTTTGCACATTTGAGTTCTCATCAATCTTTCATTCTTACAGGAGATGGGGAAAAGAATCCGGCAGAGCACTAGCAGTAATTGCAATGAAAGGGAATGAATGAGTGGTGGTTTGAAAATAGTATTGGTTTATATTCTGCTCTGTATTATTTGGGGTTCTACATGGCTAACAATAAGGTATGGCTTAGAATCGC
>Ga0233409_10000022_pt1 | contig 21600 bp, 21 predicted proteins | sample Na_oxic_13_MG_FD_179871 | JGI IMG/M metagenome (GOLD analysis project Ga0233409, IMG submission 179871) | Seawater microbial communities from Saanich Inlet, British Columbia, Canada - Na_oxic_13_MG | ecosystem: Environmental > Aquatic > Marine > Inlet | place: Canada: British Columbia... | reverse complement strand
CGATTTCTCAAATATTTTGTTTTGGCCTTTCTGCTTATCCTTATATCCCTGAACCCGGCGGCCTTGGCCGCTGGAAATGTCGGGATCGAAATGGTTCGACTGCAAACTGCCGAAGGAATCAAGCTAACCGGTGTTTTACGTCGGCCCCATACGGTTCGGAATAAGGCCGGTGTGGTAATGATCCACGGTTACAGCGGCAACTTCTACTCGGGTATCATGGCCTTTCTCCCGGAAGCCCTGGCTGATTGCGGTTTTGCCACTCTGGCGCTAAATATGCGCGATCATGATCGGGGTCCTAAAAAGAACCGGTTTGAAGATAACCGTTATGATATTGCTGTAGCGGTGGATGAAATGGCCCGGCTTGGCTATAATCCTATATTTCTTTTCGGCCACAGCATGGGCACCAACCGTGTGCTCTACTACCTTGCAGCAACCGGAGATTCCAGGATTAAAGGCGTGCTTTTAACCGGCCCTCCAGGCAATTTGTTCGAATGGAATATTAGCATATTCGGTTTAGAGGCTGCAAGCCAGGTTCTCGCCCAGGCCCAGGATCTCGTAGCCAGGGGTAAAGGAGACAAATGGATGCTGATCAATTTGGGACCTCTGGGCAAAGCACTTTACACCGCTAACCACGTGGTAAGCCTCAGGGGCCCGAAAACAGTTTCCGACCCATACAAAAACATCAGTCGAATTTTCAAGCCGATTCTCATCGCCCATGGCCTGGCTGACCGCCTGGCAAACCCTGACGTGACTGACAGACTCCTCAAAAGCGCAGCGCCGGGAATCCATGTTACGGTAGTGAAAATTCCCGATGCAAATCACCGCTTTAGCGGTCATCAGCAGGATCTTGTGAACGCCGTAAGCAAGTGGCTAAGAAATCTTATGTAAACTGCTCCGCACTTGCGAGTAGATGTCGGGAGCTATGACAAGAAGGTGATCATTGATCCTTTGCCCGTCCAGGTATTCGTTAAGGAAAAAATTGCTCCCATCTATCTTGCAGATTTTTCCTCCTGCAGCCTCAAGAATGATACCGGCTGCAGCAAGATCCTGATACGACTCGTTAGCAATGACGGCAGCTTCCGCGCGACCCATGGCAACATAGCATATGTGAGCACCGGTGCATCCCAGATCGCGAATTTTACCCGGGAATGTGGATCGATAACGGTGATGAAACCGGGAGTAGGTGAAAAGAAGGCTCTCGTCGTTAATATTTTTTTTATCAGATACGTGGATTTCTCCTTTTCCCAAAAAAGCTTTTTGTTCAGCCTGTGCATAAAAAAGATCGCCGGTTGCCGGCATATAAAATACACCGAAAACGGGCCAGAAATTCTCGATAAGTGCAAGAGACATGCCCCAGATGGGAATTCCCGCCTGAAAATTGGCAACGCCATCTAACGGATCAAAGATCCACAGGTAGCGCTTTTCATCATGAGTGTAATCTTTGTTAGCCTGATTGTTTCTAAACACCTGGTGCTCGGGGAAATGACTGTTGAGCTGATCCTGAAAAAATCCCATCAGATGGAGATCCGCTTCTGTAACCAGCTCCTCATCAAATTTAATATTGGGGTTTCCTTTACCATAATAGGAAAGTGCTTCTTTACCTGAACGACGGACAACTTCCATTGCAAATTTAGTTAAATTTTTAATCCCATGACGTTTTATGCCCATTTTTACTCCCTGTTTTAAGATAATATGACAAGAAAACAAAATAAAACGCTAAAATTCTCCGAGTGGTCTTTTAAATGTAAATTTGGCAGGATCTTTGACCAATTTCTGGCATGCGATTTTGGTGTTTCCCCCCAGGGCTGAAAATGGGAGAGATACAATAAAAACGGCGCTGCCCACTACACTGGCAACGATTCCCAAGGGCCTGATAACGAAAAAGTCAGCGGCCATGGCTTCGGCGCTGACATTGTTATCCATAGTCTTGCTTTGCGCAAGAGCGGAAGTGCCGAATGGAATAAAGATCATGGCTGCAATTAACAACAAAATCATGGATCGTTTTCCTATTTTATGCATATCTTCCTCCTTTAGCAAATTATACGCTATTTATGATAGTAATACATTTGTGACAACGGACCATGGTTTCCGCTTATCTTTATTTTGATATGGTTGAAAAATATCGATGATAACGCTATATTTTGTCTGCATTATGATCAAATTGAGGCGTTTGATAAAATATCTAATTTTCACAGGCAGTTTGCATAATATATTTTAAAGAAAAGCGGCTTCAGTGTCAAGGGAAAAGGGGGTATCCTTAACACCGGTTTTGGTTTGCATGAGCCCAATCCGAACAAACTAAAGAAAATGGCATCATCTTTGACTTACATAGAAGTCGCTATAGCGCTTCCGGTATACAACACCTATACTTACAGCGTCCCGGCAACTCTTGATGAACTGGTCGCCACGGGAAAAAGGGTGCTGGTCCCATTCGGTCAGCGCAGGGTAACAGGATACATCCTGGGCCAAGGGAAGGATAAAAATCAGGAAGGGATAAAAACTACCCTGGATATCCTTGATGAAAAGCCGCTTTTCCCTTCATCCATGATTCCGTTCTTCAGGTGGACCGCTGACTACTACCTGCATCCCATAGGAGATGTTATCAAATGTGCTCTGCCCGGAGGCTTAAATCTTTACGACTTTTTCACCATCGCAATTACGGAAAAAGGAAAAGATGCTCTTTTAAACAATTCTACCACACCTCTGGAAAACGAGATCTTAAACCGGCTGAAAACCGGACCATGCCGCTTCAAAGACCTTAACAAAAATTTTAATAAGCACATCCCTAATGCTTTAATTCATTCCATGGAAAGTCGGGGGGTTATTGTTTGCAATCGCAAGCTCAAAGGTGGGTCAACTAAACCGAAGATGGAGCGATATGTATCATTACTCCATTCAGATATCCCAATGAAAAAGCTTTCCAATTCAAGGAAAAAAATCATTGAAGCAATCAAAACTTTTGGTGAAATCTCCGTAAAAAAATTACAGGTACTGATTCCTTCTGCTCCAAGATTAATAAAATCTCTTGAGACGGACGGGCATATTTCGATTTTTCAAAAAAAAGTGTACCGGGATCCGTTCGGTGAACCCATAGCACCTGACACCGCTCACACGCTCACAAAAGAACAGCAAAATGTGATCTTTACAGTAAAAGAATCGCTTGGCCGGAAATTTACAACCTGTCTTCTGGCAGGAGTCACTGGAAGCGGCAAGACAGAAGTTTATATGCAGCTTGCTGCAAAAGTCATAAGCCTGGGCTATTCCGTGCTGGTCCTTGTTCCTGAGATTGCCCTTATTTCCCAGATGGAACGCCGCTTCCGAGCCCGGTTTGGAGAGTGTGTTGCTATTCTTCACAGCGGTCTTTCCGCTGGAGAGCGCTATGATCAGTGGATGCGCATCGCTCGCCGGAAGGTGGCCATCGCTATCGGTGCAAGATCCGCCGTGTTTGCACCTTTTGCGAATATTGGCATTATTATCGTTGATGAGGAACATGACACCTCCTACAAGCAGGAGGGTGGCTTGCGTTATAATGCCAGGGATCTTGCAGTTGTAAGAGCAAAGCTTAATAACGGCGTTGCCCTGCTGGGATCTGCTACGCCCTCGATACAGTCGTACTATAATACAACAACAAAAAAATTTAAGGCGGTCACATTAAAAAAAAGGGTTGAAAAACGACCTCTCCCGGAGATAACCGTAGTCGATCTATGCAAAAGCAGGGATGTTCGGGGAATTCGGCGCTTCATTACACCGGAACTTCACCGGGAAATGAAAGCAACACTTGTTCGAGGTGAGCAGGTTCTTCTTTTTCTCAACCGGCGTGGCTTTGCCAGTTATCCGGTTTGCGCAGCCTGTGGTGAAGCAATAAGATGCAAAAATTGTGATATTACACTTACGATGCATCAAAAGATCAATGCATACAAATGTCATTACTGCGGTTATTCACAGGCGTCCACATCAAACTGCACGTCCTGCGGGTCCGCCAAAATCCTGCTGTTGGGTTTAGGAACCGAAAAAGTCGAAGCAGCCGTAAAATCTCTTTTCCCCGATGCCAGAACCACCAGAATGGATCGAGATACCACCCGACGAAAAGGTTCAATTCTAAAAATCCTGAAAGGTCTCAGAAACCAGACCACAGATATTCTTGTGGGAACTCAGATGGTGGCAAAAGGCCATGACTTTCCCAACATTACTCTGGTCGGTATTATTTGCGCTGATCTCTCCCTCAACTTTCCGGATTTTAGAGCCGGGGAACGAACCTTTCAGCTTTTAGCCCAGGTTGCAGGAAGGGCCGGGCGGGGAGCTGTGCCCGGCCGTGTGATTCTTCAGACTTATAACCCAAAACATTTCGCCATCTTATCTGCAACCAAGCAGGACTTTCAAACCTTTTACAATGAGGAGATAAATTTCCGAAAGAGCCTGCATTATCCCCCATTTTCAAGGATGGTTCAGCTCAATATATCAGGAAAAGACAAGGAAAAAACCAGACAGCATGCCCTGGATATCGGGGATCTTTGTGATACGTTGAAAAAAAACAATAGCTCTTTTTTAAAGTCCGTGGAAATATTGGGACCCATTGAAGCCTTACTTCCAAGGATCGCAAAACGATACCGGTGGCAGATCCTTTTAAAATGTCCGAGCATAAAACAGCTTCACCGGTTTCTTCACCAGATGTGGTTTGAGAAAAAAGTAAATATCAGCATCCGGGATGTCAAGGTGGTGCTGGATGTGGATCCATTCTTCATGACCTAAATCCTGCATTAGCTTTTTTCGAAAGAGATAAATTCGCTATAATTACATTTAACAAAAAAAAGCATTGATATCTCTGGTGTTTACTAATGTGAATCAGGAAATTTTAAAAGAATGTTTTGAAGAAACAGCAGAACCACTCGATTTTGCCATTCATGTTTATTGAGCAGATATCTTTTGTTCTCAATTTGCTTCTATAATCCTCCCAATAATGCCATAGCTATACATCACCATATATTGTATTATTTTTTTCTTGACATACAAGATATACTTTCCTAATAGTTTTAAAAAGAATTTTTTTGCATTCCAAAGAATGGATTTTTTGACCCTGAGATGCCGACAAAAAGGAGGGTTTCAAAAATGTCTACCCGCCAAGAAAGCCGCCAATACAACAGAGCTAGGATCAGGTGGCCTATTACGATACGGCTCCCCGAGGATCCAATAGATGGACAAACAGTAGATCTCAGTATAAATGGTGCCTATATCTACAGTGAGCAGAGACCGAAGATCGGCAATATCCTTAGTGAGCAGATACCAAAAACCGGTGAGGTTTTTGCAATAACGATTAAGCCGCCCAAACGGTCGCCCTTGGAAATTCATGCAAAGTTACTCTGGATACGTGATGAGAGGATAACATCCGTTGATATTGGCACCTGCTTCACAAAAATTTCTGATGAAGACCGCCTGTTTCTTGCCGCGGTGGTCTCAGGTTAACTCAAATCAGAGCTAAGTAAGTCTTCATGATATATAGATTGAAGCTGAAGACTAAAATCCGGAATTGCTGGCTTATTAGGCTTAAAGGGTTTGGACGAAAATAAATCTTTAAGAACAGTGAATCATGAGGCACATATTACCCGATAATGGTGGTAGGCGTATGGGGATTGAGCAGCGACAATTCTCTTATACCGCACATATTCCTGAGCGCAGGTCTGGTAAAGAACGCAGAAGCGGATTTGATAGAAGAAAGCCGAGAACATCAAAATAAACAATACGTTAAACAGGCAGAGTATTAGCGGAAAGATGTAGTTCCTAATGATCGAAATATTAAGAAAAATGTTTGAAGCTAACCTTGAGAAATCGACAATCGTATTAAAAGATAAATGTTCAGACTGCGGTTGCGAGACAATAATTGAGATAACACTTACATCAGTGGGATTTGGATTGCAAGGTGGCGCTTTATTTAAGTGTTCACCTGACGAGTATTTAGTGAAATGTCCTAATTGTTATAAAGCTAACCTCTGAATGATCTCTCTGAAGAGCCCATCCAGGAGTTTTTCAAAAAACACGAAAAAGAAAACCGATGGCAAATAATGATAATAAAATTAGCAGTGAAGAAGTGTACGACCGAATATTGGTAATCATTTCTTCTCTGTCAGAAGAACAAAGGCGAAAGCTTCTGAGCGGTTTGGAGAAATGGCAACAATTCAATTTCGTAGAGAAGAGAAAATATCATAGAAAAAAAACTTTCATCCGGGCAGAATGTTCACTCAATAGATGCACTTTTACTGATTTCATTCAAAATTTAAGTGCCAGCGGACTATTTATTGAATCCCGATTTCCTTTCTTTATTGGAGAAGAGCTTTCATTGACTTTTTCGCTCACCGGCATTGAAGACCCTGTCAAAATAACCGGAAAAATTGTCAGAGTAGATTCAAAGGGAATCGGCGTGCAATTCGAAGAGCTTTTACCCGATATCTAACATCCCTTTATTGTTACCCAGCTTTTACTGCTATGTATCTGCGAGATATTGAAAAAAAGGCAGCCCACAATATCTGGTAGTCGGCCTTTTCGTCTAAAAGCGGTATCCTGCTTGTGATATGGTCGATATGGCAATGCGTTTAATTTTTGTGATATCATATGGTTGTCTCTTAATAGTTTTTCACAGTAAGGACTCTAAATTGTATTTGCGGACCACAATATAGAGTATAAGCCCATTTCGCTGAATTTTTTATGGTGATGATCGATTCCTGCCTTGATGTGTGAATTCAAGCTGTTACAAAAATTGTATTGACTTATTTCCGAAATCATATGTCCAGATCAGTACATTAATGTTTGTGATTCCGGGAATGATTAACCTCCTCTCAGCCGTTTTCAATTTCTCCTTTGAACTTTTTGCCGTTTGTGGTATTATAACCGACAAACTTTAATATAAAATATATTATGATTTAGGATTGTATATATGAAAAAGAAAGCTCTTTTTTTATTTTTTCTCGCATTTTGCATTCTTTTTTTTGAAACCGGCTCTTTCGGAACCGAAAATAAAACCCCGAACTTGCCGTCCGTCCTTGTTCCGGAAAGTCGTTTTAAGTTTGGTCCGATTTTAGAGGGAACTGAAATAATACACGATTTTATCGTGCAAAACAAGGGAACCTCCCCGTTGAAGATTGAAAAAGTCAGAACCGGGTGAGGGTGTGCCACTGTCTCTTATACGAGGCAAATTCCTCCCGGCGGTGAGGGAAAAATTACCATTAAAGTCAATACAAGCGGGTATGGCGGCAGAACGTTAACAAAAAGAATAACGGTCAAAACAGATTCCCCGGTAACCCCCTTGTTACAATTGACAGTTATTGGCAATATCAATAATTTTGTTCGCATCATACCCAATAGAGTCACTTTGAGGGGTTTGACCGGAGATCCCATAGTGAGAACGGTAAAAATAATTCCTGAAGAAAAGTATCCTTTCAAAATGGTTGGAGATCGGACCGTCCACAAAAAATACATTCGCTATGAACTGGAGGAAGCCAAGCGATCAGACAAGACAGAGTATGTTCTGACAGTCGCCAATCTGAAAAAAGAAAAAGGCCGCTACTTCGAAACAATAAGATTAAAAACAGACAGCAAAATACGACCGGAGATTAGAATCCGTGTGTACGGCAATATTTTTGACCGGCCGCCCGGCGGTAAAAAATAGCCATGAAACATATTAAAATTGTTGCTTTTGACTGCGACGGCGTCATGTTTGATACAACAGAATCAAACACCGCTTACTATAACCAAATTTTGGACCATTTCGGCAGGCCTGCCCTTACGGCAGCGCAGTTTGCATACTGTCACAGCCATACCGCAGACCATGCAATTGCAAATCTGTTTCACGATGAAGAGGGCTTCAGAGCGGCACAAGCCTATCGCAAACGCATGAGCTATATTCCGTTTTTAAAACATATGGAAATGGAACCGTATCTAAAGCCGTTAATCGAAAAGCTCCGGCCCAGATACAAAACCGCCGTTGCCACAAACCGATCAGACACAATGGACCGGGTTATCAGCGAACACGGCCTGGAAGGGTATTTTGATCTTGTTGTTTGTTCCAGTGACGTAGATCATCCCAAACCACATCCTGATCAGCTGATCAAGATCATAGAGCATTTCAGGATAGAGCCTTATGATTCCCTTTATGTGGGAGATTCGGACCTGGATGAAATTGCGGCAAAGGCTGCGGGGATGCCCTTTGTGGCTTATAAAAACAGATCACTTTCCGCCGACTTTCATATACAAAGCCTGAAGGAAATCGCAGAGATTCTTGGGATATAAATGAAAAGAGCCGCAGCCCCTTTGATCTTTTTCATAGGTTGACCTATTGAGACCTTTGAAAAACGTTCATTTTTGTTCAAGGCCAAGGAAGGCGAAAATTTTAACCACAGGAATACATTGAGTATTTTGAGGATTAAAATTTGAGCCTGACGCAGGGATTGGGCAAAAAGGGGCGTTTTGCAAAGGTCTCCTATTGATTCCCCAAACCATTGTGCCCCCCGCAGTCTGGGCACTGCCAGGTTATACCGTTGCACGACATTCCCCAGAAATTTTCCAGCATGCATTCCTGGCAAATGGTAAAACCGCAGCGGCATCTCCAGCAAAAAAGAGCCTTCTTTTTACAACAATAGCAGTTGGTCTGTTTGGCTTTGCGTCGCTTTTCTCTATAAGCCGTTCTCGTTACAGAGCCTCTCATGCTCAACCTTTATACACCTGTCCATGATCACATCAATCCCCGCTGCCGTCAATAGGTCTGCCGCTTCCCGGTTTTCTATATTAAGCTGCATCCAGAATACCTTTGGTTTGAGTCGGATGGCCTCGTGTGCATGGGGAACGATCTGTGCAGGATTTCTGAATACGTTGACAATATCAACGGTTTCCTCAATATCATCAAGAGATGCATAAACTTTTTCCCCAAGGATCTCCTTTTGAGCGGGCCGGACCGGAATGATTCTGTACCCCTGTTCTTTTAGATATCTGGCAACCATATTGGAGTCCCTTTCGGGCTTGGGGCTCAAACCTAAAACTGCAATAGTTCTGGCGTTTTTTAGTATATTCCTGATTTTGTCGTCTTGTGTAATTATCTTGCCTGACTTCATGTCATGATTCCTTTATGTGAAGTGTTCTTGCTGTTTTACTTATTTGATGATAGAAATGAGAATTCTCGTGGATAAAAACTAATTCAGGAAATTATCCATGTCAACCAATACTGATGGCGTCGTAAAAAGTCCCATCTACTGCGTTGTAGTATTTTTTCAGACACTCGGCATACTATATGTATGGCCTCGTTCCTGAAAAAATACTACGCCTTGTATATGAACCTTTTTACTTAGCCATCTATAGTTGAATTCGCAACACATCTTCTGAATCACTATGAAAAAAGATAAAACATTATATCTGATAGATGGTACCGCATACATTTATCGTGCCTATCACGCCATCCGAGGGCTGACCAATTCGAAGGGGCTTCCTACAAATGCAGCTTTCGGATTCACCCGCATTCTAATAAAGCTTATTGAAGATCGGTCTCCGGAACATGTGGCAATGCTTTTTGATGCCAAAGGGCCGACCTTCAGACACAAAATTTACAAAGACTACAAGGCCAATCGTCCTCCCATGCCGGAAGATTTGTCAATTCAAATCCCGCATATAAAGGAGATAACTAAAGGGTTCAATATACCGGTTATGGAAATGCAGGGTTTTGAAGCCGACGATCTTATCGGCGCCCTCGGTCGCATGGCTGAAGAAGCCGGGTTTTTTGTTGTGATGGTTACAGGAGATAAGGATTTCGTCCAGCTTGTAACAGATAAGGCCGTCATCTGGGACCCAATGAAGGAAAAAACCATAGATATAAAGGCCGTGAGAGAATCCTTTGGCGTTGAACCCGGCCAGATGATTGACGTTATGGGTCTTTCCGGCGATACGTCGGATAATATTCCCGGTGTACCCGGTATCGGGCCAAAAACCGCCCTGACACTGATAAAGACTTTCGGCAGCATGGAACGGTTGTATGAACAACTTGATAAGATTACAAAGAAAAAACAGCATCAAAACCTTGTCCAGTACAAGGAACAGGCCTTCTTGAGCAAAGAACTGGTTAAAATAAACACCAGAGTACCGATAGAATTTAACCCTCATGACTTTAGGTTCAAGGAGCCGGATAATGCCAGGCTCTCCTCTCTTTTTAAAACGCTCGAATTCAGACAGTTGCAAAAAGACTTTCCTAAAAAGTCTGATCTTTCTAAAAAACAATACGCTACTGTGCTGGATAAGGATGCGTTTTCTGATCTGGTTGCGCGTCTTAAAACATCTGATATGTTTGCCGTGGATACCGAGACCACCTCCAAAGATCCCATGAAAGCTAAGCTTGTGGGGCTTTCCTTTTCAGTGAAATCTGATGAAGCCTTTTACATTCCTCTTGCCCATGATTATCCTGATGTACCCGATCAGCTTGCGCTTAAAACCGTATTGAATCTGCTGAAATCAGTGCTGGAAAATCCCGACATCAAAAAGATCGGCCAGAACATAAAATACGACTGGATGGTCCTTAAGCGCCACGGAATAAATCTGGCCGGTGTTGTTTTTGATACTATGCTGGCATCCTATCTGATTAACCCGTCAAAACGTGCCCACAACCTGGATCAGATCGCTCTCGATTTTCTGGATCACAAAACAATTACATACCAGGATGTCACAGGTAAAGGCAAAAAAGGTGTAATTTTTGCCCGAGTTCCCCTGGAAACAGCCGGACCTTATTCTTGCGAAGATGCAGATATTACTCTTATGGCCTACCATGTTCTGAAGCCGATGCTTGAAGACGCGAGCCTTGTCCAACTGCTGAAAAAAGTAGAGATGCCCCTTATACCGGTTTTGATGAAAATGGAAATGACGGGAGTATGCGTTGACAAAAAAAAGCTTCGAGATCTTTCAGCATCGTTTGAAAACCAGCTTAAAGGGCTTGAAAGCAGGATATATTCGATTGCAGGAGAAGAATTCAACATAAGGTCATCCCAACAACTCGGACATATACTGTTTGAAAAACTCAAGCTGCCGGTTCAAAAAAAGACCAGAAAAAAGACCGCATATTCCACGGATGTTAATGTGCTAACAGCCCTTGCAGACAAGCATGAGCTTCCTGAACTTATTTTAAGACACAGGACCCTTGCCAAGCTGAAATCGACCTATACCGATGCACTGCTCGATCTTGTTCACCCGGAAACAGAAAAGATCCATACATCATACAATCAAACGGTCACGGCCACCGGCCGTCTCAGCAGCTCTGATCCTAATCTTCAAAATATTCCGATCAGGACCGATCAAGGGATGGAAATTCGCAGGGCATTCATTCCAAGGGTTGGATGGACTCTGGTCTCAGCCGATTATTCTCAGATAGAACTACGGATTTTGGCCCATTATGCCGATGATGAAATCCTGATAAAAGCCTTCAAGGATGACGAGGATATTCACACCCGCACCGCAACCGAAGTGTTTCAGGTTTTCCCGTCATTTATTACTCCCGAACTGAGACGGCAGGCCAAGGTGATCAACTTCGGCATCGTGTACGGTATGAGTCCTTACGGTCTTTCCAGAGAACTCAACATAAGCCGCAAAATGGCCAAGACTTATATAGATAATTATTTCGCAAGGTATAACGGTGTTAAAAGGTTTGTTGATCAGACTATCAGTTCTGCCAGAGATGCCAGAAAGACAAGTACCCTGCTCGGTCGAATCAGGCATCTGCCGGATATCAACAGTACCAATAAAACCGTACGTGAGTTTGCAGAGCGTACCGCAATCAACACTCCGATTCAGGGAACAGCCGCAGACCTCATAAAACTTGCCATGATAAAAGTGGATGCCGCATTCAGCGAAAGAAACCTTAAAGCCGCGATGCTCCTTTCGGTGCATGATGAAATCGTTTTTGAAGTCCCACCGGAAGAGCTTGAAACCGTAAAAAAGCTTATCAAAGAGATCATGGAAGGGGTCTGGGATCTTAAAGTGCCCCTGAAGGTAAATATAGCATCAGGCCATAACTGGGCTGAAGCCCACTAGTACCCGATTTTCTGAATGCAATATTTTTTTCAAAGAGCTAAAATATGATGGTAAAGTAAAAAGCTCCAAATTCAAGGCGCGCAAATCCTGAGGAATGAGACGTACTTATAGTACGTCGCAGTGACGAGAAATGCAGCGCAACGCAGAAGTTGGACTTTTTACGAAGCCATCAAAATGTTACATATATTTTATGTGTTTTAAGGCCCAACTAAAACGCTCCAAGCTGGCAGTGTTTTATCTTGACACCCATGGTTTCGCAAGCACCGCTGACTTTCATTTTGTGAACTTTAAATCGGGATGCGATATCCCATGCGCTCTCGCAAGAAAGTCTCCCCTGGACCAGCGCATCAGAAATAGCATCTTTTAAATCCTCACTTACCTCCTTTTGAGGCTTCACAATCTTTTTTTTTGGCTGATACCCAAATAATCCCAGCTGGCATTTTACCAGCCTGTAATTAATCAGATCAACTGTCATGCCAACAGCATCTGCTGATACCCGCAGCTCCTTTGCGATTTCAAATGCCACAGCACAGGGGATTTTATTCTCTTTCGCCCTGTTTATAATTTCATTTTTAAGTAAAATATCCGGTTTCGCATCCGGACCGTGCTTTTGTGCAAATTGTTTGTCTTTGTGAAGATTCATATGCTACTCCTTTTATAATATTGATGGTCTCGTAAAAAGTCCGATTTAGACGGTTTCGTAAAAAGTTCAAATTCAAGGCGTGCAAATTTTGCAATCATGAGGCGTACTTTTCGTACGTTGAATGATTGCGAAATGCAGCACAACACAGAAGTTGGACTTTTTACGAGGCCGTCAATTTTGACTTTTTTTAAATTATGATGCCGCCAAATTTTTTACAAGACAAATACGATGGTCTCGCAAAAAGCCAAAATGTAACATATTACGAATTCATCAAACACAAAATTTGTATTTTTCTTGAACTTAAATAAGCTGTCTGTTATTTTAATTATTTACGGAAATAAAAAAACTTTATACTACTGTGGCTTCCATCATGTCCTTTTTTATTAAACGCAAAAATACACGTCAAATTAAGGTTGGCAATGTAAAGGTGGGCGGCAATGCTCCTGTTGTGGTTCAGTCCATGACAAATACATTTACTCAAGATGTTCCGGCCACTGTTTCACAAATTCAGCACCTGGAAATGGCCGGATGTGAAATTGCAAGAATGGCCGTGCCTGACCAAGAGGCTGCTGAGGCAATTTCTTCAATAAAGGAAAAGGTTTCTATTCCGATTATAGCTGACATACATTTTGATTACCGTCTGGCCATAACCGCGGCAAGGAGAGGTGCTGACGGGCTGAGGCTAAATCCCGGTAATATCGGTAGTGATCAAAAAGTAAAAGCGGTTGTTGACTGCGCAAAGACTTTTAATATCCCGATTAGAATAGGGGTTAATTCGGGCTCCCTTGAAAAAGATATCCTGAAGAAATATAATGGGGCAAGCGCAGAAGCCATGGTTGAAAGTGCCCTGCGGCATATTGATTTAATAAAGTCATTTGACTTTCACAATATGAAAATCTCGATTAAGGCCTCTGATGTGCATCGTACCGTAGATGCTTACAGGCTCCTTTCCTCAAAAACCGATCTCCCGCTTCATGTGGGTGTAACAGAGGCAGGGGGACTTTATTCAGGAATCGTCAAGTCGTCCCTCGGCATAGGAATGCTTCTTTCAGAAGGTATCGGAGATACGATCCGTGTCTCTTTAACACGGGATCCGGTTGAAGAGGTTAGGGTTGGATATGAAATCCTGAAAGCACTTGATATCCGACGGCATGGCCCCGACATTATATCATGCCCAACCTGCGGACGCTGTAAAATCGATCTGTTTAATATTGTGGAACGTATTGAAAAGGCTTTATTGTTAAAGCCTTTGCCGATCAAACTCGCCATCATGGGCTGTGTAGTGAACGGGCCGGGAGAAGCCAAGGAGGCTGATATCGGTATTGCCGGCGGTGATGGCACAGGGATTCTTTTCAAGAAGGGAAAGGTGATAAAAAAGTTTCCTGAAGAAAAACTTGTTGAGGTTTTACTGGCTGAAGTTGAAAAATTTAATGAATTATAGGAACTCAAAATGGGGGAAAAAAACAAAACTGCAATAACACCTACTCGAGCTGAAAATTATCCTGAATGGTACCAGCAGGTGGTCAAGGCGTCCAAAATGGCAGACCAATCACCGGTTCGAGGATGCATGGTGATAAAACCCTGGGGGTATGCTCTCTGGGAAAATATAATGTGCGTACTCAATGATATGTTCAAGGAGACAGGGGTTAAAAATGCCTATTTCCCTCTTTTTATTCCGCTTTCTTTTCTTGAAAAAGAAGCTGAACATGTGGAAGGATTTGCAAAGGAATGTGCCGTTGTTACACACCACAGGCTTGAAAAAAAAACCAACGGTGGTCTGGAACCCGCAGGAATGCTAAATGAGCCTTTAATTATACGACCTACTTCTGAAACCATAATTGGAGATTCATTTTCCAAGTGGGTTTCAAGTTATCGCGATCTTCCTCTACTTATAAACCAGTGGGCAAATGTTGTCAGATGGGAGATGCGAACCCGTGTATTTTTACGGACCAGTGAATTTCTGTGGCAAGAAGGACATACGGTCCATGCCACAGCAGAAGAAGCCGTTGAACGGACTCAAATGATGCTCGAGGTTTATGCCAGACTTGCCGAAGAATACCTGGCCATGCCGGTAATCAAAGGAAGAAAGACTGCCTCAGAAAGATTTCCCGGAGCCGTAGACACCTTGTGCATCGAAGCAATGATGCAGGACAGAAAAGGTCTCCAGGCCGGCACCTCACATTTTTTGGGGCAGAATTTTGCCAGGGCTTCTGAAATAAAGTTCCAGTCTTCCATAGAAAAAGAGGAATATGCCTGGACCACTTCATGGGGAGCGTCCACCCGCCTTATCGGCGGACTCATAATGACCCATGGTGATGATGATGGTATCATTCTTCCGCCCAGGGTTGCATCTTCACATGTGGTTCTGATGCCCATAATCCGAAAACCTGCGGACAGGATGAACGTTATGACGTATGTTGAAAGCCTGGCAAAAGAACTGAAAGATAAATTTTATCACCACTGCCGTCTTGAAGTGGAAATTGACGATCGCGATATCGGGGGCGCCAGGGGATGGGAATGGATTAAAAAAGGAATACCGCTGCGGGCTGAAATTGGTCCCAGAGACATTGCCGATAATTCTGTATATGTTGGAAGGAGAGATAAGGGGCACAGAGACAAAACATCGGTAAAAAGGGATCATTTTGTTGGAGAAATAACAGATATCCTGGATGAAATACAGCAAACCCTTTTTGAGCGTGCCCTGTTGTTCAGAAAAGAGCATACCATAACCATAGGCGATAAAAAAGAATTTTATAAATTTTTCACCCCGGAAAACCCCGAAGAGCCTGAGATTCATGGTGGATTCGCATTGTCACACTGGTGCGGGGAAGATCGTTGCGAGTCGAAAATAAAAGATGATCTAAGTGTGACTGTTAGATGCATCCCTCTGTCCGGCCCATCGGAAAAAGGTGAGTGTATTTATTGCAGCGGACCGAGCAGCGGGCGGGTTGTATTTGCAAAGGCATATTAATCCATACGATGATCCGTATCAACGACATAATCGATAAAATTACCGGATATTTCCCGGATGCGGATCTGAACATCATAGACCGTGCCTATATTTACTCGGCCAGGGTCCACGATGGTCAGGTTCGTCTGTCCGGAGAACCCTATCTTTCTCACCCCCTGGAAGTCGCCGGCATTCTGGCTGATATGAAACTCGATGTGATCAGCGTTGCGTCCGGCCTGTTGCACGATGTGATCGAAGATACCCATGCCACCCCGGAAGAAATCAATGCCATGTTCGGCGACGAAATTACCCATATCGTCTCGGGGGTAACCAAGTTGAGTGCTCTCCCCTTTAGCAGCAGTTCTCAGGCACGCCAGGCCGAAAGCATCAGAAAGATGATTCTTGCCATGGCGGACGATATCCGGGTCATACTGATCAAGCTTGCGGACCGGCTTCACAATATGAGGACACTAGAGTTTCACTCGGAGAAAAAAAGGAAAAAAATAGCGCAGGAAACCTTTGATATCTATGCGCCTATTGCAGCCCGTCTCGGTATATACTGGATAAAAAAGGAGCTGGAAGACACCTCGTTTATGTATCTTCAGCCTGAGGAATATTCTAAAATAGAAAGTTATGTCAACCAGGACAGGGAGGAGGGCGAAAAATATATAGAAACCGTTAAAAGCTTTATTAAGAAAAAAATGGATGAGCACAATTTGAAGTGTGAAGTTCTGGGAAGATATAAGTATTTTTACAGCATCTATAAAAAAATGGTTTCCCAGAACCTTGAATTTGAAGAAGTGTATGATATAATTGCGTTCCGGATAATCCTCGATACAATACCCCAATGCTATGAAGCTCTTGGTTTGACACATTCCCTCTGGAAACCGGTTGCCAAAAAATTCAAAGATTATATCGGCGTTCCAAAACTCAATATGTACCAATCTTTACACACAACAGTTATCGGGCCTTTTGGTGAACGTATAGAGATGCAGATACGGACCCATGAAATGGATAAGGTCGCCAAATCCGGCATCGCCGCTCACTGGAGCTACAAGGAAGGTCACCGTTTCGATGAAAAGATGAACAAAACATTTTCCTGGATTCAAGATCTTGTCGAACATCAGGAAGATTTCGGAGACCCTGATGAATTTCTGGAAAATGTCAGGATCGATCTCTTTCCTGATGAAGTTTACGTTTTTACTCCCCAAGGAGAAATAAAATCCTTCCCCAGAGGCGCCACGCCTGTTGATTTCGCCTATTTAATTCATACAGAAGTCGGAAATCAGTGCACCGGAGCCAAGGTAAACGGTCGTATTGTCCCACTGCAATATGAATTAAAAACCGGAGACACTGTTGAAATTTTTACATCAAAGAAAGGCCATCCGAGCAAAGACTGGTTGAATTTTGTCAAGACGGTCAAGGCCCGTTCCAGAATAAGACAGTGGATCAAAATTCAGGAAAAAGAACGGAGCATCTCCCTTGGCCGGGAAATGTGTGAAAAGGCTTTTCGCAAATACCGCCTCAATTTCAATACTCTTTTGAAATCAGAAGAAATGGATAAGGCTGTTGAGCATTTTGGCTTTAAGAATATCGATAATCTGATTGCAAGTGTAGGTTATGGTAAAATCACCCCTTTGCAGATCATACGAAAAATTACTCCCAAACCCGAGGAGGAAAAAGAGCACGAATCGCTCTTTAACAAAATCGTAGGCCGTGTACGGAAGAAAAGGCCGAGCACAGGTGTAGTTGTAAAGGGTGTTGATGACATCCTGATAAAATTCGGCAAGTGCTGCCAGCCGGTCCCCGGAGATCCGATTACAGGTTATATCACAAGGGGTTACGGGGTTACAGTTCACAGGAAACGTTGCGTCAATGCTTTAAAAATGAGCCCCGAAAGACAAATAGACGTGGAATGGAATGTGGATATTAAAGAGACATATCCTGTAAAGATCCGAGTTCGTTCCTACGACAGAGTCGGAATGCTTGCTGATATTACTTCCAGTATCAGCAAAAATGGTGCGAATATATTAAGCGCAAATACGGAAATCCGGGAGAGTAAAATCGTCGACAGTTATTTTACCATAGCCGTTGAAAATACCGAACATCTAAAAAGAGTTCTATCAGCCATCAGGAAGATAAAACACATTCAAGAAGTAAAGAGAATAGACGCCTGACGCGTAGGTCCTAATTGTGTATTTTGTGGCAAATATTTAGTGCCCGAACGAAAACTAGGATTTTTCGTTAAGATCAAGGAAGACGAAAATTTTAACCACCCCAGTACGATCTGCCGGACCTACGGGGCAGGCAGTAATACTGGTAGTATTTCGAGGATTAAAATTTGAGTCTGACGCAGATATTGGCGGAAAAGACAGTTTTCGTTCAGGCACTATTTAGTTTCGGCTCGTCCGGGCTAAGGCGCTTTAACGATATGCCCTGATTTGATACAGTTGGTGCAGACCATTATCCTTTTGACCCTGCCGTTATACAATGTCCGTACCCTCTGTAGGTTTGGATTGAATCGACGTTTTGTCACATTGTGGGCGTGGCTTATATTATTTCCAACAAGAGGTTTTTTTCCGCATATTTCACATATTTTGGCCATTATTATTTCTCCTTATAATATACAAGAACTGATTTTAGTACACCACAAAGATAAGAGAGTAAAGAGTTATTTTGATTTCTATTGAGAGGCCTTTTCCTCCTCCTGTTTTTTTAATAACGCCTCACAGGTGGCAATATGCTGCAAAGCCATTTGGTGGACTCCAACATCAGAATATTTGGTGAGGACTGACTTGAAACGACTTAAAGCTGCTTTGTAATGCTTGTTCTTGAAATAAAAAAGTCCAACATACAATTCATGTCCGGCAAGGCTTTTCAAACATTCTTTGATATGTTCTTCGCCTTTGATCGTATATGAATCTCCCGGAAACTGTTGCTTAAGACGATTAAACGTATTAAGTGCCTTTTTAGCCGGCGTTTGATCCCTGTCGATAGTATCTATCTGCTCAAAATAACAGAGCCCGATCTGAAAGATGACGTACGGTATGGCTTCATTACGGGGATGAAGGCTTTCAAACTCTTCATATGATGCGACAGCTTCTTCATATTCTTTAATATTGTAATAAGCATCGGCTATTTTCAATTCCGCAAGAATCGCAAATTTACTGAAAGGATACCAGTCTTTGAGTTTTTCAAAGGATTCTATCGATTTTTCATATTTTCCGCTGTTGAATTGATCCATTCCATCACTTGCAAGTTGCTGTGCCGTTTTTTCTTCTTTGGGCTCGAACCATGCACAACCCGAAACTAAAAGCAATGAAATGAGGCCTAAAATTAAGATACGTTTCATCTTTTTACGTTTTCAATATAATTCTCTGCAGAAATAGCTGCGATGGCGCCGTCGCCAACTGCGGTTGCAATCTGGCGCAAAGGGGTATTTCTGACATCACCCGCGGAAAATACTCCGGACACTGATGTCTCCATATTTAAACCTGCAATAATAAAACCGTGTTCATCCAGTTTTACGCTATCTGCCAGAAATTTAGTGTTGGGAATTGTGCCTACCCATATAAAGCACCCATCCACGGAAAGTTGTGTTTTATCACCTGTTTTGACATTTTGCACGGTAATATTCTCAACATTAGTTAAACCGCTGATATCGGTCAACACAGAATCCCATATAGTTTCTATTTTTTCATTGGCCAATGCTCGTTTCTGAAGGATCGCCGCAGCACGAAGTTTGTCTCTCCGATGAATGAGGTATACTTTTCTTGCAAATTTGGTTAGAAACAAACTTTCCTGTACAGCGGTATCGCCACCGCCCACAGCAGCGACGATACGGTCTTTGAAAAAAGGACCGTCACAGGTGGCACATGAAGAGATGCCTTTGCCGTAAAAAGTATCTTCTCCGGGAACACCCAGCTTTTTTGGAGAAGCACCTGTTGCTATAATTATTGTATGGGTTGTGATGGTTCTGTCGTTTAAGGTGATTTTTTTTACCGGTTCAGACAAATCTACGGAAACGACCTCATTGCTTTCGATGTTTAGGTCAAATTGTTTGACCTGCTCGGTCATCTTATGAACCAGATCGGGTCCGCTGAGTCCTTCCGGAAATCCGGGATAATTTTCAATCCAGTCGGAAACAATGACCTGCCCGCCGGGCACAATCTTTTCGATCAGGATTACATTTAATCCGCCCCGTGCCGCATAAAGACCGGCGGTGAGTCCTGCAGGACCACCGCCGATAATGACAAGCTCATAATCGACACTTCTCATTGCATATTTTCCTGTTAAGCCTTGGTTATAATCTCTTCAAGTTTTGATTTAGGAACGATACCGACAATCTTATCAAGAACTTTGCCATCTTTAAAGAAAATAAGGGTGGGAATAGATTTTATCCCGTATTTAGTCGGGGTAACCGGGTTTTCATCAACATTACATCTCGTAAATTTGAATTTGTCGCCAAAAGCCTCGGCAAGCTCTTCAACAAGTGGTTCTATTGCCCTGCACGGACCGCACCAGGGAGCCCAGAAATCAACCAATACCGGTTTTTCAGACTGCAACACCTCGTCATCAAAGCTGCTGTCAGCTATTTCCATAACATTTTTTGTCATAACAGTATTTCCTTTCTTTAATTTTTTCTTCATAAAATTGACAATCTCGTAAAAAGTCGAAATTCGACGGCAAAGTAAAAAGCTCCAAATTCAAGGCGCGCAAATCCTGAGGAATGAGGCGTACTTATAGTACGCTGCAATGACGAAGGATGCAGCGCAACGCAGAAGTTGGACTTTTTACGAAGCCGTCAAAATTGAAAAACAGATTAAAATATAGTGCTATGACTATGCATTGTCAACCCTCACAATTTTTTCTACTTTACTAACCATATAAATTCATTTAAAAAATTAAATAATAATTAAACGTTGTGAATAGTCGTGATAAAATGAGCAAAAAAATGGTTGTTTAAAAAGGCGAAAGTTTTAAACTTGGCGAATTGAAAAACAAATGATTAACATTAGGTATGGAAGTGATGGGCGACAATTACGCTAAAATTGTTCAGGATAATCTTAAAAAACTTTATGAAAATTTTCCGGAAAATCTGGCACGGGCATTACCCGCTGAACGGGATAAAGATTCCTTTTTATTGCATGCTTTTGGTGAGAAATGTGAGCTTCGCCCCGGTGGAATCTTTCTGGGCCAAGTCCAACAGACCGGGGTGGTCGGGATTCTGATTTCCCTGTATGCGCTTCATGCCGGGACTGAGCCAAGCATGCTGGAGCCCTTAAAAGCCTTTAAGGATTTTCCAAACAGCATGCCCTATGCCGGGGCTTTTGTCACCCACACCCAGCAGATTCTGGTGCCGCACGTTGAAAGAATCGAAAAAACAAAAGAGCGAATTATGGCAAATTTTAGCGGACGTAACGCCCCGGCAGGTGTGGAAAGCGATTTTTCATTTATTGTCTACCCATTGCCCAAAATAGCCCTTTGCTATATTTTCTATGAAGCCGATGATGATTTTTCAGCTTCGGTCACCTGCCTATATTCTAATAATGCCCTATTGTTTTTGCCCATAGACGCTCTGGCGGATGTAGGAGAATACACATCAAGGAAAATGCTTGACCTTATCCATGAGTCTGTTGATTAATGGTCTTTTCGCATAATTTCTGCGTTATGCTCAAAAAATAAGACTACCCGTTTCATCCCAAGGATGTTTTGGGTAATACAGGTTCATCATGCCACCGTCAGTTTATCTTCAGCAAGGGTAAGATCCGGGATAATCTCGAAGGATTTGATTTGAAATTTTCTTTTCAGGATCTCCAAGTTCTTATTTTTCAAACCCCTCATTTTTGAAATGCTTCGTGGGTGAACTTTTATGGTAATTTTGTCACAAGAGCCTTTTCCAGCTCCCATGATGGATGTGGCCATATCAAGAAAGATTTTAGAATGAACCATATGTCCG
>Ga0233409_10000021_pt1 | contig 21685 bp, 35 predicted proteins | sample Na_oxic_13_MG_FD_179871 | JGI IMG/M metagenome (GOLD analysis project Ga0233409, IMG submission 179871) | Seawater microbial communities from Saanich Inlet, British Columbia, Canada - Na_oxic_13_MG | ecosystem: Environmental > Aquatic > Marine > Inlet | place: Canada: British Columbia... | reverse complement strand
GATCAATGTGAATGTAATCGATAGGAGGCACAGGCTTGCCAATCTCATCTTCTGCCAAACGTGAACCACTCGGGCTATAAGTCTCAAGCCTGAAATCAAACATGCCGCGCTCACCTTCACCCTCGACATATTCCTTGCCGCTTATCCAATCATAAAATTCAGGGCGATCACCGGCATACTTTTCATCATAAGAAACGGAGTGCGCCCAATCGTACAATTCCTCGTTGCTCATGCTGCCGACAAGCTTGATATCACTGGGCTTGATTGCCATCGTGTAATCGACATGGGTTAATTCCTCGCGACAGAAGCGCAGGTTAAATGTGTTCATACTCTTTTCCTCTCGTTGATAGAAACAAGTAAGCGCTCTCTGACAGCGCTTAGTTGTTTCAGGCGATATATCCGACCTTGCGCGCTGCCGCTGCGTATTCAGCAAGCGTTTTGTCAGCGTCCCAGTGGATATCGCGCTCAATGCTCTGCCAGCCCATGGGGTGACGCATTGATTCCAGTTCAGCAAGCGAGACACTGCCAATCTCGGGAAAACCCATACCCAGGTCGCACAATCCGTAGAGCGAGTTGTTGTCGGGATCATATTCGGTAATCAACCAAGTACCGCGCCCGTAAGCATGGAACAGCTTGACCACCGGCATATCATCACCACCCTCACCGGTAAGGTTATTGTTGTGGCAGTTCTTGGTCAGTTGCTCAATATGAGCTTTTAAAAGTAGCTTTTGCATAATAATCCTCTCAGGTAACGATTAAGATAAGTTGCTCGATGATGGCACGTGCATCAATGTCAAAAAGAGACTGATCCGCCCATTCATCGACGTAGGAAACACTCTCACAGTGCGCACCCTTGATTGGCTTAACAACAAGCCGGTTCCAAGACAGTGAGTTCTGATCAAGTGCATAACCAATCATGGAAGATTGGAAATCGTAGGCGTTACGCTCGATGGTAACGCGTAGCTTGACAGTCGGCTCGTCTGCCAAGCCAACCGTCAGGTCGTAATGCCATGATTGTGATTCAAGGTAAAACTCCTTACCCAGTGTGATTACTTCATTCATAATGTCTGCATCCTGTAGATTTGTGAGAACCGCGCTCTGATTCAATGACCACGAAATAACGCAGTTCACCGTCAGGCTCGGGTAGATAATCATCATCGAGTCCACGCGCCTCAAGCCACTCGCTCTCCTGCAAGCAACGCTCTCCATATGTACGCTTCGCACGTGTGGATAAGCGCTCGGTCGATAGCGGTTGCTCGGATGATCATGAGTGTGTGTATCCGTCGAGTTCAATTCCGAGCCACATGCCACACCACAGAATCATCAGATAACTGTCTGCTGACGTAGCACGCGCCATAAAGTGAGTGAAGGTAGGGGATTGATCAGGGTCTTGGTTAAACTTGCACCAAAGCCCCCACATCTGCGATATGTTCATATCAGGAATAAGTTCGGTCATGTTGATTTCAGGCATCACCATTCTCCATCAGTGACTTCGCGGCTATATTCATCAATGCCTACATAAACGGAATCCGCAAGCTTCTTAACTACACGCCATTCAACACCGACTTCTGCACGTGCATATTGAAAAGCATCAGCAGCAGTATGAAACGGGCCTTCATCAAGCGCTTCCCAAGCCTCGTCATGCTCATCAAGTACCTCAATGTAAAACGGCGCAGGTATATCACCGGCATGAATAACTGCCACGATTTGATCATCGTAACCCCAAACAGACGCACCCAATGACATGCCGTTATCAAACTCTTCAAGCAAGCGACCGGAAAACACAGGACACTGATTACGCCCACAAGGGTCAATCTCATCCACACGTACACGTCGCAAGCCCAAAGCATTGGCAGGCGCTCCAAATGGACGGTAGTCAAGGATTGCGCCAAGGTAGTAGTCACGCCCACCCAATATTGATGGACGTTGACGTGTAGCTATCTGTTGCTCGTAAGCTCTTTCCCATTGTTCGGAAGCTCTCATGACCCTGTTACCTCTACTGTTCCACAAGTATTGCCATTGAAGTCCATGATGTGATAACCATCAGACTCCGCAATTCCTTCATATTCAAATGTACCGGCTAACCTGATAAGCAAATAGCCCAAGTAGCGGGCTTCATTGTTATCAAATGCCGCGTTATCAGTATTGATCTTGATCTTGATATCCATGATCTTTGTCCTCTTGGCTTAATTTCCTTAATTCCTTAATTAAGGCATGACTACATAATATACCCATACTGTGAGTAATGCACGTACTATATGTACTGATAGTATAGGATAGAAGTCAGTATTTTGCTTGATTTGGGTAGACCAATGGTTTAATCTTGGAGTGCTTAAAAGGGAAATTAAGAAATCCCAATTCATGTAAACGACTACGCGCACACGCGCAAGGAGCAAGAAAATGAGTAGTTTTACAGTTCATCCGAGTCTTGATTTTGACTATGTTATGGAGTGTGCCGAGCAATGCCAAATTGGTCTTGATAACACCGGTTTCTGTCTTAAATGTGGCATGGAACACGATTCATGCGAGCCTGATATGCGTAGAGGCGAGTGTGACAACTGTGGAGAATATGCTGTCTACGGTGCAGAAGAGTGTTGCTTGTACATGATGTAGCCCAGGTCGCCCTGGTCGAAGATTAGGCGCTTAATTGCGCCTTTTCTTTGCCTGATCGCTTAATTAAGAACCGGTCTTAATCCACGTAGACCACGAAATACCCATGATTTAAGCAATGCCATGGTCAAGGTTGCCCCGGGTTATGGCCCTGATGGGCATCTGAGAGCGTCCAAATAGGGGATATCATGCTTAATTGGGTGAATAAGGCGTAATTGGCTTGTTTTGCTTGCTTGGCGGATCTGTGCTTGCTTGGCGCTTGTTCCTTGTTTATGGCGCGGTTCGGTGCTTTTTGGCTCTGGCCGGTGTGTTTGTGGCTTGTTGGTGCGTGGGGGTGGGGGCGGGACTGCGGGCGCGTTGCCCCTATACCCCTATATATCCCCAATCCACGCATTATTGGTCTAAGGAAAAGTGCTTAATTTTTATATTTTTTTATCTTCCTTGTTTGCCAAGTCCATGACCATGTAGACAGGTGGTGTAGTGACCAATTCCTTAATTTTTAAGTCAATCAACTTATTTAATTGCTCACGTAGCAATCGGGTTCTATCCTCAAACTCCTGGTACTGTCGCCTGTAGCGTTCATGCCACTGGTGTTCCTCGATGATTAAGGAGCGCTCAAGGTAGTCGATCCGTGCTTTTAACTGCTTCTTTGACTTGGACATAATTTCTCCTGTATATCAGTAGTGGCGACTCCTAACTAAGTGCTTGTTCTGAAATATTATTTTTTTACGCGTGGGAGTCAAAATCTTCAAGCCACTGGGAAATGGTCTGATTGCGTATCCGCTCCTGCTCCAAGAGGCCTGGGCTTGGCCGGAGTATGGGCAACAGGGTTTCCATGGGTTCCAGGTAGGTTGCTTCAATGACATGGTTGCTGATACCGCCTTTGGCGGGGTAGATCCGTGGCGGTACGGCATTGATGATTTCCTTACGTTCCCAGCCTATCAGGTGGCAACGGGCATCTGGCAGGTATCCGCACAGGACATAGACATCGGCAACCGCCTGTCCTTCCTTGACCATTAAATGGCGTTTTGATCGTGCTTCCCGCATGTTCTTGAAGTTGGCCAGGGTCACGGTTTTAACGTCTATGGTAATGTCGGTGTCGAAATCAATGCCGTTATCACCACCAGGGCGGTCAACAAACTTGAATGGCAAACCGAACTCCCTGGCAAAAAAGATCTCTCCACAGTAACCCTTGTAAACAAAGTCGTCGGCCAATTTGACTTGGGATTGATGCCCCTGGTGCTGGCGCTCAAGCAGGTTCGCTATTTTTTTAGCGAGGTTCCGATCCTCGATAGATAATTGCTTCATGGTTTCAGTCCTCCTCCCCACTATAGCACTTTGGTCTATCGGGTGGTACTATGGTCACATTATGTCGATACCTGATTCCTTAATTTGCCCGTATGAGAAAGGGCCGGATCCGAACGAATTGCTGTTACTGCGCAAGCGTATGGGCTGGACGAAGGTGGATATAGCCAAGTTGGTGGGTGTATCTGGGGTCGCGGTGATGAACTGGGAGAACGGCAAGAGCCGGATGAAGCCTGGGTTGTGGGAATTACTTAAGATCAAGGTCAATGTACTGCAACGTGCGCGAAGGGTAGAGAAAGGTTGGTAGATGAAATACATGTTGAAGGAGTATTTAAGCGAGAACGATGTAGCGGCCGATGAAATGAAGGTAAGTAGCCACAATCTGAAAAATTACTGTGCTGAGGTTCCGGCAGGTGAGTCTGTGCTTGGACTGGTGGCCTCTATGTTGAAGATCTGTGAGGATCAGTCGGGTTGGGGGCTGGCCGCGAATCAGGTCGATGTGATGAAGCGTGTGATAGTGATTAACTTCAACGGCTTTACACAAGCGCTTATTAATCCGGTGGTGGTGCGGGCCTGGGGCGGTATGTCGTGCCAGGAAGAGGGTTGTCTGTCCTTCCCGCTTTCACATGTGAAGGTTTTCAGGCATAAGAAGATCACGGTAAGAGGTTATGACGTGTTGTGGAATCCGGTTGAGTACAGGTGGCGCAACGATCTGGCGCGGGTTGTCCAGCATGAGATAGATCATCTTGATGGCATCACCATGTTTGAGCGCCGTGTCACACCCGCGAAATTAAGGTCAGCACATGGATGATTTACAAAAACTCAAGACCCTGCTTGATGATTTCGGCATCGAGTATGCCGAGCAAGGCGTGGATTCAACCGGTGGCCACTGCATCACGTGCAGCGAAGGTGATGAAGGCGTTAAGGGTTATCACTGCTTCTACACGATCTTCGACTTTGACAGCGGTGGGAATTTCATAGAAATGGGAGTTTATGAATGATTACGAGGACTGCACAATTTTCAGTTGAGCGCTCCATGATGTTCAATGGACTCAGGCTTTACTACGCTGAGAAGGACGAACACAATGTTGTAAGTGTCGCCCAACCCCTGATTTTGGAACCAAATGAGTCCGGCAATATTGTGACCCCACTTATGACCATGGACGAGGACATGGCGCAACGATTGATAAACGAACTCTGGATTGCGGGTTGCCGGCCTTCCAAACCCTTGCGGGATCCGCACAACTCCGAACACCTTGAAGGCGAGATCGGCTACCTGCGCGGAACCCTCGATAAATTCGTTAATCACAAACTCGGAATTAAAAATGACTGACCCCTGGAAACACAGATCTGAGAGCATGAAGTGCAAAACCTGTATGTGGTTCTGCCCGAAAAAGCAGACCATCAATCAGGTTGCGACCATGACGGATAAGGATTATTCAACCCTTGAAGAGGGCGAGATCCACGCTGTTCCGGATATCGAGGTAGTCAACCTGGGCCGCTGCCGCAGGCGCTGCCCAACAATGAACGGCTATCCAGTGGTGTTTGTCAATGACTGGTGTGGTGATCACAAGCTGAACGAGAACACTGTTGAAGCCCGCCCCTGACGATATCAAGAAACTGCGCAAGCGCATGGGCTGGTCACAGCTTGACGTTGCACGGCGCTTGCACCTGACTTCTTCAACCATGGTGTCGCGCTATGAGCGTGGAGAACGGGCCATGCACGCCGCTTTCTGGGAGTTACTGTGCATAAAAGCCTCTGACGAGCGCTGCAAGGTCAAGGCACGTTTCGATGAAATCAACCGCCGCAAAGTGTCGGTCATGTTTGTTAATGAACTACTACGAGGAACAGAAGATGGAGGATAAAAACCCATTAAGGGATTATCTATGATCATCATCGGCGGCAAGCATCAGGGCTTCAAGACAGACCGGATCCTTCGGTGTGGTGATGCTGTTATCCTGCAAGGCGAAAGATACAGCGTGCGCAGGTTCAAGACCGGCAACACAAAAGAACACCTGCTCTATGCAGCACCCTACGGTTGGGATAATTCCAGGTGCTTCAAGCATTTGCTTTCTCTGGTGAAGAGGTAGTACAATGGTCTTGTGGAGGGTCGTCGGTGTGGTGACCGGATGGCCCGTCTTAATAGACACACGGAGCCAGATGTCTCTCCCCCTTCTTGGCAGTCTGGCTCGGGGCAGCGCCCCAGGCTGGTTAAGCAATCCAGCACGGCCCTTCACAACATGACAATCAATCATCCAAGATGATAATCATTCCCTATAAGTTCATCTTTCTGGAAACCCCGCGCACCGGATCCAAGTCCTGCCGTGCGGTGCTGTCAAAGATCCCAGGCGCGACTGTTTCAGAGAAATGTCACGTTGGCTGCAATCTGGCCATGGCAATAAAAAGAGCCACCGGCCTGCCGCTTGTCACCGTAACCAGAGATCCGCTTGATCATCTTGTTTCATGGTATCTGGCGACTGCCAACAGGAAAAAACCGTTTGTGGACTTTATAGAAAAAGGCCTGCCTATTGGCAAGCTCACAGAGCGCCCTGGCTTCGATCCCTTTATCCTGAACCCGTACCGCGACATAGCCGATAAGGTTTTCTGGCTTGAGCGCGGTTTATTCAATATGTTCAACCGGCTCGGGATCCTCGTCGATGAAATGCCACACATCAACGAACATAACAAGGATCTGGTAGAAAAGGACGGTAAAGCCCTGTTCGCGGCTTCACTTTACTTCGTAGACGACTATGCGTGGCAATTAACACTTTAGGACTACATTATGGACTTTAGAATTGAATTTGAATACTGGAACAACCAACCCCTGCACGCTGGCGATATAGTGATCTGCGATGAGGGTGGCCTTGGCGTGGTGGCCAGTGGCAACACCGGTGGCGAAGCCACGCGCATAGACGGTATTTCGGAAAGTTGGTCATGCGAGATCCGAACAGATCTCGATGCGTCCGGAATCCTTCAAGACAATGAAGGCGCGCCCTTTGATAAGATCATCAGGCACGCCGACATGTCTCAATTTATGAAATTCTGATGGTCATAGTGCCGGACAAGCTGATCTTCCTTGAAACCCCGCGCACGGCTTCACGCGCAACGGCAGTCGCCTTTGAGGAAAACGTGAAGGGTTGCAAGCGTACCGGTTGCCGACATGTGCTGGTGAAGGACGTTCCACGTGAAACAGGCTTGCCGATCTGGACATTCACTCGGGAACCGGTCAAACACCTGTTTTCCTGGTACAAATACGGGTTGCAGATGAAAGCGCATTGGGCCTTCGTCAAGGACGGGAGCAGATTCATGCGCTTCGAAGAGTTCATAATCGCTCCGTTTGCGCCGCTTACTGGCTTTGGATCCGGCCGACTTAACTTTTATCACGATGTTGCTACGCATTATTGGCCGCTTGAAGCCGGAATTAAGCAGTTTTTTGCTTATTTGGGCTATCAAGACGTAGAAGCGCAGAATATAGGCGCTATAAGGCTTAATCATGAAATTAAGGATATAGAACACCGGCTTATTTCCTCCGTCTTCAAAAAGGACTTCGATCTCTACCGTTGCGCAACGGTTTCGTAACGGTTTGCAAGGCGGGATAAAACCTGTATAAGAGAGAAGATTGTCGGGGTTTACCCGATAAATAGCTTAAAGCTGCCTTCCAGGGCGGCTTTTTTTATGGGTCACCGATTGTTCAACTACAGGGTGTGGCGGGGCGATGCCTAGTCCTCATTCCGCTCCGGCCGCTTAAGTTCGTATATGGCAAGTATGCAACCGACAGTCGGTGACCCGTCTTAATTCTTTTCCACAGATGGAGATTTAAAAATGGCAACATTCAATTTAAGAGTTGGCGGTAATTCTGCCAATATGCAGCCCCGCGCTCTTGGTCGGCAAGCTGCCAATCCTTCCACCAACTACGTGCAGGTCGATGCCTCGGCACTGACTTATGCCGCGGCTTCTGTTCTACAGTTGTTCGATGTTCCTGCCGGATCTATTGTCACCATCGTTCCTGATGTTGAAACCGCAGAGGGCGGCGTTGCAACGGCCGATCTCGGTTGGGCCGAGGATCCAAACGGCTTTGTTGATGCCCTGGATCTGAATGTCGCAACACCATTATCTGCGCCAGCCGCACCAGTGACCAAGTTCTTCCCCGCTGCTGCGGTGGTTGCATTGACGCTCGACAGCGAAATCGATGCCGCCATCCTGGGCTTTTATATCTCCGTCAACAAGATCTGATCAGGCTACGCCTGTAAGGGGTAGTCACGGATGAATAATTCGCCAACAACGATAACGATCAAGGATCCGCGCAAGACAATATTCAGGGCCAGTGGCGCGACATTAGCCGCACTGCTGGCCATGGTATTTGTCGCTATCCAGTTCGGTAAGACCATGCTGGATATGGAGTTCATGACTGACGCTGCTTACGCTGCTGGAAAGCAGGAAATGTACAAGGCTGTTGAAAGGCATGAAACCCATATCGAAACGCAGGTCGCGGAGATAGCCAGCGCCCAGGCCGAACAGAACACCATGATGGTTAATCACATCAAGGATTTCGGGGCTATGGTCAAGTCGATCGAACTCGCGGATGCCGTTGATTTATACAATAATGCCGACGAAGCCTTGTACCTGCACAGACGGTACGAGGCCAAGGACGGGGTAACATCTTCAAGTGCTGAACGCCGTTATGAATTGGAGAGGCGCAAGGCCGCTGCCAAGGAGTACAGGGATTGCGTGCTTGGAGAATATCCGAACTGCGATGCTCTAAGACCTCGATAGGAATAGTTGAATGAGTGTTATTACTCCGTGGATCCGGTGCGATATGTGCGACGACTTTATCTGCACAGTCCACGGCATGAACCATGTCGCAGAGTGTGCCTGCCCGCCAGTTGAATACTGGGCAGAACACGGACTGCACCCGTATGATGAGTGCAGTTCGGTCGATGTGGGTGTCATGCTGGAAAAAACCAGGGGGTGGGAAAATGAAGAGTGGTGAAATCTTCCTGAAACGGAAGATCCTGACAGCCAATTCAACCATTGGCACGCTCGATGTCTTCGGCCAGACAGTCTACACGCTGGAAGACACGAAAAGAGAACACAAAGTATTCGGGGAGACGAGGATACCGCCAGGGCGATACCTCTTGAATATCCGTAATAACGGTGGAATGAACGAACGCTTCGCGGCACGTTTCCCCGATCTCCACCGCGGCATGATCTGGCTACGCCACGTGCCGCAGTTTGAGTACATATATATACACCCGCTCAATACGGCTGACGAAACACTTGGCTGCATTGGTGTCGGACTGGCCCACGGCACGGACAGGATCAATTCCTCGGTCGCCGCGTACAAGCGCATCTACGGCCCGATTGTGGATGCCATAGAAAGCCGTGGGTGTTACATCACGATAGAGGACGAGGATTATGGCAGCACAATGGCTAACTAACTTACTCGGTGGCGGTCTGGTCAAGATAGGCAAGGGCATATCCGAGATTGTAGACACCTACAAAATGACGGACGATGAAAAGGCCGCATTTAAACTCGACATGGAAACACTGTTACAAAAGCGTGATTCCGAGATCGAAAGGACAATTCAGAAGGAACTGGACACCGCGGCCAGGGTGATTGAGGCTGAAATGGCCCAGGACGACAATTACACCAAGCGGGCGCGGCCGACCGTCATTTACACCGGCTTGCTGATGTACTTCCTGAACTCGGTAATACTGCCCAAACTGGCTGTATTAGCGGCCTTTATTTCCAGTCCAGAGTCCCAACAACTGGTCATTGCGGCACTGCAACCAATCACTATTCCCGATGCCTTCACGGTGGCCTGGGGCAGCGTGGTGGCCATTTACTCAGGTGGTCGAACCCTTGAAAAACGCGGGGCCAGGAGCGCTGTTGCGCAGGCCATGACCGGCAACGGCCAGGGCATAAAAGCATTATTTAACAGATAGCCAGGAGCAAACAATGGCAGTAGTAAAATTCCCCAACGCATCATGCAGGCTAATGCTCGATGCGCTTGTCGATCGTATGGATGCTGGTGCGGCCGCTGGCTATTTCAAGATTTTCTCAGGAACCCAACCGGCCAACCCAGACGATACGGGATCCGGCACATTGCTGGCGACATGTACGGCCAATGATCCGGCCTTCAACTCGGCCCAGGATACGGGCGGTGATGCCACCGCGACCGCGAACGCAATATCCGATGACACCTACGCTGACGATACCGGAACAGCCGGTTGGTTCCGCGCCTATGACTCTGACGGTAACTTCGTGTTCCAGGGTGACGTAACCGGTCTGGCCGGTGGCGGCGCAATGGAAATAGACGATGTATCAATCGACGCGGGCGGCAATGTTGCAATCGATTCCTGTGTACTCGTCATGTCGGAAACCTGATCGGAGATATTTATGAACGCTATACACTGGAAAAATCGCCTTCGTCAGAAGGCAGTTGTCAGGGTTGCCAATAAGCCCTGGAAAACCCTGAAACTGGTCTTGCTTGTCGGTCTACTGGCTGGTGGCGGCATTGGTTTCGCTCTTACTTACTTTCTGAGGTAATTTGAAATGACAAATGCACTATACGGCCTTGGCCGCGATGCTTTCTTAAACGGTGATATCGATTGGGTCAATGACACCATCACTGCCGTACTGGTGGATACCGCGACATATTCGGTGGACATCGATGTCGATGATTTCCTGGCTGATATTCCGGCTGGCGAACGGGTGGCTACCCAGGCCATGGCCGGTATGTCCTCGGCGCTTGGTGTCGCTGATGCGACCGATACGGTGTTTTCAACCGTGACCGGTGATACGTGCGAGGCGGTTGTGATCTACAAGGACACCGGTTCTGCGGCAACGGATCCGCTTCTGGTTTACATCGATACAGCAACCGGCCTGCCGGTGACACCCAACGGCGGCAACATCACGGTTCAGTGGGACTCCGGCGCGAACAAGATCTTCAAGCTGTAAGGCCAGCCAGTGCCTATTGGCAGGATAGAATTTTATGACGGTGACGCTGGCCAGTGGGTCGTGGGCCAGCGGCCAACCAATGAAACTGGCATAAAGTTTGTGGGTGTTGGTCAATATGGAACCATTGAGGTTATGTATGCCGACATTCCTGGTGGTAGCTGGAACCAAAACCGGCTGAACAAGTTCATGCAACGCGCCCAGGATGAAATTGATGTGCGCATACGGCTGGATGATGATGTATTTAAAGAGGAGGGTGTTGTCGTTGATCCTGATGCCCTGACTGATCCTGCTCGTCCTGATTTTTTTTGGGATGGCACACCCCCGAACGGCTATCTGGTTTCGCGTTCAATTATTATCAGCAATGTGACCTTTACCGACCGGCTTAACTTCACGCTGACAAGGGCGCGGTAATGGCCTTAACCCTTAATAATTTTTGGGGTGCTGAAACTGGCGGTCTGGAAGAAACCGTAGCTTCTGATGCAAACTCAGATATCTCCTCATCCGAGGTAAACTCTGGAACCTATTCCTACCATGCTGTCGGTTCCTCCACAATTGATTTTGACCCGTTTGAGTCTGTGGCGGATGCAGGTGGGGGATATGTTTTTGGTTTCTGGTCTAAGCAAACCGCTGGGTCTATCACTATAGCAATAAGAGGTGGCGGCTCACCAATAATTGCCATTCAAATAAGCACCGCATTGGGTCAAATCAGACTTTGGGATGCAAATTCCAGTGAGGTTGATGCGGCTACTGCTGATTTTAGTGATGGCGGGTATGTAGAAGTTTATTTTACTACTACCACAGCAGAAGTTTTTATTGATGGGACTTCAGCATTATCGGTTACGGGTGAGGATTTTGATAATGGGTCTTCACCTGATTTAGTACGACTAGCCTTTAGTGACGCCACTAACTGGATTGATGACATTTATTTTATGTCAGGCGCAACCTCAGCCAGTGACCGGCTTGGCGGTTGTGAGGTTTTTGCTTATCGGTCAAGCCTTGCAAGTGCAACACCAGATTACACGAAAGGCTCAAACGGGGCGTTAAATTCCGGTCAATGGGTTGACGCACAAGACCTTCCGTTCAGCGAATCCAATGTAGCAATATATAGTGACACCACGGCAAGGGCGGGTGTCGCACAGACCAACGATTTAGGTGGCGCAGAAAACGCGGGCGGGCCAAGCGGCGATTCAAATGTAGACGGTGATTCAAACATAGTCGCCATGAAGGGCATCTGGCGTATGAAGCGCACAGGCGGCTCCGGTGCGGTTCATTATGGTTTAATGGTAAGTTCAAACTATAGCCCCACTGATACAGATAGAACAGCAGATTTTGACCCTACAACTAGCTATGTAAATTATTTTGACGTAAGAGAAGATCGCATTCCGGGGGCTTCTAATAATGGTTTTATAGGGTTTGAAAAGGACAACAAGGGTCAGGATTTTAATTGCTCTGACATGCTTTTTCAGATATTGCATGTTCCGGAGCCAGCCAGCCAGGATCAAACAGTCGGCCCCCTTACTGGAATATCAAGCGCCGAAGCGGTAGGTTCTGCGACCATAAAGTATGACCAGACGGTAAGCGGGACTGTTGGCGGTATTGCCACTACCGAGGCCATAGGATCCGCGCAACTTGATCTGCAAATCGTTGCAACCGGTATCGCTACTGCGGAAGCGATCGGGGCCGCTCAACTCAATTTGGAAATAATCGCGTCCGGTATCGCTACTGCGGAAGCGATCGGATCCGCGCAACTCGATCTACAGATTGTTGCGACAGGCATTGTCAGCGCCGAAGCCATTGGCTCCGCACAGCTTGATTTGCAGATCGTAGCTACGGGTATCGCAACCGCAGAGGCCATTGGCGCGATTACCGTTCTGGCCGGCAACGTCAATATTGTTCCGACCGGCATAGCGACCGCAGAGGCTATAGGATCTGGTCTTGAAGTAATCCTTGCCGGTGGCGCAGATCAGGACATAACCGGCCTGACGGGGATAGTCAGCGCCGAAGCCATTGGCTCACCACGGCTTGATCTGGAAATTGTAGCTACGGGCATAGCAACGGCCGAGGCGTTTGGCTCCGCACAGCTTGATTTACAGATTATCGCCACCGGAATCGCAACGGCCGAGGCGTTTGGGTTGGCGCAACTGGATCTGACGCTTCTAATGACAGGGGTCGCGGGCGCGGAAGCGTTTGGATCTGCACAGTTAGATCTGACGCTTCTAATGACCGGCGTGGCCACTGCCGAGGTTGTTGGAGATTTAACGGTTCTTGCGGGCAATGTCGATATTATCCCAACGGGTATCGCGACCGCAGAAAGTGTCGGGAGCCATGTCGTAACAACGGCTTACGATATCATCGTAACTGGGATAGCGACTGCCGAAGCGTTTGGGTTGGCGCAACTCGATCTCTCGCTTCTCAGTGTTGGTAACATTGCCAGCGTTGAAGCGCATGGCTCTGCGACATTAACAACCGGCAATGTAGATATCGTTCCGACCGGAATCGCAACGGCCGAGGCTATAGGTGATCCGGAGATCTCACAGATCCTTGCGATCCTGGGCGCGGGCGGTATCGCCAGTGCCGAGGCCGTAGGCTCTCATACCCTGGCCCCAGGTAATGTGGATATCGTTGCCACCGGCATTGCAACCGCAGAGGCGATCGGCAGTTTGTCGATCAACATGGAAATTGTTGCAACCGGTATCGCAACGTCAGAGGCGATCGGAACACCGTCCATAAACTACGGGATGGTGATAACGGGCATTACCTCGGCAGAGGTTGTGCCGGATCCGGCCATAGTGACCGGCAACGTCAATGTTGTTCCGACCGGTATTCCAACAGCAGAGGTTGTTCCAGACCAGTTGGTTGAGCGGGATCCGAGCCTGCTACCCACCGGTATCGCATCCGAGGAAACTTTCGGAGCCGCAAGCTTGCAGGCTGAGTACACGATCGTCGCAAATGGTATAGCCAGTGCGGAAGCGGTTGGATCCCACATTGCGACCACCGGTTATATCTTTGTACCGGATGGAGTTGCGAGTGCAGAGGCGTTTGGAACCGCGCTGATCGGCATGGAAATAACCGGCGCTGGCGGCATCGCAACAGCCGAGGTAATCGGTGATATCAACGTGGTGGACAGCACCAACAACATCGGCCCAACGGGAATACCAACAAGTGAACAGATAGGCTCCCACACAATCCTGGGCGGCGCACAATACCAGTCCTCGATGTTCACCAGGGCGTTCCATGGGCCTTATCGCGGTATTTTCAGGGACATACTTGGCACGCGAACCTAACGGAGACATTCAGTGACTCAAAAATATGAAGACAGGCGCAAGGAGTTTGAATGGTTGTTCCAGGGCCAGACCGCGAACGGCAACGGAACCAATACCATCAAGGTTCACGACCACCGGACAACGCTCAAGTGTTGGGGTGCTTTTGACGGGGCAACGGTCGAGATCCAAGTCCTGGCAGAGGACGGAACGTCATGGATACCGGCCTTTACCTTCACCAACGAAGGCGTTCAGTTCGGTGAGGTCGGCTCTCAGGAAGAAGAGTTTCGCGCCTCGATTTCCAGTGTCGGAGCCGGAACCGACATCAACGTGACCATGACGTACTGATGGTCAAAAAACAAGCATTACGCCACGCTTATGTATCAAAAGCTAAAAAGGCGATCGATTGTCTTGATCCCGTCACTGGTGAACATCTGATACCGAAATACGAAAGTTTTTGCATCGACTATGCTCAACGCTTCAATCCACATCTGGCGTTGGCAGCGGCTGGTTACCCAGTGGAGAACAAGACCAAGCAGCAACTTGAACAGGCGTTCAGGTACGTGATGGTGCGAGAAGATGTGCGGATCCGTGTCAGGGCGCTAATACGTGAAAAGGTTGATCATTCCGGTGTCGGCACAGACTGGGTTGTAATGAAGTGGATGGAGATCATAGACCGGTGTATGCAAGCTGATCCGGTTCTTGACAAAGAGGGCAACGAAACTGGTGAGTGGAAGTTTGATTCCAGGGGCGCGGGCAATGCGCTGCATGACATGGCCGCTTATTACGGCATGTTCCAGAAAGCCGCGACCGACAGCAAACCGGTGAACATCAAGATCAATTTCGGGCCGAAGGAAAAACCACTGATCGACGGTGAGGTAGAAGTTGTCAATGAGTGAACTCGATATCAACTATCAGGCAGAGCCGACCATAGCGAAATTCCATGCCTCGCACGCGTTCGTGCGTGGGTTGATGGGGCCGATCGGATCCGGCAAGTCTGTTGGTGGTTTCATGGAGTGCTACCGGATCGCCATGCTACAGCAACCGCAACGTGACGGGATCCGCAGATCGAGGTTCGCCTGTATCAGGAATACCTACCCTGAACTGAAAACAACATCGATCCGGACGTTTGAGGATTGGTTCGGATCTTTCTCAACGATCAAGTTTGATTCACCGATCATATCCGTCACGCGGCTCGGTGACGTTGAAATGGAGATAATCTTCCTATCGCTGGACAAGCCGGCTGATATCAAGAAATTGCTATCACTGGAACTGACCGGCGCGTTTATCAACGAGGCCCGAGAGGTTCCGCTAAACGTGGTCGAAATGGCGACTGGTCGTGTCGGCCGGTATCCTTCCAAGCGTGATGGGGGCTGTGTATTCAGTTGCGTGTTCATGGACACCAACCCACCGGATGATGATCACTGGTGGTATGAGTTGTTTGAGGAAATGTGTCCGGAAAATTATGCGCTGTTCAAACAGCCACCGGCACTGTTAAAGGTCGAGACAGATACCGGCACGGTTTACCTGCCGAATCCGGATGCCGAAAACGTAGGCAATCTGGAACTCGGTTACGAGTATTATCAGCGCCAGATCCCAGGCAAAAAGCCTGAATGGATCAAGGTGTATGTCCTGGGCCGTTACGGTTCCTCGGCAGATGGTCGGCCATGTTACCCGACCTACAATGACGCGATCCACGTATCTGATGCGCCGCTGGTCATGTACAAGGACATACCGATATTGCTTGGTTTTGACTTTGGCCGCACTCCGGCCTGCATCGTTGGTCAGGTCACGCCGTTTGGTGGTCTGAATATCATTGATGAAATCATTGTCGATGCAACCGGAAACGGCATGGGCCTGCGGAAATTCCTGCGGAATGTGGTCAGGCCTTACATGAACCAGCATTACCCGCTTGCAAAAGCTATCTTCGTGCGCGGGGATCCGTCCGGTGACGCGGGTGGCCAAATGACGGAGGAAACCTGTTTTACCGTTCTCAGTGACGAGGGTTTCCCTGGTGAGCCAGCAACCACCAACAAGATCGATATGCGGCTTGAGGGTGTTGAATACTTCATGAACATGATGATAGACGGTAAACCTGGGCTGTTGCTCAGTCCCAAGTGCAAGGTGCTGCGTAAAGGCTTCCTTGGTGGTTACCAGTTTGAACGACTGCAAGTTACAGGAGAGACGCGCTTCAAGGATACGCCCAAAAAGAACCGGTATTCGCACCCACATGACGGGCTGCAATACCTTGCTGATCTCGCGAGATTCGGAATGTTATCTGCTGGAAGGAACAGGGCCAGACCCATTGTTTCTAGCGGTATTAACGTAAGTGGATGGACATAATATGGCTGGTGTAGGATCAGGTTACGGCATTATGCAGGTCAAGACCAATGACCAGATAAGCGCCGACGAAAGAGAGGCCGCTCTCGACGAGGAACAAGACAATAACGAACACGTTACCTCGGAACTGGCAACACACTGCCGTAGGGAGTGGCAACGGGCCAGGGATGCCAAGCAACCTATCGAGCGCGAAATGATCAATGATCTTCGCCAGCGCGAGGGCAAGTACGACGATCAGAAATTGGCCGCGATCAAGGAAATGGGCGGTTCCGAGATCAAGATGATGCTAACCGATCTCAAGTGCCGCGCCGCAATCGCATGGCTCAGGGATATATTGTTCGGATCCGGTGAGCGGCCCTTCTCATGTGAGCCAACGCCGATACCGGAGATCCCGCAGAGTGTCATTGACGCTATTGGTGATGAATCCTATCAGGAACTACAAATCATGATGGGCGCGATCCCGCATCCCAGGGAGTTGCGGGAGCGGATCGAGGCCTATAAGGACGAAATGATGAAACATGCGAAACGGCTGGCCAGGGAACAGTCGAAGCGTATGGAGGACAAGATCGACGACGAATACGTCCAGGGTGACTTTTACGATGCGTTGGGTGACTTCCTGGAAGACTTCACCACCCACAAGACCGGTATCATCCGCGGGCCGGTGATCCGCTCCAAACTTGAATTGCAGTGGGCCAAGGATCCAGACCCGATGCGGCCCAACGGCTTGCGGGCGATCGTGAACAAGCGGTTGACCAGAATGTATTACGCGGTTTCACCGTTTGACATCTACCTGACACCGGAAGCACGCCACTTTCAGGAAGGTACGCTCATTGAGCGCCACAGGATGGAACCCGATGTGATCTCCGGTTTCCTGGGCGCACCTGGGTATAACGATGTGGAGATCCGCAAGGCGATTGATCAGTTTGCCGACCATGGCCTTGTTGACTGGCTCTGGTATGACTTTGAACGCTCGCGCCTTGAGGGTCGGCCTTACGACCAGATCTATGACTCTGGCAACATGATCGATGTGCTTGAGTTCCACACCAAGGTTCGCGGCAAGTGGTTGCGCGAGTGGGGATCCAAGGAGCAGGTTGATGATGAACTGTATTACGATGCCAATGTCTGGCTGATCGGCCAGTACATTATCAGGGCCACGCTCAACGACGATCCAATGCGTAAAAGAAATTATCATGCCGATTCCTATGTGCGCGTGCGTAACTCGCCCTGGGGACGCGGCGTACCCCCGTTAATGACTGATTTACAGGACATGTGCGACTCCTGCGCCAGGGCTTTATCTAACAACATGGGTATTGCGTCAGGCCCGCAAGCCGAGGTCTTCATAGACCGGCTACCGGAAGGCGAGAATATCACGAAGATGTACCCCTGGAAGATCTGGCAGACCGTTTCCAACAAGTACGGAACACCTGGGCCTGCCGTGAACTTCTTCCAGCCTAATCTCAACGCCGAGGTTCTGATGAAGGTCTTCGAGTTCTTTTCCACCCTGGCCGACGAATACACCGGTATCCCGCGCTACATGACCGGCGAAGGTGGCGGCATGGGCGGTGCTGGCCGGACAGCCTCGGGACTGTCAATGCTGATGAACAGCAGCAGCCGGTTAATGAAGGGTGTTATCGCGAACCTCGATGCGGTGGTCATAAATTGCACCGTCTTGACGCACAGACACCTACTTTTGTATGACGAGGACATGGAGCATAAGGGTGATGTGAAGGTGGTTGCCAAGGCTTCTCAGGCTCTACTGCACCGCGAGTCGCAACAGCTACGGATCAATGAAACGCTACAGAACACCATGAATCCGGTCGATTTCCAGATCATGGGGCCGGAGGGCAGGCTGGAATTACTGCGCGGGGCTTTGCGCGGCATCGATGCTATCGATGTTGACAAGGTGCTGCCATCAAACGATGAAATGCTGTTAAAGGCAATGGCACAACAACTGCCACCGCCTGGGCAGAACCAGCCGCAGAACGCGGCTTCCGGTGGCGAGGAACGACCTGCCGAGGCGATTGAAGGAATGGCCGGATGAGTAATATACAGATCATTGGCTGGACAACCGGCGAGTTTGAAGAAATGGCGAGGAACCGGATTCATGCCCGCCTTGGCCACAGCCGCAAGGACATGTTGAAAAACTTTCACTGCGCCAGCATCGGTGTTGAAACGGTGCGGGAAGCGATTGAATTACGCGAGGCCCAGGAAAAGTGCTACGAGGTTGCTGGCTTCATGTCGCTGGATGATTCCGGCAAAGGCCGTGCCTTCAAGTTCCTTATCGAGAAAGGCCTGTCCTGGGAAGATGCAGAGGATCTTGCCGACAAGCTTGCCCTGCAATGCGACCAGTGTGCCGACAGGATGCACGCTGATAAACGGGCAGGGCGGGGTGATAAATGGGCGGGATGGGCAAACCAATGAGAGCCAACGACCGTGAATTGAAGGCCATGGCCAACCTCGCCAACCATCCGGATTTTGAAATATTCATGGCTTACCTGAAACAGTGGGAAGACGAGGAAATAAAGCAACTGCGCTATTCAGAAAAACAAGAAACAGCGCAAGGCAGATCACAGATTTTTTATGAATTAAGGGCAAGAATCGACGAAGCGCGGGAATCCGTGACAAATCGTATTGCCTCAAGAGCCGTAGTAAGAGGCTCAAACGCTTTCTGAGTTCATCAGAAAAGCCCCAAGACCAGGGCTGAATCCGAACAACCGAACACCATAGCGCATGACTCGGTAACAGGATCCAACACCCAGGCCGAAGGAAATCCAGCGGAAAACCGGTAAGGCCGACTCCGCAAATGACAGGGAATACCGCGCAAGCGACTCCCAAACAGGAGATTGAGATATGTCAGGACTACCAAAGAAAGTACGAGAAGCTGGAGAAGCGGCAGATGCCGAACTCCAGGCATTGAAGGACGGACAGAAGTCAACGGAAGGCTCCCCAACTGCCGAGGCCGGTAGCGAGGGAACACCGCCAGCGACACCTGAAACTCCACCGGTTGCGACTCCCGAAACGGGAACACCGGAACCGGTAGGCAAAATAGATTGGAAAGCCGAGGCCGAAAAAGCCATTCACAAGTTTAATGTATTGAATGGTAAATACACTTCGGAGGTTCCGAACTTGCATGAGGAAATACGGATTCTCAAGGAAAGACTGGAAAGACTTGAGGCCGGTGGAACACCACCAGCAGCTCCAGCGACAACGACCGGTGAAGGCGAAGGCGCTCCAAGCACCTTTGAAGTGCCGGAAAATATCAAGGAACTGTACGGCGATGATCTGCCCCAATGGATCAATGATGTAGCAGCGAAGGCGGCAGCTAACGCAGTGAAACCAGTGGTTCAGAAAGTTGAATCATTCACAGCAGAATCGAACAAGGGTAAAGGTGAGGCCTTTTTCACCGCCATATCCGAGGCTCATTCTGACTGGGAAACGATCAATGGTCTGGATGTTTTTAAGAGCTTCCTTGCAGAAGTCATACCGGAATTGGGTGTTGAGCGTCAGGCTATTATCGAGAAGGCGCAAAGAGATCTGAATCCGCAGCCCATCATTGCCCAAATCAGTATCTTCAAGGAAAAATATGGTCAGGGCGAACAGACACGTTTGCAATCTCAGGAAACTCCGACCCCGACTGGCGGCACGCCGCCACCCGTAGACACCGGTGATGTTGAGTCCATCAAGGAATCAGAAATCGCCAAGTTCTACGCTGATGCGGCGCAAGGCAAGTATCGCGGGAAGGAAAAAGAGTACGAGCGCCTTGAGGCCATGATTCGGGCAGCATCCGAAGCCGGTAAGGTCATATTTGACGTTACCCCTCCGGCTAACGCCTGAATCTGGCTGGAAAGGCGCATCATGTCATTTGCAAAAAAGGAGAAATGACTTATGTCCTTTCCAGTAGCAACGGGTGTACCCCAATTATCGGGGATTATTTCACCCACAATCTGGTCGGGAAAATTGCTGGTTAAGTTCTACGAAGCCAGTGTTATTCCGTCCATTTCCAACACGGAGTATGAGGGCGACATCAAAGACATGGGTGACCAAGTTGAGATTCGCACCACTCCGGACATCACGATCCGCAACTACGTTAAAGGCCAGACTCTCACCGTTGAGCGTCCTACCCCCAACGTGCAGTCGTTGCTGATCGACCAAGGCAAGTATTGGAACTTCGTGGCAGACGATGTTGATTATCATCAGGCTGATTACAGCTTCGTTGATGATTGGACAAAGGATGCTTCCGAACAGGTCAAGATCGTAGTTGATACGGATATCTTGGCCGCACTCAATGGTCAGGCTTCGGCAAGTAACCAAGGTGCAACCGCAGGAGTTCGCTCCGCTGGCTTCAACCTGGGTACTACCGGTACTGGCTTGCAGATCACAAAGTCCACTGTTCTTGATCTTCTGGTGGATTGTGGTTCTGTGCTTGACGAGCAGGATGTTCCCGAATCGGATCGCTGGATCATATTGCCCCCATGGGTGTGCGGTATGATCAAAAAGTCCGATTTGAAGGATGCGTCTCTCGCGGGTGACGGTACTTCCATCATGCGTAACGGCAGAGTTGGTATGATCGATCGTTTCACGATCTACATGTCCAACCTGCTTGAAACCGTTACGGACACAACTCTTCACTGGAACATTCCGTTCGGTCACATTTCTGCGCTGACATTTGCCGGCCAGTTTGTGAAGAACGAAAATCTCCGTGCTGAGTCCACTTTCGGAACGCTTTACCGCGGTCTGAAAGTCTATGGCTACAAGGTTGTAAAACCTGAAGGCATGGGCATTGTGTACGGTAAGCGGTGATAGATCAGTGTGGGGTCAGGTTTGGCCCCACACTTTTTAACCAACCGGAGATAACAGGACTATGGCTATTCCACACCCCGAACAAGCAAAATACTTATACAGCCCGAGAAACGGGATTGTGTGTATCAACACCGAACTGAAGCGGCGCATGTGTCCGTGGATGATTCCCTGCAACCATCTTGACGCGGGCGATATCAAGGAAGATCCCCAGGTGACAATGGTTTACACCAAGGAATACGACTCGCGCCAAGCCGCGGAAGAAGCGAAGGAAATGGCCCCTGAGCCGGAGGTCAGTTCAACGACCGAGGAAAGTTTCAAAGTCCTGCGGTTACAGGTCATGTCCAGCGAGGACAAGGCCGAACTCCGTCAGATTGGCGGCGACCTGGGTGAGGAACTGTCCAAAACCAT
>Ga0233409_10000019_pt1 | contig 21776 bp, 11 predicted proteins | sample Na_oxic_13_MG_FD_179871 | JGI IMG/M metagenome (GOLD analysis project Ga0233409, IMG submission 179871) | Seawater microbial communities from Saanich Inlet, British Columbia, Canada - Na_oxic_13_MG | ecosystem: Environmental > Aquatic > Marine > Inlet | place: Canada: British Columbia... | reverse complement strand
GAAAGCGGCGAGGACTCTGTTGTCCGGCACTGGGCGCAGGACAAGAAGCAAAAGGCAAAATACTATGTTGCCCCGCGTCAACCGGAAAGCGAGTCCAACAAGGTTCGTATCAGGCTGGCAAGGCGACCGGTTGATGCCACCGAGCAGACAGACGAGTTGGACACCCCCGATGAAATGGAAAGCGCGGTGTACTACTACGCCATGATGCGGATGCTTGAAAAAGACGAGAAGTTTTCCGGATCGAAACAATCCATGGCATTTATGCAGAAGTTTTCCATGGCTGTTCAGGTTCGCGGGGCGGGTGAAGACGCGGCCGAGGCCACCAAGCAACAGAACGAGGGTTCATAATGGATCTGATTAGCATTGATGATTTTCTGGACGATGTAATGCCGGAACTCCCAGGCTGCACCGAGTTCCTGGCTATTAATCGTCTGCGCTTTGCCGCGATCGAGTTTTGTCGCAGATCCCTTATTTCACAGGAAACCGTTGAGGAACTGGATCTCGATCAGGACGAGCCGGAACTGGTGATATCGGCCCCGAACAACAGTGTGCGTGTGTACCGGATCATGTGGATCAAAAGCCCGCACCGGACGCTCACGCCAGCCTCGAAACAACCGCTGACAGATCGTTCGCGTGACTGGACAACCTTTGGCACTGCCGATTGGCCGATGGGTTATGTCAGGCTCAGTAGCGACACGGTTCACTTGATCCCGACCCCCTCTGAGGACAAGTCCGGTGTTATCACGGCCCATGTTGCATGTATCCCGACCAGGGAGGCAACCAAGCTTGATGTGATCCTGATCGACGAATACAGGGAAGCGATCGCGGCCGGCGCTTTATCCCGATTGCTCAATATGGGCAAGGAACCCTGGTACGATCCGTCTTCCGCGCAACAATACGCTATTGATTTCGCGTCTGAAATCAGCAATGCCAGAGCCTCGGTCAACAAAGACCAGCTAATGGCTGATACCCGAGTTCAATTCAACAAGTTTTAAAGGAGATAAACTATGTCTGGTCTTTCTGATTGGGCCGAAGTGCAAGTCATTAATGCCTTGCTTCGGAATACCGCTTTACAGGTAACCTCTGTTTATGTTGCGCTGCATACTGCCGATCCTGGCGATGCTGGTGCTGCAAACGAACTGACCGATTCCGGCTACGCCCGCAAGATCGTAACCTTTGATGCGCCGACCTCCGGTGCGGGAACGACTCAGAACAGTGGCGATGTCACCTTCAATGCGATTGCTGATGCTGGCCCGTTCACCGTGACACATGTTGGTCTGCGTGATGCCGTTACTTCCGGTAACCTCATCCTCACCGCGGCCCTGACTTCAAGCAAGGCGTTCTCGCTGAATGATGTACCAAGGTTCCCAACAGGTTCCCTGACTGTCACAGCAGCGTAATAGCACCGACAGGTGTAGCGCATGACCACTGAAAACAAAGCGCCTGACACAATGGTATCGTCCTCGGGGTATACCAGCCCAAGTCTCAACAAGATTACGGATGATGATAATGTGTGGATGGATCCGATCAGCCCTTCGACCGATACCCAGTTGCGCGTGTCATTTCCGACACCGACTGAAAATCTGGTCGCGGGGGCAGACTTACAGACGTTCAATATCCGTCTCAAGCAGTCGCCAGGGTCAAACTCAAACGAGTATCCGATCGTTGTCCTGCACCTTAAAGAAACGCTGTCTGGTACATCACTGGCTTCGGACTCGTTTGATGTCACCGGTTCCGCCGAGGTCTTAAAGTCCCTCACCTGGGACGCGTCATTACTGAACTCTCCGGATGGTTCAGATGTGGAAGCAGAACTTATTGTCACCGCCGACGATACTTTTGGGGATTCTTCCATATCCGTTGAGCAGATCGAGTGGGTGGCTGATGTCGCGGTCGATATCGCGGCCGATATATCGGTCACTGTTCCGAAACCTTCGGTTACGGCGACAGCAGACTATACGGCCCCGCAACCGCAGTACGGTGCGGATATCGCCTTCTCTGTTCCGCGGCCGAGCGTTTCAGCAACCGCAAGCTATACCCAGGCACAATACGGTGCGGATATCGCTGCCTCTGTCCCCGCACCGAGCCTGTTTGCCGCGGCCGAGTTCATGCCGGTATCCGGTACAACCGGTTGGTTCGGGCCAACCGGCATTATCCAAATTGGTACTAATGTTACGGTTTCCAACACCTCAAACTTGACAGTTGAAGATGCCGTTTTTGCAAGCGCCAACCTGCAAAGGACTGGCGGCACTACCCTGCAAACTACAAATGTGCTGGCCTGGGACTGGGTTGATCCGGCGAATTATCCGGCCGGTGCGGAGATTGTCGGTGTCGAGTTCGCTCTGTATGTGCAATATGACACCGAAAATCACAGTAACCACTTCATGTACCCCTACCACCTTAATCTGGCCGGATTTGTGTCGCCTGAATCTTATAACGAGATAAATCATCGCGTAGTTCAGGACTGGGAAGACTCGCCATTATGGGAACACGCGCACATATGGGGCGGCAAGACTGAGTTGTTCGGTCTTGATCCCAACGAGTTGGTTTCAGACTTTTTTACATGGGGTTTCATCAAGTACGCAGACAAAAATGCGAACATGACGATCATAAACTCCTATGGGTCTGGCGATATCACAGCTACCGTCAAGCTTGCTTATCTGAAAGCTAAATTGTGGTGGGAAACCCCGAACTATAAAGACATGGCCGCTACGCCGAGTTTCAGTGTCACCGCAAGCGATAGTTCTGCGCCACTGCAAAAGATCCGCGATATCGCATCAGACCTGTCTGCCAGCATGACCGCAAGCGTGCCGCGTGTGACCGGCAACCCGTACACGGTTTATGCGGATGTTAATTTCAGCGTAATAATCGACCCACCCACGATATCGGAAGGCTCTACCTACATCGACATGGCCTGCTGGATGGGCTTGAGCGTGGATTTGGATGCAGATGCTACTCGGATCCGCGACATGTATGCCGATGTGGAGTTCGATGTAGGTTCGGTCGTTTATGTTGGTTACTCCAACCCGCTTTTCAGTGACTTCGAGATCTCGGTTGTCATGGATCCGCAGTTGCACCGCGATGTTGAAATGCAAACCGATGCTGTAAGTACGTGGTTTGGTGTGACCATGGACGTAGACGGGCTTGTTGGCGATCTGGCCCTGGCGACCAACATTCCGATAAGCGTGGCCATGAATGTCGATGGGATGCTGGTGAACTGGGCCTTGTATGCGGATGCTCAATTCAGCGTCACGGCCAGTCCCGCCCTTGCCTCTATGACCAACATGGGGAGCGACTTTGAAATGGGCGTGACCATGGATCCGCAACTGCACTCAGTTATCAACATGTACGCTGATTTTGTTATGGATGGCCTGTTGCTTAACACGGCATTTATCCGGCTTCCGGTTCCGGCCCCCGAAGAACGGACACTGTACATGAAGCCGAAGGGCAGGGTTATGAGGATGAAGCCGAAGGGTAGAAATATCACCCTTACCCGAAATTAAGGAATCAAAATGGAACGAAGAGAGAAACAGCCCAGTGAGATCTACGATTACTACGTCACCGGCGAGGACTATTTTGATGAAATAGAAGATACCGATGAGATCGATTCTATCGTGGTCACGAAGGATATCACGACCACGCCGGATCTTGAGATCGGGCCTGCCGCGTTTCCGGAGTATGTTCTGGTCGGAGACAACCCCCAGGACTTCAAGGTGTGGCTCGGGGCCGGTCTTGACGGGTCAACCTACAAGATCACGTGCGTAATAACCACGCTGGTCGGACGCGTCGAGGAATTTGAGTTTAAATTGAAGGTGAAGGAAAAATGACCGAGGGAAAAGAATTAAGTAACGATCATGCCTTGCAATACATCAGTGAACTGGTCGGTGAATACATGAAAACCCTGCCGCCACCTGTGCGCGGCCCCGTCCTGCAAGCGACCAACAGTTGTCTTGCTCAGATCGCCAAGGCTATCAACACACAGATAGGCAAAGAGGTTAAAAGCAAGAAATGAAGCTTGGGGTTGACAATTTCAGGGGCATGATCCCGATCCACAAGAAACGGAAATTGCCTGATGGGTACGCGCATAATGTTTACGACCTCGATCTGAAAGCAACCGATCTGCGGCCTTTCCGTCTTCGCAAGAACCTGGGTGTTGTGGCTGATAACAACCTGATACAACGATCTGCCTTCCCTTTCAGTTCGTCACAGATCTTCGTGTTTGAAAGCTACCTCAACGCGACATACGGCCCGATCCGTTATGTTGACGAGGAAGACAACAAGGTGTTTATCGATTCCGGCTTCATGAATACCGTTTACCCGACCTACACCACCAGACAGCTTGGGATCCCGATATCCCCCATCAGTGATTACCTCGGCCCGCCCGTTGCGCACAGGAAGCTTGGTGTGCCAGCGCCACCGGCGCAACCGATCCTTTCCGTGGAAACCCCAAAAACAGGTAATGTGACGGAGATAACTGGCGGCACGACCACGCTTGAGGATGGTGTTACCAATGTCGAGGATGCGGTAATTATCGTATGTTCAGCCCCCCACGAACTGGCAACCGGCCAACGGGTTACGCTGGCTGATTTTGACTGGGGTTATTACAACAACACCTTTGTCATTGACACCATCTGGGACGGGATGGAGGATTACGACTCGAAGTTTGTCCTGCGCGGCCTCGCGCACTCCGAGATCTTCGCCGGAACCGACGATGAGGGCGAACCGGAACCGGAAAGCCCTGGGCCTGGAACATGGGAGCAGGACTTCACGGCATTGCAGTACGAGGATCGTGTTTATCTCTACACCCTGGTTACCGAGAGCGGGGAAGAGGGCGCACCGTCGCTGCCTTCCGTGATGGTCACGGTTGGCGAAGGCCTTGCCGTAACGATCACAACGGTTACAGATCCGGAGATCGATGGCGTTATCGTGAACTCAAAACGGATCTACCGGACGATACCGACATCGAGCGGTGCTGCCGACTATTATTACGTCGAAGAGATCCCCATCACGCAGGAGGTCTACATAGACACCAAGGAGCATATCGAACTGGGTGAACGTCTGCCCTCGCTTGAATGGTATATGCCGCCAGAGGGACTGAAAGGCCTTATCGTATTGCCCAACGGCGTGATGATGGGCTTCAAGGACAATACGATTTATCAGACAGAGCCTTACCAGCCGCACGCATGGCCAGAGGCTTACAAGAAACAGGTGGACAACCCGATTGTCGGCTTGGCGGCGTTCGGTCAACACGTGGTTGTTGCGACCCAGGAAAACCCGTATCTGGCAACGCTCTCGGATCCGCTCACGATCACATTTAAAAAACTGGACACCATAGAACCGTGTACTTACCGGAGATCCATGGTCACTTTCGGTTATGGCGTGATGTATGTCAGCCCTAACGGTTTGATACTGGTGACTACTGGTGGTGCGCAAAATGTCCTCAAGGGTGTTTGGGATCCCGACGACTGGAAGAAGTTGATCGAGGACAATACCGACGCTTACGCAGTCGTGCATGATGAAAAGTATTATCTGACCTTTGTTCTGGAATCAACGCCAGAGGCAAAGACCTACATCTTTGATCCGTCTGAATCACCGCTACAGATCACCTCGTTGGCAGAACACACCCATACCGGCGCGTGCGTTGACCGTGACGAGGACAAGCTGTTTTTCCTCGGTCGTCAAACAGCACCGAACGGCCCATGTGTCTATCAACATGATCCGGAAGAGTCTGCCGGAACCAGTGTCATGTTTGGTCGCTGGCTTTCCGGTGTGTTTGCCATGCCGTACCCGTTGAACATGGGCGCGGCCCAGGTGATCTTTGAGCCGGACACGTTCCAATACTGTCAACTCACCTTTTACATAGACGATCAGTATCATTACTCGATAGCCGTTGCCGACATGGAACCGTTCAGGCTCCCAGGCGGTAAACTTGGGCGTGACTGGGCGATCGAGGTCTTCACAAACTCGGAGATTCATGGTGTTTACGTTGCGGAAACCATAGAGGAGTTACGTGGTGCAGGCGCGGGATGATCGCACGCCGTTCTTTATCATTTCGTTGCCACGAAGCGGTACGGCTTGGCTGGCCAACTTTTTGACCTTCGGTGATGCTTTCTGTTTCCATGAGGGTTTGTTCGGCTGTGATTCATTGGATCGGTACGAGGAAGTGCTGCGGGGGGTCGATCAAAGCGTTGTTGGCAATGCCGATACCGGCGCGATCTATGTTCTGCCAGCGCTTTACAAGCGCTACCCAGGCGCAAAGTACGTTTTCATTATCAGGGATTTGGTCGATATCTGCGCTTCGTTGCAGGACGTGGGTTTATCTCCCGCAACCGTGCCGGCCATGTCTGACTATCTGTGGTGGGGCATCGCGAGTGTTGATGGTGCATTGACCGTGAAGTTTGACAATCTGTTCAATCAGATCACGCTGCGCAAGATCTGGAAGCATGTTGGTATGCCAGAGCCTTTCCCGTCCAGGCGCACGGAAATGCTACGCCAGATGCGCATCGAGGACGGTATATGTTCCGGTTTCGGACGCTTCTCGGATCCAGAGTTGCTTAAAGAAGGCAGGGTCAAGTTCGGCGCATTGATGGAATCCGTCAGGAATGAACAAGCTGACCCTGACGAAAGGAGGCTCCAATAATGGGTACTCGCGTCACACCGCATCCAGCCCTTGCAGAACCAACAGCAGACAATGTTGTTGATGTTGTAGGGGCGATCAGGGAGTCGCTTGAAATCGGTCGCAAGGATCGGCGCGGTGATCCCATGGACTGTTGGGTGACCTACAGGGATCTCATCGAGGGTGGCTTTGCCGATCTCAGCGTCGAGGGTGATTCAACGATCTCCGTTGGCGGGGTTGGCCCAGGTGGAGGGATAACCGGCCCGCCACCACCAGGGGGGCCGTTCATCGTGCCTCGGGATCCGACAAATATAAAACCGTTGCCTGGGCGACCGACCAACGTCCGAGCAATGGCGGTATGGGACGGGATCATGGTCAAGTGGGACTGGCCATCAGACGATATTAACATTGACTGGCTTGGAGCCATTATCTGGGTTTCGACAACACCGGTTTTCTCTCAGGGAACTCTCGGTGGTTATACGGCCAGTAATTTTTGGGTACATGAGAATGTTGGTTTGCAGGGTTCAGACGCGGAAGGGTTTGAGCCTGGGGTTCGCTATTACTGGGTAGCATGGTTCGGTAGATCGTTTGATGATTCTCCGGCCAACGAATGGACTCCGGTTACCGGTGTCAGTAACCAGACTGAGTGGACACCCCATCATTACGAGCCTGGGGTTCGCGGAGAAACCGCGCTTGATCCGGAATACGTCCTCGGTGTTTTGCAGGATCAGGTTACCGAGAGCCAGATTTATACCTCGCTGAACACGCGCATCAACCTGATTGATTATGACTCGGAAGGTACTCGTTACTGGGAGCCTGTTCAGGATCGCATCCTTGCGGCTACAGTGGGCCTTGAGGACGGTATATACGCGGCAATCGCACAGTACGCCGGTGTCAGCATCACGGAAGACGAGATCCGCGGAGAGTACAACGTCAGGCTTGATCTGAACGGCTACATCGTTGGTTTTGGTCTGAGCGCATTGGCACAGATTGACCAGACCAACGTCACCTACGGAGAAACCAGCGCCTTCGTGATCAAGGCCGAAACCTTCGCGGTTGTTATGCCTGGAGAGGACGCACAGATCCCGTTCGTTGTCGGCAGTGTCAACGGCGTTCCGACAGTGGGAATAGATGGGCAACTGGTGGTTGATGGTACGATCCATGCCGACTCTATCCAGGCCGGAACAATCGGCGCAAGAGAGGTCAATGCAACCTCTGTATGGGCAGATATCGTCAACGCGAACCGGATATTTTCATCCACGTTCGCCACTGCTGCTCGGCCGAAGACTCGGGTTGAGATCAATGGACACGGGACGGACGGTGAGCAATATCCGCTCTGGTATGGTTGGGGCTACACATCAGGAGTCACCATGCCTGGGGTCAGTGAGCCTTATCTTTATGCCGACTCGTATGGTTCGTTGAGTCTTGCCGGTGACCTGTTTGTAACCGGAACAGGCCGCTTCTGGCTTGGCAGCAACGAGTCAGGTGATTACCGTCTGGAGATCGGTGGTTACGAGGATAATCTCCTGATGTGGGCCGGTAGATCAGCATACCCGACCAGAAACATCGACCCCGCATCCGATGACTGGATCTTCTACATCGACAAGTACGGTGATGCGAAATTCAGGGGGACGGTTGAGGCCGAGTACGTTTCCGGTGAGTTCACCCAGGTTGTGCCGATCGATGGTTACAGTGGTGTCACGGTTTCCAATCCCGCAGGGGAAGTACCGGTCTGGCCGAGTGAATACACACTCATAAAAGAATGGGTTTTGCCAGCATCCCCGTTCAATAATCCGGATGTTGATTTACAGCCAGGACATGTACCCTGGCTTCAATTGCAAGTCCAGTTGTACGGTAGCGGGCAAACAGCAGGAACCTTGCGGATTGAATGGGACAGTGGCAATGGAATCTGGCAAACATTGTCCGACTCCGTTTACAACATAGGGACGTATGGCGGCTTTCACCAGATCTTTGCAGCAGCGCCAGCACGTATATACAGCGCTTCCAGAATGAGGTTGTGGGCCGCAGGAAGGGCAAACGAATATCCAACGGTCGGCAAATACGCCGGTTTGTTAATGGGAATCAGGTAGGAGACAGATTATGCCTTGGGCAATAGCGGCAGGAGTAGTTGGAATAGCTGGAGTGGTGGCGGGTGCTATCGGCGCTCACGATGCCGCGGGAAACCAGGGGGACGCGATAGATGCACAGTCCGCGGCCATGCGCGACCAAACCGCGCTCGGGCGTGAGCAACTGGATTGGAACAAGGAGCAGTACGGCAAATGGGAGGACAGGTTTGATCCGATCTTTTCTGACATGATGAGCGAAATCGATCAGGATCTTGAACCCAATTACGGAATGATTGCCGGTGATGTGTCGTCGGCTTTCCAGTCTCAGCGCGGGCAGGAGCGCAGGAACATGATGCGCTACGGTGTACGGCCCCAGGACGGTTCGTTCGCCGGTGCTGATCGACAATACGGGATCAGGGAAGCGGCGGCGCATGTCGGGGCGAGGTCACAGGCCAGAGAATCAAAACGCGGGTTGAAATACAACCGGCTTGCCAGTGTTACCGGCATGGGTTACGGGGTTCAGCCGAGCATCATCGGCGGGGTCAATCAAGCGGCTGGAAATCTTGGCAATATGTACGGAAACCAAGCAACGCAGCATGGAAACATTGCTTCCATGTGGGGAACACGGCGGCGCAGAACGCCTACGGCGCAGCAAGTATTATCGGCGGCATGGATTGGCAAGGCATGTGGAACAGCACCAAGGGCTGGTTCAACCAAGGCACTCCTCCGGCCCTGTCTGGTGCAACAGTCGCGGGAAGCGGGGGGCAGACACCGCAGCAGTACTATGGTGTAAATAACAGTGATCGGCGCTTGAAGAAAAACATTGAGTGGGTCGGGACAGTCAACGGCCACGATGTTTATACCTGGGAATGGAACGATCTCGCCATTGAGCGCGGCGTAACAGATCCTACCTTCGGGGTTATCGCACAAGAGATCCCGCAAGAGTTCACCTTTACGGCAGATGGGTATCTTATGGTCGATTACCGCAGATTGTTTGGAGGCAAATGATGGCTAAGAATTACGGAATACTCGGCGGCTCAGCAATGCGCGGCTACTACGATGGTCGCAACATGCGTATGGACGCGGAAGATCGCGACAGGGACAGGAAGGAGCATAAGGAAGATCGTGTAATCGATCTTGAAACCGCCATGCTCAGGCTGAAAGACGCGAGGCGAACCGGAGAACTGAACCAGTATATCCAGAACAAGGGATACGGCAGGAAAGCCGCTGATGAGGCATCCGAAACAAGCACCCTGAACCTTGGCACAGCTAGGCGCGGGGATGCCGAGAGCGCAGCAAGGCATCCTGGGGTGATGAAACGGATCCCGCAGGAGGATAAAACCTCGCAGGATACCTATGCGCTTGGCCAAAAGCAGCACCCGATCAACATGCAAACCACTGAATTTGTCGGCAAACAGCAGACCGACACGATGGCTGACTACGATCAGGGCCGTAAGTTTTGGGACGATTACCAGAACGTACAGAACGCCCTGGCCAGTTTCGACATGACCGGTAACCCGAAGATCATCATGGATGCCTACGACCTGTACATCGATGATGGTATCGATGCTGTTATACAGAAGCTTCCAGGCCTTAAGGAATCTGACGGGCCGAGATATCAGGTAACCACCAACAACGGGCAACCGCCAGCCCTGTTTGAAAGCAAGGAACATTTGCTAAAGGCAACTGAACGGATCTTCATGGATCACATGCAGAGAACCCAACCGATGAGCGGTGGGCAAGGCGCTTACGGCATCGGCATGGATGCTTTTGGCAACAGTTCCCAGGACATGGGCAAGCCACCGGCAGATGTAAAAACGGCCGAGTATCTTGTGCAGGCCATGAAGGGTATAGAGAAATACAAGGGCTTGTCTCCGGAGCAAATGAGAATGGAGGCTTTCAGACTGGCGAACGCGAAGGTTGATGATACGCCCGAGAGCGATATCCGACAGTTCTTCGTCAAGACCTTTATGCAGCAGATGAAAGGGCCGGCCGGAGGGCTTGGGCCACCACCTGACCCTGCCGAGGCGTGGGAAATCGCAACCCAAATGACCGAACAGTATCGCTACGAACGGCATGGCATTGGCAAGAAGCCAAAACTCAAGACTGGTGGCGATGGCGATGGAAATTCCGCGCTTGAGGATTGGGTTAAGTCCAAGGCAGGAGTCAGCTAAATGGACGGTTTCACATGGCGCGATGTTGAAGGCACAGATGCTTTCGGGTCGCTTTCCTATGAGAAAAAGGAAAAGCTGCGCGATGAGTTCTTTATGGAACAGATTGCGCCCGCGCTTGAGCAAAAGGATTTAGAAAAAGCCTACATGATGTTTGTTACTGGATCACCGCTTGAGCGTGACGGGAACCTGAAACGCATGAAAGAGCGTGCCGCGGCCATGGGAACCATGACGATCGGTGGTGGTATGCAGGCCTCGGGTGCGGAAATGGCCGGTGAGGGCGCAACCCCGACCACACCCGCTCAAAATGTTAGCGTGGCCCTTGCGAAGGCGGCAAAGCCGAACCAGTCATTTTTTGAAAAGGCAAAAGCAACGGTAAAAGCCGCGACCACACTCATGGGCGCTCCATACGAAGCACTGACACCGCCAATTTCTCCTGTTGAAATGGTTGGTAAGCTTGCGTATAAAACGGAAGCCGGAGAAAAGGCAATAGAGTCTCTCAGGGATGCCGGTGAAGGTATTGCCAAGTCCGGTGCAATCAATCTTGAAGAAGCACAGGACTACGGGATCCGTAGGCCTGATTCCATCATGCGTGAACCGTTCCAGGCCGCGAAATACTACGGGGCCACCGTGGGCGAGTCCTTTCTCGGCAACATGCTCCCGTCACTGATGGTCGGACACATCAACCGCAAGGCCGGTCTTGCCACCATGGGCGGTATTGTCTTTGGCCAGGAATACGCCCAGGAGCGCATGGATGGCCGCAGTCACGACATGGCGCTCAAAATCGCCGGTGTTCGGGCCGCAGCAGAAGTAGCCTTTGAAGTGCCAGCCTTTAACGCCGCCTTCGGTCATGGCATTAAGTTCCTTGGCAAAAACTGGGCGCGTGGTGGTAAGTACGCCAAGTCTCCGGCAGGGCGACTGGTCGGTGCATCGATCCTTGAGGGCATATCAGAAGATTTCACCGAGATAACCAACATCCTGTATGACCGCTACGGTCTGGACAAGGAGTTTCCAGAGGACGTAACAGCGCAGTTGAAGGATGCTTTCGTGTCTGGCGTGATGATGGGTACGCCCATGACCGCGACAACCTTAACGCTGGAATGGATGGACTCGGCCAAGAAGCAGAGGCTTGCCGATGACTTCAACAAATTGGTTGCGGAATACGGCTACATCAAACCCCATGTTCCGCTGTCTATTGGTGGCCCGAAACGGGTCAACCTGCACGGAAACGAGTTGCCAAAACCCCCTATTTACACCGACCCAGGCGGCAAGCCAGTAGATCTGACCGGTGGATCCGTGTCCGATACCGGTTTCAGGGCCGGTACCAACGCGCCTGGGGATCCAATGGCCACGGCCGGATCAACCGAAGAGGGTGGGCGCAGGGTCAGCAGTCGTGGTGAGGAACAGGATCCGAGCCGACAGGTTGCGGGCGGTACCGGCCTGCCTGGGAACATGCCTCTCCAGAAAGAACCGATGTACGGTATTCAGCCTGCCCCGCTATTCCCGCAAGACGATCCAGGCCTCATGCAACAGCTTCCAGAGGAGCAAATGGGTGAGGAACAGCCGGTTGAGATGGAAGGGGATCCGCGCCAGGGTCAACTCACGCTGCCAGACGCACCGACACGTGAGGGCTGGACGGACAACCCCGAGGCCGGCCCAGGTGAACCAGTTGCCTTCCTGGGATCTCCGGAAGCACATAACGGTTATGTGATCGAGCAACCCGAGGCCGATGGATCGGCTACCTACGAGGCGTTTGACGAGGACGGTGATTTCATCAATCCGGCCGAAACGATCGAGGATGCACTTGATCTGGTTGAGCGTGCCGCTGGAATCGCGCAGATCCAGGGCGAGGATGCCGAGTTTGAAGGCGAAGGCATGGATGATGTCATTCAGGGCATCACAGATATCTTCGGGGCCGATGAATTGCCGGATGAAACACCGGATGAAACACCCAAGGTTGAGCCGAAAGACGTTATTGAGGATCCGTTCACGCCGGAGCCTGGGAACATCGATGATGCTTATATTGATTACCAGCTTTCGTATTACGATGCTCGGACAGAGCAGGAAACCAAGGCGCTTAACGAGAAGTACGAAAAAGAGTTTGGCGAGGACGCTTGGTTCGGTCAGCTTGAAAAGGCTAATGAGAGCAAGGAATACGGAGAAAACGCGAAGTACGACCAGCATTACCGCGATCGCATCGATGCCGAGATCCAGAAGTATCATGGCCGGAGGGATAAACTCAATAAGCGCTGGACGGAGGGCGCTCCGGAAGGCCTGCTCCCAGGTATCGAGTTCAAGAAAAAGCGCCTCGGCGCAATCACAAGCGAGTTCTTGAGGGCAGATCCGGATAGTCGTCTTGATATGGCAGAACTGGGCCTGCTCCCTGGCATTTACGAGGGTGCTGGCATCAGCAAGGAAGGCGCTAAGACGATCTGGAAAAACATGATCGGCAAGCGCAGCAATCGCGCTATCGATATGTACCGGAAATTGTTGGGAGATCCCGACAACCTGACCAAGAATGGCAAGGTATCGGCCGAGGCTTTCCTTAAGGCCATGCGTGCCGATTACCAGACCTGGGCCAAAGGCTGGAAGCGGCGCAAGAACCAGACCGAGATCGAGGGCGAGGTCACGATTCCGGCAGAAGCACGGCAACCAACACAGATCGGTGACGGTTTCTACTGGTTGCAAAAGAACAGCGCACTCGGCTTTGCCCGCGTGCATGGTTTCAACAACAAGCCCGTTTTCCAACTGGTGTTCCGTGGCGTTAAAGGCTGGACATTCAGGTGGAAGAACGACACCAAATCCAAGGACTGGCTCAATATCGGGCCGGACATGGGTATACAGGAGATAGAAAATGACACAGCCAGGAACGAAGAAGGAGAACGCGGGAGCGAGGATCAAGAGCGGGAAGGTGAAGCCCCACTCTCTGAAGAAGCACGTGACGAAGCTACAGACGAACTCGGGCAAGACGGGACGGGGGACGCTGAAACAGGGGTCGAACCACAGGGTAGCGACGACCAAGACCTAACTGAGTCTGAAACCCCTGAGACTCAGGAAACGGCGGGGGAGGAAACTCCCCCTGCCAAGCCAGCCAAGTGGAAAAAGAAAACCCCGAGGGGTGAACCATCACCGACCGTCAGAACGATAGACCTGCCCAGTGGTGTCTATCTGTCCATGAACCTCAAGGATCCGCGGAGCGGCAAGCGGGTTAAAGAAACTGAGCCGCATATTATCCAGATCACTGCGCCAGCACCGCTCCTTAAACCAGACGACATAGGCTGGTACTCCGCACTTGCGCCGGAAGCATGGAAGGGCGGGCTTGAGAAATGGTCTGAGGAACAACTCGATACCTGGGCGCTCGGTGAGTTGGCGGAAAAGAGAGAACGTACAGCCGCCGAGGAAGCTGCACCGGCCGAGTACGAAGAACTAACCGAATACGCAGTCAGGAATGTTATTGCTCTGCTTGAATCGGTCAGGAAAGTGTTTTCACCCAAGCAGGTTGGTGGTGCAACCCTGCAATCCCATCAGACCGCCGAAGAACATTTGCATCAGGCCATTGGTAACTTGATTGAAGGCAAGTTGGATTCCGCGCTCCTGCGTGTTGAACTCGCGCACACCAACATCAAAGACAGCAAGTACAAGACAGAAGCGGCCGCGCTTCAAAACGCGATCGATGTTATCAATGCTGAGATAAGCAAGGAAACCCCACCGGTTGAAACCCCTCCGCCGACCGAAACCCCACCAGCCGAAACCGTGGCCGAGGAAAAGCCCGAACACACCCAAAAGATGGAAGATACCGGCCTGGATCTGAAACGCTACTGGGATAAACTCAAAGCCGATATCGAGGCATCAAAATCCAGTGGTGAAAAGCTTTGGGATCTGCTCAACAAACAGACCCAACGCGCCAAGTTGTTCAATCCGAAACCCCACCCCGCAGCATCCCCAGGCACGCAACGCTACCTCGACGCGTTCCAGCTATCCCTTAGTACCTTCCCCGATGTACTGAAAGAGATAGCCGATATTGACAGCGGCCCGATCCTGGGCGGCAGGCTCGATGCTGCAAGGTGGCGCGGCCTGACGTTTGGTGAACTCGTTGCCGAGCGCATAGATCAAACCAACGTGGCTAACAGGGCCGTGCTTGCGGATATCGCAAGGGAATACGCCCTGCACATGAATGAATTGTCAGAGGCCTTGTCCGGAACCAAGTCGATCGCGGAGACAGAGGCGGTCATTGCCGAGTGGTACGACACAACAAGACGACTCCGCTGGAACCGCCTTATTCTACACCGAATCGGGGAGAGTGGGCCGTTAGGGAAAGACGTTCCGAAGATGCCTTACAGTTACCGCGACGAGAGGGAGATAACAGCGCTTCCGGTAAATGTTGACACGCGTTGGAAAAAGTTGTGGCCATTACTGAACCAGCGCAGCAGGGAAGACGGGAAGGCTCCTGTCCCAAGCAGATCTCTCGCAATCATGCTTGAGCATGAGGCCGAGGACATCGATCCCAACAAAAAGAAATCCCTCCAGCGCCCGCGCATGGGCGAGATCCGGCGCGAAGGGCCGGACGTTCGTGACGGTGACGTAACCACCGAGCAATTCAAAGAAGAGTTTGGTTTCGGTGACGGGCAGATCTTCGGTGACTGGGTAACAGCATCAGAGCAACGCAAGCACCTTAACGCATCCTGGGACTCGTTCGCTGATCTCGCAGAGTTCCTGGGGATCCCCCGCAAGGCAATCGGTTTCTACGGGAAGCTGTACTTCACGATAGGCGCACTTGGCCACGGCAAAGCTGCTGCTCACTTCCAGAGATCCCACCCGACCGAGATTGGTTCTGTTCCTGTGATCAATGTCACCAAGACCAATGGCGATGGCTCACTCGCGCATGAGTGGGGCCACGCCTTTGATTTCTTTATGTTCGACATGAACATGAGTAGCCCAGTCAGAAAGAAATTACTCCATATCCTGAAATGGAAGCAGGGACTTGAGGTTCTTGAGCGTAGTCTCAGAAAATCAATGATCGATGGTTGGGCCTACACCAGAACCGGTTATGAGCGCCGCTCCCTTGGCGCGGTAAAATACTTTGTTGAGCGGGAATGGGATCAGCAGGCCAGTCATGTTGACGAACGAAACTGGAAAACCAAGGACAAGTACGCGAAGGTCAATACCTTCTATCGTGATCAGGCCAACAAGCTTGGTAAGTCTTACTGGGGCAACGATCAGGAATTGGTTGCAAGATCCTGGGAGTCGTGGATCTACGATGCCATGGAAGGCAGCAACATCTATCTCGTCGATGATTGGGTGGCTGATGGCAAGCTTGGCCCCGAGGCTGGTTACAAGGGGTCACCGTATCCGCTTGAAGAGGAACGAGCGCTTTTCAATGGTGTTTACGAAGCCCTGAGAAAGGCTATTGTCGCCAACGATACGGAGATCAAGATAGACAACAAGGTGTTCTTTGCTAACCTGCCGGAAGAGGTCAGGGATCTTGATAAAAAGGCCGCGGATTTCATTGCTGATATACCAAGGCGCTGGAAGGAGAATCAAGACAAGATCTTTGCAAGGAATACAAAAATAGCCAAGGAGCGCAGGGAACAGCAGGAAAAAGCCGAGGCAGAACAGTGGGCCGCAGCCCAGGCAGAGGCAGAGGCAGAACTGCGGCTTGAGGCCGAGGCGCGTGAAGCAGAAGAGGCGGCGAAAAAAGAACAGGCTGAAACTGATCCTGCCGGTGCTATAGATCCGAACCGGCCAATGACCATGGAAGAGATCGAGGCGCTGGTCGAGCAAGCCGAGAACATGTCCGAAGAGGAACTTCGGGAGCCTAGGCCGGACGGGATCACCGACAAGACCCGAACTGCGTCAGATATTACCGGCGAGATCAAAGAAGAAGTCGCGGGCGGCATGAAGGATATCGTCAAGGGTATTAACGAGATCCTGAAACCTGGGGGCGGCGTAGGCATGATGGGCGCTCAGATCTTTGATCCCGAACGCTACGAAAAACTAAAGCCTTATTTCCGTTCCGGCCTGGAACACATGCGCAAGGCCGGCAAGGGCTTTATCGAACTCACGCTGCATTTTAAAGAGCAGTTCAGTCAAAACAACACCTGGGAACTGGTCAAGCCGTATTTCATGCGGTGGGCGCATGACGAAGGATTGGGCGCGAACCTGTCCAGCGAACCACAGGAGAACCAACCACAGGTTCCGGAAAAGACCACGCTTGCCGGTCATATCGTCAGCGTCTCTGACAAGATATCCAACAACAACGAACTGAAAAACGAACTGAAAACATTCCTTGGCCGCAAGCCGACAGAGGTCGAGATAAAGCTTGGCCAGGAAGCGCTTGAGACTGCGTTCTACCACAGGGCGAGACACGTTTTCCTGCAATACCAGAGCCGTGTGATTTCACGCAAGGAAGCGTTTGATCAACTGGTAACCGCATACAACAACCAGCCAATACTGAGTAGCAGAACCTCCACCAGTATGGAGAATCAGGCCTACTCAACACCGATGCCGCTGGCGTACATGACCTCATTGATGGCCGGTATAGATAGTGGCACAACCGTTTATGAACCAACTGCCGGTAATGGTGCGTTATTGATCGGCGCGAGTCACAGCAGGGTAGCGGCCAACGAGATCGATCCGAACAGGGCGAAGGCGCTACGTGATCTCGGCTTCAAGACCGCTACCGAGCATGATGCGGAGATCTGGCAACCTGAAACCTTTTATGATGCCGTGATTGCCAACCCACCTTTTGGAAAGAACGTGCATGGCAACCAGCGTTTTGACGGGTTTCTCGTCAGTGCGCGTGATCACATCATTGCCGCAAAAGCGCTTGAGCGTATGAAGGACGGTGGCAAGACCGTTCTTATCATGGGCGCACCCAAGGAAGAGAACACCGTAATCAAGGGCGCGAAACGACCCTTCTACAACTGGCTCTACTCGCGCTACAACGTGGTTGATCACATTGAGGTTAGTGGCAAGCTGTATTCGCGCTCCGGCGCAAGCTGGCCGGTGGTGGTGATCACCATCCACGGTCGCAAACTGAGTGAGACATTTTTTGACCAACAGAAGACAATCAAACGGCTAAACACCTGGGATGAAGTCTATGAACACGGCAATGCTTTACTGGATCCCGAGCGGGATGCCGGAACACCTGCGGATAGCGAACTCGATACGGGGGTTGCCGCCGAAGAGCCTGGGGGAACACAGGGCGAGGCTGGAGGAGCAACTGATGCTGCTGGCGAGTCAACTGGAGGCGGTGGACGGACAGGGGGCGGCGCAATTGTTGGCACAGGCATTGATACCGGAGAGCAACTTTCTGGAAGCGCCACCGATGGGGTTGACGGATCTAGCGGATCTGATAGTGGAGACAGATCTGGTGCAAGTCAGGCTGACGACACGGGGCAACAGGGGGAATCACCTGCTGCAATCGATGTGCAGGACATCAAGCTTTCAGGACAGGATACAAGCGCTGGTGACAGTGCTTTAAGCGGCGAACTTCAAACCACGTACAAGGCTGGCAGCAAATCACCAGGGCAGGATGCCCTTGTACCTGTGAACATGCGTGATGCGCTTGAAAAGGCGTTGGCCAAGCTGAAAGCAGAGGTTGGGGATCTCGATGCCTACGTGTTGCGCAAACTCAAATACAAGAACAAGAAAGAGTTTTTCAATGCGTTCATGGGCTTGCAGGTTGATGCTGTTGCTGCCGCGATCTGGAACCACGAGAACAAGGATCGGGCTATCATCATTGCCGATCAGACCGGTCTTGGTAAAGGCAGGCAGGGCGCGGCCATGGTTCGTTACGCTATTCTCAATGGCTATACACCGGTGTTTATGACCGCCAAGGCCAATTTGTTCACCGACATGTACGATGATCTTCTCGATATCGGCATGAAGGAGCATCAGATCGCGCCATTCATCTTCAATGACAAGGAAGGTTGGATTGTTGACCGGTATGCAGACAATGTTGAAAGCCTGAAAGCCAGGATCTACCGCCACAACGCGTCGGAAATGAGAAAGGGCCGAGAGGCGTTATCGATCGGCAAGATGCCGCTGATCAGAAACAAGCAGGGCAGGCTGGTTACATCGCAGATCATCATGGCGACCTACTCACAGATCAATATCAATAACTGGCAACGACCCATCATAATGAATGTCGTTGAGCAGATGAACCCGTTTTTCATCCTCGATGAAGCGCACGAAATATCCGGTGACCTGACAAAAACGCAGAAAAACGCGGAAGGTGAATGGGAGGTCGTGGATAAGGGTGCTGGCTTCATGTTCCGAGCAATAGCGGAGTCTCCCGCCGTGTACATGTCTGCAACCTGGGCCAAGACCGCATCAAACACACCGATCTACCGGCGCACGGATCTCATTGATGCCGTAGAAGAGGCCAGCCAGCTTGCAACCGTAATGTCCAGAGGCGGTGAAGCACTATCACAATGGGTTTCATCCATGCTGGCCCAGTCCGGCCAGTTGTGGCGGCGTGAGCGCTCCTATAAAGGGATCGAGTTCAATACCACCCAGTACAAGCAGGATCCGGATAACCCAGGTCGTTTCTTCGTCGAAGACAACGATGGGAACACCTTGCGCGAGTTCAAGACCAACAACACCGTCAACCTTGTCGAATTGCAGGACAGGACAACCGAGGGGTTGCGAACGATAGTGGGCGTGGACAGGGCTTTCTCTGCCTTTATCAAGGACAATGCGGGCCAGTGGGCCGGTATCCTGGGTGGCCTGGGCGCAGTTTTGGGTGACAATGTTGGCCTGAATGAACATACGCATGTCGCGTCTTCACCATTCACCAGTGTCGTGCATAATTTCGTCAAGCAACTCCTGCTGGCGATGAAGTCAGATATCATCGTTCAGGAAGCCATAACCAACCACAAGGCGGGCGAACAGTCCGTGATCGTGGTTGAGAACACGATGGAGACGTTCCTCAAGTCCCAGATCGAGGCCGGTCTGACCGATGTTGGCAAGCCCTGGAAGGGTGATTACCGCACCATCCTGCACTCAGCCCTGGAAAACACGCGACGCGTTACGATCGAGGACGCGGAGGGCAACAAGACACGCATCACGATCCCAATGGAATTGTTGAAGATCCATGCGCCACACGTTCACACCATGTATGAAAACGCCCACGAAGATATAGATGCTCTGCCGGTCAAAGAGGTGATCCTGTTCCCGATTGATTACATCAGGGGCAAGCTTGAAGCGGCCGGCATGAAGGTCGGAGAGGTTACCGGTCGGCACAAGCGTATCAATTACAACACCGAAGACGGTGTTCCGGAAGTTGAGAACCGGCCCAGTTCAGAAACCGCCAGTCGCAGAACCCTTGTCGATCGGTTTAACAAGGATGAATACGATGCCCTTATCGGCAACTCTGCCATGGCCACCGGCCTGTCTATCCACGCTTCCGAGCAATGGAAAGAGCGTTATGGCATCACACCGCGCAAGCGCCACATGCTGGTGGGTCAGGCCATGGGCAATATCAATACGTTGATGCAGGTCTTTGGTCGCATCAATCGCACCGGTCAGGTTGAAACTGCTGAAATGCTGCCAGAGTACACACCGATGTATCTCGATCTGCCCGCAGAGATCCGGCCCATGTCGATGACCGAGCGCAAGATGCGCAGTCTCAACGCCAGCACATCATCGAACGTCAAGGGCGCTAACTCGCTCGATGTTTCCGCACTTTTCAATAAGTACGGTGATTTCGTGGTCAATGAGTTTCTGGCCGACAACCCCGAACTTGCCGACATCACCGGCGATCAGTCCAACGAAACGCCCACGCCGGATCTGGCCATGAAGTTTACCGGCCACCTTGCGCTTGCGCCCTGGGAACAGCAAGTGTCTGCTTACAGCCAGATCATGGTGATGTACGAGGAATACATCAGTGAGTTGAAGCAGACCGGCGAATACGACCTCGATGCTGAGTTTATCGACCTCGATGCCAAGATCATTGAAAACAAGGTGCTGTACACCGGCAAGGATGCTGACAAGTTGCTCGGTGGTGACGCGATAATCCACATGGTATCGGCCAAGAACACCGGCAAGCCGCCCACTGGGGCCAAGGTGATCAAGGCAATGATGGACAACAAGGGCGGCAAAACCGGTATTGCGGTCACCCGCGAGGTTGTACAGCAGGCAGAGGATCTTGATACCTTCACCCAAAATCTGGATAAACAGATAGAGGGTCTGCTTGAGGAGCAGGACAACTGGAAGGGCAAGGATCCACAGGACAAGGAAGGCATAAAGGAAAAACGGGAAGAACTCGCCCACATCAGGGGCCGCTTGGTAACGCTGCGCGAACGTAAGCGCGTAAGGGTTGTTGAAACCATACCCAACATCAGGCAAATGGTTCTGAAATACAGGATCGGAAAGGTTTACCAGATGAGCATAGCTGACGAGGATATGATCGGTGTGGTCACCAATATTCGTCACCGCGGATCGGACGGTAAAGAGTGGTCTGATTCCTGGGCCAAAGGCAAGTTTGTTATCCAGTTTGCAGTCAATACGCCGATGGGCTTTATTTCAAGGCCGCTGACTCGGGTCGAGTTGGAAGGCTTTATCGTGCGGGATCTCTCCGGCCAGCGCCAATACGATGGGCCGGAAGGCATCAAGCGTATCTTTGACCGGAATCGGGACAAGCACGAAGGCAGGGAAGAACGCTATGTTGTGACCGGTAACCCGATTGGCGGCATGAGTTCACCGGCGCTCCCAACTTCCGTCAAGGTGGCTAATTTCAGGGCCGCAAACGGTCGTCGCTATACCGGTCTGTTGCTGCCGCGTAAGTTCGGTGAGGCTGAATGGGATGCCATTGATGAGCAACCGGTTGTACTGCGTAGTTCCGCGGAAATAGCCGGTTACCTGAACCAGCTTAATGCTGACTCCTTGCATGACATAAGCCTTGCCAGTATCGGTATTTACAAC
>Ga0233409_10000017_pt1 | contig 22337 bp, 18 predicted proteins | sample Na_oxic_13_MG_FD_179871 | JGI IMG/M metagenome (GOLD analysis project Ga0233409, IMG submission 179871) | Seawater microbial communities from Saanich Inlet, British Columbia, Canada - Na_oxic_13_MG | ecosystem: Environmental > Aquatic > Marine > Inlet | place: Canada: British Columbia... | reverse complement strand
AACTTTGGTGGGTTAATCCTCAAAATACTCAATGTATTCCTGCCTGCCCCGTAGGTCCGGCAGATCGTACTGGGGCGGTTAAAATTTTCGCCTTCCTTGGCCTTGAACCCCGGTTAAATATTAAATACGGATTTAACTGGGCAGGCAAAAATGAACATTTTTCAAAGGTCTCTATTCCTGATCATCGCTATAAACGGATTTCTTGCCGAAACGTTCAAACCACCACTCTTCTGCTGAGAGATAATTCCTGACCTCTTGTTCGGAAAAGGAAAATTTATAGTTTTTACAGTAAACATTAATAATCATGTATGCAGCGATAATCCTGGTTGTCATTTCCTTGCATTTTTCTTTGTTTTTATTACATCGGTCTGGATGCCATTTGCGGATGAGATTTCTATAGTTCGACTTGATTTCTTCCATGGTTGCCCGTTCAGGCAATTCCAGCACCATTCTTGCCTCATTAATTTGTTGATACTTTTTCACTCCGTGGTCTTCCCATGTTTTGCCATATCAATCCTTGATGGCTTCGTAAAAAGTCCAACTTCTGCGTTGCGCTGCATTCCTCGTCACTGCGACGTACTATATGTACGTTCCCCACGGGACCGGCGGATAGCCGATTCCTCGGAATTTGCGCGCCTTGAATTTGGAGCTTTTTACTTTGCCATCAAAATCTGACTTTTTACGAGACCGTCAATCCTTAACATAAATGCTTTCCTGTCTGAAAAGTTTACAATCCCAAGTTTGATGAATTCGACTTTTTGCGAATTTATCAAGATTAACTTTCCATCAAAACTTAAAAACAATGAAACATACCCTCCATCGGAAGTCAACCGTCATCTTGCCGCATCCTTTCCAATAACAACCTGAAATAGCCACAAAATAACATCTATATCTTCTTGACAAAAAAAAGATTAGAAAGTAGTTTTGCAACAAAAGATTAATAATTTCCAAAAAACAAAACCCTTTTACGTTTAGGAGGACCTTGCATATGACGCTTACAAAAAGTCAAATAGTAGATTCCATTCAAAAAAAGATCGGTCTGAGCAGAAACAGATCCGCACAACTGGTCGAAACCACTTTGGAAATTCTGAAACAGACACTGGCGAACGGCGAAGATGTTCTGATCAGCGGATTTGGCAAATTTTGTGTAAAAGAGAAAAAAGAGCGAAAAGGACGCAACCCTGCAACCGGTGAAGATATGATGCTGGACAAAAGAAAAGTGGTTACCTTCAAATGTTCGCCGGCATGGAGAAATAAGATTAACGGGTAAGTGTTGAAACGTTTAATATACCAGCAAATTTTTTTCTATATAGGCCTTTTAAGCGTAAAGATCATATCTTTGACTTACAGGATCAAAGTCATTCAACCTGAGATTGAGCTGAACGTTCTTAAAGGGGGACAGGTTCCTATTTATGCTTCGTGGCATCAGCGATTCTTTACGGGTATCACCTTTTTCGCAAGGCGCAAGCCGATTTCAATTATGATCAGCCAGAGCAGGGACGGAGAACTTATCTCCAGAATTGTTAATCAACTTGGAATGCATACGGTGAGAGGTTCCTCATCACGAGGGGGCGGTAAAGCGCTGCATGAAATTTGCGAAATGGCACATAGAGGTTGCAGAATCGGTCATATCGTTGACGGTCCCAGGGGGCCTTTCGGTGTGGTCAAGCCCGGACTTGTCAGAATAGCCCAGTATTCGGGGATGCCCATTATTCCAACTGTTATATCTAACGAAAGAAACTGGGTATTCAACAGTTGGGACAGCTTTATGGTTCCAAAGCCCTTTTCCCGCGTCATAATCAGGTTCGGGGATGAAATATATGTTCCAAAAAAACTGCAAGGGCCTGCTTTCGAAAAGAAACGGTTTTCCATTGAAGACACATTGAAGAAATTATATGCGGAAACTGACTTATTATGGGAAATGCCAAGTAAAATCAAAGAGATATTTAACCATGTGTAAAGACATCAGTGAAAACAAGCAAGAGTTACTGGAAGATAACCGAGAAGAAAATATCGAGAAAAATGAAGAAAAGAAAGGGTGGAAAGATATAATAAAATTGCCCGATGACTTGGATTTTGAGATTCATTAACTCGTGTCCATCCATAAATGGTCTTTTTGCCCAATCTCTGCGTTATGTTCAAAAAATAATCCTCGGAATATTAAACATATGCCTGTGATTATTTTTTTCACATGCCTTGATCTTGAACAAAAATCCTCATTTATGGATGGACACTAACTCATGATGAATTCGTAGAAGCAAGAATTCATCACTGTTGTTTGTAATAATAGTTATAAGTTCTGGATGAATATGGAAAGTCGGACAGTTCCTTAAGGGTCAGACATCCGGGTTCAACGTACCATATTAGCTTGTCCTGAATAGTTTTTTGTTTTATAACCTTGGCCTTAATATCCATGCCAAGGAGTTTGGCAATCCTATTGACTTCTTCAACAAACCTCTCGTTGTTATGACTGGTTTCCCCCACCCATCCACCGGTCTGGCGAACCCTTTGATGAATCATCTCATGCAGGAGGACATCACTGGCAACTCTTTTATTTAAATGGCGTATCCCCCATTTGAAATCATTTGTAGGATAGATCGGCCGCATTAAATTTTTATCTAAATATATAAGATTTTTGGCCACATGATAATACCCCAGGCTCTTACCATGTGGAGTTGATCCCCAGATAATAGCGCCGGGTTTATTTTCTCCATCAAAAAAAGTATGATTCAACATTTTCCATTCATCAAAAGCCCACGCCCCCACCTCACCAAACCGTTTCATTCCTTGGCTTTTCAAATCCGCCCACGTCGCCATATTTACCTCTAACCGTCTATATAAATAAAGATCTTAAAATTTGTGTCAAGTTTTTATAAAATTGGGAACTTATGGAACTAACTAAAACACCTATGCATCAAGATCTCAGCACATCTCTTGGCAAAAAATCGCTCAACTTAAAATAAAATCGGTAATATAAGGGTTTTCTTCCATCTCCCGACCCATGGTAGACGTGGGGGTGTCTCCATAGTCGTGGCCCGGCCAGACAATGGTCTCTTTGGGCAGTGCAATAAGTCTTTTTCCCAGAGATTCGAGAAGCGTTTCAAGAGATCCGCCAATCAAATCGGTCCTTCCGACCGCACCGACAAAAAGGGTGTCGCCGCAAAAAAGGTTTCCGTCAACCAGGTAACAAACAGACCCAGGGGTATGACCCGGTGTATGAATTACTTTGATCTTTAACTTTCCGACTTCAACAATATCTTCATCTTTGAGTCTTATGTCCGCGGGATCAGGGGGCGGAAGTCCCAACTCTTTTGAGGATTTCTCACGGACCGCCTGGTCCGAAAAAAAACGGTCATCGGCCTCATGCATACAGACAGGGACGTTAAGAACCTCTTTGAGTTTCGGGTTTCCCAAAACATGATCGGAATGGCCATGGGTGTTCAGGATATATTTGACCTTAAAGCCTTCTGTTTTAATCAAAGCCAAAAGTTTGTCTTCCTCTCCGGCCGGATCAATAATAACCGTTTCGCGGGTATGGGGGCATACCACCAGATAAGTCATTACCTGAAACGGCCCCAAAGGGATCTGTTTTATGATTGTTTTTGTTGTCAACTTAATTTTTTATTAATTTCTTAATGGAATGTATTGGTTGGGTGAATATCCGGTCCAAAGGATCCGGTATTAATGGTTCCTGCAGGATGTTAATATTACGCATTATCAGAGAGACCTTTGCAAAACGCCCCCTTTTGCCCAATTCCGGCGTCAGACTCAAATTTTAATCCTCAAAATACTCAATGTATTCCTGTGGTTAAAATTTTCGCCTTCCTTGGCCTTGAACAAAATTGAACGTTTTTCAAAGGTCTCTCAGATTACTGCTTTTACAGGCACATCCGGATCATCTACTCCACATACAGTCTCTGTCCCGGATAAATCTTATTTCTGGGCGTTAATCGGTTGATGTGCAGAAATTGTTCAAGGGGCATTTTGTGTAACTGAGCGATCTTAAAAGGACTGTCGCCGCGTTTAACCAGATATGTCTTTAAATACTCACCAGCCGGTCTATCTTCCTTACGCTCACGAATCTTTAAAACCTGTCCGATATGGAGATTTGTTGTGGACAGATTGTTTAGTTCCCGGATCTTTTTAGTTGTTGTACCGTATTGTTTGGCAATAATCCAAAGTGAATCACCACTTTTTACAACATGGCTTGATGTGTTTGCATATTTAATTTTGTTGTATTTCTTCGATCTGTATACAATTGTACCCCTGCGGGGTATTTTGAGTTTTTTGCCTGCAATAATAAAACTTGATCTGCGCAAGTTGTTTGCGCGCATAATGCTTCTCATGCTGCAACGGTATCGTCTGGCAATGGTGGAAAGGCTTTCACCGGATTTGATCCGGTGATATACATAAGCACGTTGCGGCGGATGTGAAACCGGTATTTCATCCAGCTTTGCCAGCAGAACTTGGCCTTTGCCTGATGGGACCCTGAGCGGATAGTTATCTTTAGGAAGTATCCTGTAGCGGAGTTCGGGATTGAGTTTTCTGAGCGTTTTTTCAGTTACACCGATCTTTTTGGCAACATTTCTAAGATGAACCTGCTTTGATACGTTTATTATTTCATATTCTAATGGTTTGTCCACAGGTATTGAATCGAGTCCATATTTTTCCAAGTTTTTAATGATATGGAGTGTAGCCATAAATCTGGGGACATATCTTGCTGTTTCCTGCGGAAGGCGTTCGTATAGATCCCAGAAATTGTCGAGGTAATTTATATTCTGATTCCTTATTACTCTGAGCACTTTTCCCTCTCCGCAATTGTATGCGGCCAGAACGGTTGTCCAATCGCCGAAAATGTGATGCAATTCCGATAGATATTCAATGGCGGCTTTGGTAGATTTAACCGGATCGAGCCGTCCATCGATGTATTTGTTACGTTTGAGGCCGAATTTGTATCCTGTTGAGGGGATAAACTGCCAGAGGCCGAGAGCCCTGGCTTTTGAAAGCGCATTCACCTTGAATCCGCTTTCGATAAGCGGGAGCCATGACAATTCAACCGGAAGGCCGGCTTCTTTAAGGGCAGAAACAATTTTTGGTCGATATTTTCCGGAACGTTTGTAAGATTCAACAAAAAATTTTTTTTCGCCTTTTTTGGTAAAGCTATTAATTTCATTCTGAATATGTTTGTTCATTACCATGGGGATGGCGTTATGATTGCCGTTTACAACGATATTGCGGGATGCGTAAATTTCAAGAATACGTTTTGAGATCATAAAACGCAGATCTTCTTTTTGCTGTATGAGCTCGGGAATGTCATTGTTATCGATCTCCAGGATTAAAGAATAAGCATGATCCAGTGCTTCAATGGCGTTTTCAAGCTCTCCTTTCTGCCAGAAATCCTGAGATGCTTGGCAAAAAACAAGGGCTTCATCAAAGATAGGCTGTATTTTTTTTTCAGGGGAAGAGTTTTCAGCTATATTCTTTTCTGCAACCAAAGGATCAATTGGTGAGGGTTTTTTATCTTTAGGGGCAACTTTTTCAGGCGGTTTTGCAAAATCAGGGGTACTTGTCTGGGCCGGCAAATAATCTCCGTCCTGCTGTATGGATTTTTGGTTTTTATGGTTGACTTTTTCAATAGATTCAGCAGAATCGGAGTCACTAATCTGGGCCGGCAAATAATCCGCGTCCTGTGAAACGGGTGTTTTATGCAGAGTTTGTATGCATCCGCATAAGAGAAACAACAGAAAAACCGGCAGAAAAAGAATTCGTAACTTTATCAAATTTAGACCTCGTTAAGTAGTCAAGTAGTTGAGTGGTTAAGTGATTGTTATCATGATAATATAATGGTTTTGTGTGAAAATTGGACGTTCGATGGCTTGAGGATTATAACATGCTGATTTATCAACATATATTTTCCTGCTCAACCATTTTCGATATCTGAAATTAGATTTCCTTTAGCTTTATTCATCCTGAAAAGCCGGGTCATTTGGGACCTGATTTATTATGGCTTGATGTCCGATTACACAAAAATGAGCATCCTTGTCAAGGGTTTATGTTATTGAAAAAGCCCAACAAGCTCTATACACGGGTAACGACAGTGATATTTTTCGATAATTTTTCGATAAGGCCCTCTTTGGCCTATATGGTTTTCGATTGGTTTTGTAATACTTTAGCTTTTTGAAAATATTGCCGTTCGTTTGAAAACGATTTGTTTAAAAGAACTAAACTGATACAATATTGTGGCTGCAAATCGCATGCCAAAAGAGGCAGCAGAAGGTGGGAACGAAAAAAGATATAATATCACAAAGATATAGTATAATATTACTTTCAGATGTGGCGCTTGCTATCGTACTAATTGCCAATATTCAGATTGTTTTTGACAAAGTCTGACAAAAATATATATAAAAACCGGACCAAATTCTTATTTGCATTATGTTGAATAAGGTTGAAATTAATAAAAACAGGCGATATTCTAAAGAAATAGCACAATATAATACTATATTTTACCATATCTGTTAATAATGGCATAAAATAGAGGTTGATATTTATTGTAGATATAAGTAAAAGAAAAGTTTTATCAAGAGATCGCTTTTTATGTCGTATTGACGTTATACAGAAAATGGAAAGTTTGAAGATGCGTGGCCAGAGTAGCTCAGTTGGTAGAGCGCCTCACTTGTAATGAGGATGTCGCGGGTTCAACTCCTGTCTCTGGCTCCATATGTCAGAATATTTTTTGGGTGGGGTTCCCGAGTGGTCAAAGGGAACAGACTGTAAATCTGTCGGCGAAGCCTTCGGAGGTTCAAATCCTCCCCCCACCACCAACCTCAAAGCAAGTCGTATGTAGGAGATTTCGGTTTGTATATCGGGATCGATAATTACTACATGGCTTCCTGCATGACTCTTACTACGCTTTTTGAGGGAAATTGATTATTTTGAGGATTAACCCACCAAAGTTCGGTGGCGGGTTAAAATTTGAGCCTGACGCCGGGATTGGGCAAAAAGGGGCGTTTTGCAAAGGTCTCAGGCAATAATCAGCGCAAAACGTGCGGGAGTAGCTCAGTTGGTAGAGCTTCAGCCTTCCAAGCTGAATGTCGCGAGTTCAAATCTCGTCTCCCGCTCCAAACCGCAAATTGGCAGCCGTAACACCGACAAGCCGTCCCGCGGCTCGGAGAGAATCAAACAAGGGTTAACAAAGACCGCCCACGTAGCTCAGTAGGTAGAGCGCTTCCTTGGTAAGGAAGAGGTTCACCGGTTCAATCCCGGTCGTGGGCTCCATTGTTTTTTCGGGAAGCTGAGTTTATCTGATACGATAACTTTTCTTAAAATGGTCAAAGTCGCTCGCAGAATATTTTTTACGAATGCGTCAAAATTGGTACGCAAAAGATAATTTTCAAAAAATTCAGGGGAGGACAAAAAGATGGGGAAGGAAAAGTTTGAGAGGACGAAGCCGCATGTAAATGTGGGTACGATAGGTCATATAGATCATGGCAAGACGACCTTGACGGCGGCGATAACCAAGCACATGGGGATGAAGGGCATGGCTCAGTTTGTTCCTTTTGACCAGATAGACAAAGCTCCGGAAGAGAAAGAGCGTGGTATTACCATAGCGACGGCACATGTTGAGTATGAGACTTTGAATCGTCATTATGCTCATGTTGATTGTCCGGGTCATGCCGATTACATCAAGAACATGATCACAGGGGCGGCGCAGATGGACGGGGCCATTTTGGTGGTTGGTGCGGATGACGGTCCCATGCCCCAGACTCGCGAGCACATATTGCTGGCGCGTCAGGTAGGTGTTCCTCAGATTGTGGTATTTTTAAACAAATGTGACATGGTGGATGATGATGAGCTTATAGAGCTTGTTGAGTTGGAGCTTCGGGAGTTATTGGACAAGTATGAGTTTCCCGGTGATGATATTCCGATCATTCGCGGGAGTGCATTGAAGGCTTTAGAGAGTGATGATCCTGACAGTGAGGATGCAAAGTGTATAATTGATTTACTGGAAGCGGTGGACACGTTTATACCTGAGCCCAAGCGTGACATAGACAAGCCGTTTTTGATGCCGATAGAGGATGTTTTCAGCATATCGGGTCGTGGTACGGTAGTTACGGGTCGTGTTGAGCGAGGCGTAGTTCATGTAGGGGATAATATTGAGATTGTGGGGATTCGTCCGACCATGAAGACGGTATGTACCGGAGTAGAGATGTTCAGGAAGCTTTTGGATGAGGGTCGAGCCGGAGACAACATAGGAGTATTAATGCGTGGTACCAAGCGTGATGAAGTTGAGCGCGGTCAGGTGGTAGCGGTACCAGGTTCGATTGAGCCTCACACCAAGTTCAAGGCCGAGGTATACATTTTGAGCAAAGAGGAAGGTGGTCGTCACACCCCGTTTTTTAGTGGATACCGGCCGCAGTTTTACTTCAGGACCACGGATGTTACCGGTAATTTGATGTTACCGGAAGGTGTAGAGATGATAATGCCCGGTGACAATGTAACGATTACGGCAGATCTTATAACGCCGATAGCCATGGAAAAAGAATTGAGGTTTGCCATCAGGGAAGGCGGACGGACGGTCGGCGCAGGTGTTGTAAGCGAAATCTTAGAGAAATAGCTGAAGGAGTTTTCCGGTGAGAATAATTGTTACCCTTGCGTGCGGTGAATGCAAAAGAAGAAATTACACGACTACAAAAAATAAACGGACAACACCGAACAAGTTGGAATTTAGCAAATATTGCAGATTTTGCAGGAGACACACTCTACATAAAGAGACCAAATAGTGCCTGAACGAAACCAGGCACTAAATAAACGTTTTATTATAAAGGTATTATGCAGGCCAGTAGCTCTAACGGTAGAGCGTCGGACTCCAAATCCGGGTGTTGGGGGTTCGAATCCCTCCTGGCCTGCCAAATCATTCTGAATGCAAAGCTCAAAGCTTGAAGGACATGAAACCATATAAGACCTTCCTGACACGGCTGCAGCTTTGAATATTGCGATTTTAGGAGCATAATGGCACGGTTACAAAGGAAAAAAACTTCAAGCGCCAAGAAAAAGAAGAAACAAAGTGCCACCGGGGCGACATTACCCCGGGCAAAAAATGATGTCGTTGCAAAAAAGACCACGATGTTTACAGGTTCTACCAGGGAGATCAAAAAAAGGTCCTCTTCATCACAGACCAAAGCTTTAGCCAGAACCAAGACCGAGCCCGGGAAGGTTAAAAGTTATATAAACAAGGGTCTTCAATTTCTGAGAGAAGTAAAGGTGGAGCTTAAAAAGGTTGTCTGGCCTACACGCAAGCAGACGTTGAGTTCTACCGCTGTTGTCCTTATCTTGACTATGATAATAGCACTCTTTCTTGGAGTGGTCGATATTGGTTTGTCAAGCCTGATCCGTGTGGTTCTTCACTAACTTAAGGAGAAGAGAAAAGTGGCTCTTAAATGGTATATAGTCCATGTTTATTCAGGGTTTGAAAGCAAGGTCAAAGCTGCCCTGGAAGAGCGAGTGGCGTCCTTTTCTCAAACCGAGAAATTTGGTGAGGTGCTGGTTCCCACCGAGGAGATTGTTGAGCTTGTAAAAGGTAAAAGAAAAACATCATCACGAAAGTTCTATCCAGGATATATATTGGTCAGGATGGAACTTGATGATGAAACCTGGCATATTGTAAATAATACAGCCAAAGTGACCGGATTCCTGGGTGGTCGGGAAAAGCCGACACCCATTTCAGATGAAGAGGCCGAGCAGATCTTAAATCGAATGGAGGCCGGTAAACTCAAACCAAAGCCGAAATATCTTTTTGAGATCGGAGACGAGATCCGTGTAATAGACGGCCCATTTAAAAATTTTAACGGCACAGTGGACGAAGTCAATTCGGAAAAGGGTAAGATAAGGGTTCTGGTGAGCATCTTTGGCCGTTCAACACCGGTGGAACTGGAATTCGTACAGGTTGCAAAGTTGTGATAAGTTCATAAAAAGTCGAATTCACCTGCGCCAAAAAACCCCAGTGAAATGGTCCTGCCGGAATTTCACTGGGCAAACAAAATGACAGGAGTATTGTTTAAAAATGGCAAAAAAAATTATGGTACAGATAAAATTGCATGTAACAGCCGGTCAAGCCAATCCGTCTCCCCCGATTGGTCCTGCACTTGGGCAGCATGGCGTAAATATAATGGATTTTTGCAAGGCTTTTAATGCCAGGACTGTAAATGATGAAGGTATGATCATACCCGTAGTTATTACTGTCTACCAGGACAGATCATTTACTTTTATAACCAAAACACCACCTGCATCCGTACTTTTGAAAAAAGTGGCAAAAATAGCAAAAGGCGCCGGAGATCCAAAACGGGAGAGAGTCGGCAGTGTCACTCGAAAGCAGGTTGAAGAGATCGCCAAGCAGAAAATGGTTGATTTAAATGCAAATGATTTGAGTGCCGCATCTAATATTATCGCCGGAACGGCCAGAAGTATGGGAATTGATGTTGTTTAAAGGAAGATGCATTAGCTGTGAGTAAATCTTAATCCTAACTGCGAAACATGTAAACAAGGAGTAAATCAAAAACATGCCGAAGCGGGGTAAAAAATATTTAAAATCGATTAAAAATGTAGATATTGGAGCAAAGCATATTTTTAGCGATGCTGTCAAATTAGCAATTGATTCATCTTATGCCAAATTTGATGAAACGGTTGACGTTGCCGTCCGTCTGAGTGTGGATCCAAGGCATGCTGATCAGATGGTTCGAGGAACGGTCGTTCTGCCTAATGGCCTTGGCAGGGAAGTAAAAGTCCTGGTATTTGCTAAAGGGGAAAAGGAAAAAGAGGCCCTGGACGCGGGTGCGGATTTTTCCGGGAATGACGAATTAATAGAAAAAATTAAAAAAGGGTGGTTCGGCTTTGACAAAGCTGTTGCTACTCCCGACATGATGGGTTCTGTTGGAAAGATAGGAAGGCTGCTCGGTCCCAGAGGGCTTATGCCCAATGCAAAAACCGGAACCGTAACTTTTGATATAGCGAGAGCGGTGCAGGAGCTAAAAGCAGGGAAAATTGATTTCAAGGTTGAAAAAGCCGGAATTGTCCATGTTCCAATGGGCAAAGTTTCTTTCGGAGTAGAGAAGATTGTGGAGAATGCAGCGGCCTTTTTAGAAACTATCGTTCGTCTCAAACCGGCTTCCAGCAAGGGGACTTATCTGAAAGGTATCGCCATTTCAACGACCATGGGACCTGGCGTCAAGATAGATGCGGCCAGTGTCAAGGACTTGATCAAATAGTCTACTTCCATATAGGGATTTTGCAGTCTTGACTCTACTATCCCAAGAAAAACCATATCGAGAGGCTTTTTTAGTATAGCTGTCTATTTTTCATATTGTTTCCAAGCTAAAATATTTCTGTCAAAGACCGTAGGTGCACTTATTCTGTGTTTAATCGGTGTTGCCGGCCTACCGAGACATTCTATGGTGGTAAGTTGTTACCTCCGGTTTTTACGGATCAAGGAAGGAGGTGTTGTAAGTTGTGAAGCTGGAAAAAAAGAAAGAGATTGTCAAAAGTCTGCATGAAAAATTTGCAAGGTCCAAAGTTGTCATAGTTACAGATTGTAAAGGACTCGATGTTGCAAAAATGAATGATTTGCGAAGGAGGCTCAGAGAGTTTGAGATTGAATATAAGGTGGCAAAGAATTCGCTACTTATCAAAGCTTCTGAAGAGACAGATGTCGAATTAATAAAAGATTGCTTTAAAGGTCCGAGTGCCGTTGCTTTAAGCTATGACGACCCGATTGCACCCGCAAAGGTCTTGATAAAGTTTTCTAAAGAGCATGACAAGCTTGAAATTAAAACCGGTGTTATGAACGGCAAGGTGATCGATTTAAACGCCATCAAGGCGATGTCGGTCCTTCCTCCCCGTGAAGTTCTTTTAGGGCAATTCCTATCAGTCGTCAACGGTGTTCCGGAAGGTTTTGTCCGAGTTCTTAACGCTATACCGATGCAGTTTTTAAACCTGTTGCAGGCCGTCAAAGAACAGAAAGAGGCGGTCTGATATTCGACACAAACAGAAAAACATTACTTGAAAGTTAATATGGAGGAAAAATAAAATGGCGGATATTACCAAAGAGGATGTAATTGAGTTTATAGCAAACATGACTGTACTTGAACTGTCTGAGCTCGTTAAGGAAATGGAAGAAAAATTCGGTGTTTCCGCAGCCGCGCCTGTTGCCGTAACGGCTGCCGTCCTTGGGGAGACCGGTGGAGATCAGGCGGAAGAAAAGACCGAATTTGATGTTATTCTTACAACGTTTGGCGACAAGAAGATCCAGGTTATCAAGGAAGTCAGAGCGATTACAGGTTTGGGTTTAAAGGATGCCAAGACACTGGTTGATGAAGTTCCAAAGCCGGTCAAGGAAGGCATTTCTAAAGATGAGGCTGAAAAAATCAAAAGCCAGCTTGAAGATGCCGGTGCTCAGGTTGAAATAAAGTAATATATAATAGGTAATAGGTAATAGATGATAGGTGATAGGTTAAAGGGCACAGGGCAAAATACCCTTGATCCTATAACCCATAACCAAAATATAATATATCGGAGATGCCATGTCAGAAAGGATTTTGGCAAATAAGCGTATAAGGAAAAACTTCGGTAAGATAGAAAAGATCATTGATATTCCTGATCTTATCGAGGTTCAACGGGAATCATACAGCCGGTTTTTGCAAATGTATGTTCCTCCGGAAAAACGTAGAGACATCGGTCTGCAGTCTGTATTTAAGTCCGTGTTTCCGATAAAGGATTTTACCGGAAGCGCTTCCCTTGAATTTGTATCTTACAGATTTGCCGAGGTTAAGCACGGCATTAAGGAGTGTATAAACCGGGGAATGACCTACGAAATCCCTGTTCGGATCACTGTCAGGCTTGTTGTCTATGATATTGATAATGATACAGGAGTTACGAATATCCGTGATATCAAGGAGCAGGAGATCTACTTCGGAACAATTCCCTTGATGACCGACAATGGTACGTTTATCATAAACGGAACCGAACGTGTTGTGGTAAGCCAGCTCCATAGATCTTCAGGAGTGTTTTTTGATCATGACAAAGGCAAGACGCATTCGAGCGGCAAGGTTATATATAGTTCCAGGATCATTCCGGTACGCGGATCATGGATCGATATGGAGATTGATCACAAAGGTATCGTCCATATTCGGATCGACAGGCGGCGCAAGTTTCCAATTACAATCCTTTTTAAGGCGATTGGATATACTTCCGAAGATATTCTGGCTTATTTTTATGAAACAGAAAAGTTTGTTGTCCGTGGCAAACGGATTTTCAAGAAGTTTAATGAGTATTCGCTGCAAGGGCAGCGTGCCAGCAGTGATATTAAAGATCCTGAAACTGGCGAGCCTATTATTCTAAAAGGACGTATGTTTACCAAAGCTGCAATCAAGAAGCTTAAATCCGCTAATTTGGAATTGATTCCGATAAGTGTTGAAGATATTCTCAACATGGTATTTGCGAAGACAGTAGTCGATCCTAATAGTGGAGAGACCATCGTAAAATGCAACCAAATTTTTGACCAGGAAATTTTCCAGGCCTTGCTTGATGCCGGTATAAATGAATTTAAACTCCTTCTCATCGATGGTGTAGCCAGTAGTGATTCCATCCATAAAACCCTGATTTTGGATAAAGTCGAAACAAAAGAGGACGCGCTTATTGAGATATATCGAAGGCTCAGACCTGGCAATCCTGCAACACTGGAAGTGGCCCAGGAATTTATTGATCACATGTTTTTTAAGTCTTCCTATTACGATCTTTCCGGTGTAGGTCGCATGAAGATTAACCTTCGACTCGGTATTAGCTCTTCCATCGACTTAAGAACACTCAGAAAAGAGGATATACTCCTTACGGCTAAAACCCTTGTAAAGCTAAAAGATACACAGGGAGCTGTTGACGACATCGATCATCTCGGTAATAGAAGAGTGCGTGCTGTTGGTGAGCTTTTGGAAAACCAGTATCGTATCGGACTGGTTCGCATGGAACGTGCGATTAAAGAACGGATGAGTCTCCAGGAAGTTGATGCGCTTATGCCGCACGACCTTGCAAATTCAAAGCCGGTTTCCGGCGTTGTTAAGGAGTTTTTTGGTACCAGCCAGCTCAGCCAATTCATGGATCAGACCAACCCGCTTTCAGAAACGACCCATAAAAGGCGTCTGAGTGCCCTTGGTCCGGGAGGATTAACCCGTGAACGAGCCGGTTTTGAGGTCAGGGATGTACATCCGTCACATTACGGGCGGATCTGTCCCATAGAGACACCGGAAGGGCCCAATATCGGCCTTATTGTTTCTCTGAGCACCTATGCCAGGGTTAATGAATATGGATTTATTGAAACGCCGTACAGTATTGTAGAAGATTCAAATGTATTGCAGGATGTGAAGTTTCTCAGTGCCTTTGAAGAAAAGAATCACCCCATTGCCCAGGCCAATGCACCTGTTGATGAAAATAGAAGATTTGTCAAGCCCCTGGTAACCTCACGGGTAGAAGGCGAATTCATGATGGTCAAGTCCGAAGATATCGAGCTGATGGATATCTCTCCAAACCAGTTGGTGAGTGTTTCCGCATCCTTGATTCCGTTTTTGGAAAATGATGACGCAAACCGGGCGTTGATGGGATCGAACATGCAACGCCAGGCGGTTCCTTTGCGGATAAACCAGGCGCCTCTGGTTGGTACAGGCGTTGAGGGCGTGGTGGCTAAAGATTCCGGCGTTACGGTAGTTGCCCAACGCGATGGCACGGTGGTAAACGTTGAGGCTTCTCGAATTGTTCTCGAACATGAGGCCGAAGACGATAAAAATTCAGAAATTCCTGTAACGGTTTATCAGCTTTCAAAATTTATACGGAGCAATCAGAATACATGCTTCAATCAGCGCCCTATTGTCAGAAAAGGACAAAAAATCAAGGCCGGAGAGATTATCGCGGACGGGCCTGCAACCGAAAAGGGCGAACTTGCCCTGGGCAAAAACATAATGGTGGCATTCATGCCATGGGGCGGCTATAATTTTGAGGATTCGATTCTGGTGGGCGAAAGGCTTCACCGGGATGGCGTGTATACGTCTATCCACATTGAAGAGTTTGAAGTCATGGCCAGAGATACCAAGCTGGGCAAAGAAGATATCACGCGCGACATTCCAAATGTAGGTGATGAAGCCTTAAAAGACCTGGATGAAAGCGGTATTATACGGCTTGGCGCTGAAGTCAGTCCGGGAGATGTTCTGGTGGGAAAAATTACGCCCAAGGGTGAAACACAGCTTTCCCCTGAAGAAAAGCTTTTAAGGGCCATATTTGGCGAAAAAGCAGGAGATGTAAAAGATAGTTCTTTACGGGTGCCGCCAGGTGCCCATGGAATAGTTGTCGATGCAAAGGTGTTTTCTCGGCGTGGTGTTGAGAAAGACGAACGCACCCGTTTTATCGAAGATAAAAAGATTGCTGTCTTTGAAAGAGACAGAGATGATAAGCTTGCAGTCATCAAGGACGTGGTTTATACACAGCTTGAAAAATTGCTTGTGGGCAAAAAATGTTTCACATCTCTAAAAAAAGGCAAGAAGGTTCTGATTGCAAAAGGGAGCAAGATAGATACCGAGATGCTGGCCAGGATACCCGTGGCGCAGCTTGAAGGGATTGTATTTGACAGCCCCAAACTGACCGAACAGGTCCATGATATTCTTGAGCGATATAGAAGCCAATGTGAAATTTGCAGAAAGTCTTTTGAAAAAAATATCGCCAGATATGAAAAAGGGGATGAGCTTCCTCCAGGCGTGATCAAAATGGTTAAGGTCTATGTGGCGATGAAGCGCAAGCTGTCCGTGGGTGATAAAATGTCGGGACGACACGGTAACAAGGGGGTGGTGTCGAGAATTCTTCCACAGGAAGACCTTCCTTATTTTGAAGACGGAACGCAGGTTGATATGGTCCTGAATCCCCTTGGAGTACCTTCCAGGATGAATGTCGGGCAGGTTCTAGAAATTCATTTGGGTTGGGCTACCAAAGGGCTTGGCGATCAGCTTAACAATCTCATGGAACAAAGAAAAAATGAGGCCCTTCGAGAGAAGCTTAAACGAATATTCTCTGAACCGTCCGCTCAGGAGATGATAGATGGCTTTGATGATGAAGACCTGTACGAATTTGCAGGCAATTATAAAGACGGTGTTCACATGGCCACACCGGTTTTTGATGGTGCTAAGGAGGGTGAGATCAAGTCTCTTCTCGCCGAGGCGGGGCTTCCCACAGCCGCTCAGGCCACCTTGTATGACGGGCGTACCGGAGAGGCTTTTAAGGAAAAGATTACCGTTGGTACGATGTATGTGTTAAAACTCCATCACCTGGTCGATGACAAGATTCACGCCCGGTCTATCGGTCCATATTCTCTTGTGACGCAGCAACCGCTTGGCGGAAAGGCCCAGTTCGGAGGTCAGCGTCTTGGTGAAATGGAAGTCTGGGCCATGGAAGCGTATGGAGCGGCGAATGCTCTTCAAGAATTTTTAACAGTAAAGTCGGATGACATGGCAGGCAGGACTCGTATGTATGAAAAGATTGTAAAAGGTCAGAATACATTAGACCCGGGCCTGCCTGAGTCCTTCAAGGTCCTGACAAAAGAATTGAAGAGTTTGGGTTTGGATATAACCCTTATGGAAGGAAAATAATCAATGGAAACTATATACGATTTTTTCACCAAACCAACCGATCCAAGACTTTATTCCGGTGTTAGGATTTCCCTGGCATCCCCCGAGCAGATTTTTAAATGGTCGCACGGTGAGATAAAGAAACCGGAAACTATCAATTATCGAACTTTTAAACCTGAACGTGACGGCCTTTTCTGTGCCAAGATATTCGGTCCCACAAAGGACTACGAATGTAACTGCGGCAAGTACAAGCGGATGAAACACAGGGGCGTTATTTGTGAAAAATGTGGTGTGGAGGTTATTCAGTCCAAGGTACGGAGAGAGCGGATGGCGCACATCGAACTCGCCACACCTTGTTCCCATATATGGTTTTTAAGAAGCCTTCCGAGCAAGATTGGTAATTTGCTCGATTTGACGTTAAAAAGTCTTGAAAAAGTGATTTACTTTGACAGTTACATTGTGATCGATCCCAAGGACACGGATTTTAACCAAAATCAACTTCTATCGGAGGAAAAATATCGAGAAGCATGTGAAGTTTACGGGACAAAATTTGAAGCCGGGATAGGGGCTGAGGCTGTCAAAAAACTGCTGGATAAAATCGATCTCGATACGGTATATAAGGAGTTGAGAGTTGATATTAGTTCCACTCGCTCTATAACAAAGCGACAAAAATTGTCCAAACGACTCAAGATTGTCGAAGCATTCAGGAAGTCGGGAATAGATCCGGCCTGGATGATAATGGATATTATTCCGGTTTTACCGCCGGATTTACGGCCGCTTGTCCCTCTTGAAGGTGGAAGATTTGCAACATCTGATTTGAATGACCTCTATCGCAGGGTCATTAACCGTAATAATCGGTTAAAACGACTTATTGAATTAAAGGCTCCTGACATTATTGTGCGGAATGAAAAAAGGATGCTCCAGGAGTCAGTGGATGTTCTTTTTGACAACGGCCGGCACGGCAGAGCGATTATGGGAACTAACAAACGACCGTTAAAGTCGCTTAGTGACACATTGAAAGGCAAACAGGGGCGTTTTAGACAGAATCTTTTGGGCAAAAGGGTCGATTATTCCGGCCGTACCGTTATCACAATAGGGCCGGATCTCAGGCTACACCAGTGCGGTTTGCCCAAAAAGATGGCCCTGGAGATGTTCAAGCCGTTTATTTATTATCGTCTTGAGCAAAAAGGACTTGTTTCGACGGTAAAAAGTGCCAAGAAGATGGTGGAAAGAGAAGTTCCGGAGGTCTGGGACACATTAGATGAGGTGGTAAAGGAGTACCCGGTTCTATTAAATCGAGCCCCAACGCTTCATCGGTTGGGAATTCAGGCGTTTGAGCCTATTCTCATTGAAGGCAAGGCCCTGCAGCTTCACCCGCTGGTCTGTACTGCATTTAATGCAGACTTTGACGGCGACCAGATGGCTGTTCATATACCCCTTTCGGTGGAGGCTCAGATAGAGGCCAGGGTATTGATGCTGTCCAGCAACAATATTCTTTCTCCTGCAAATGGGAGCCCTATAATCGTACCGAGTCAGGATATTGTTCTTGGCATCTATTACATGACGAGAGGGGTTTCCGGGTCCAAAGGCGAAGGTAAAATATTTGCAAATCCTGATGAAGTTCGATGTGCATACGATGCAAAGGCCGTTGATCTTCATGCCAAAATTATCGTTCGCGTGGAGGGAGAAAGGTTTAATACGACCGTGGGGCGTATCCTGTTGTGGGAAATTATTCCCAAAGATAACATCATGATGATACGTCATATCAAGGTTTTTGATGCACAAGAGGCAGATACCGTTTTAGAAAAGCTGCAGGCCGGTGCTGATTTTTCTGAAATGGTAGCCCAATATTCAAAAGGCCCTGACAGGGATAACCAAGGGCTTGTCGGCCTATTCAGAAAGGACGAATTCAAGCGGATGTTCAGTGTTTCAGATGAAGACACGGGAAAAGTTTGTGCTCTGGAAGAAGAGGGGATCAGCGGCGTTATTTTTGCAGACCAAGCGTATCATATTTTTCAGGTGATTAAAAAACGTCCCGAGATACCTTTTTCTATGGTAAACAATGTCAGGGATAAAAAGACGCTTAGCGAACTTGTGAATTACGCATACAGGAATCTGGGTCCAAAGGCCACAGTTATCCTTTCCGACAGATTGAAAGACATCGGTTTCCAATATTCAACCCAGGGCGGACTTTCCATTTCCATTGATGCCATGATCATACCGTCTACCAAATGGGATATTTTGGAAAGGGCCGAAAAGCAAGTTGAAAAAATCGGCCGTCAATACATCGAAGGTCTTATCACACAGGGTGAAAAATATAACAAAGTTGTCGATATATGGGCAAAAGCAACCGACGATGTGGCTGATGAGATGATGAAATCCATGCGAATGCCCCCTGCAACCGACCATGATGGAAATCCTATTCTGGATGAAAGCGGAGAGCCTGTTGTTGAAAAAAGTTTTAACCCCATTTTCATGATGGCAGATTCCGGGGCCAGGGGGAGCAAAGATCAGATGCGGCAGCTTGCAGGAATGCGAGGACTGATGGCTAAACCATCGGGTGAAATCATTGAAACGCCCATCAGTGCCAATTTCAGAGAAGGCCTTTCCGTCCTTCAATATTTCATTTCGACTCACGGCGCCCGGAAAGGTCTTGCGGATACGGCCTTAAAGACCGCTAACTCGGGGTATCTTACCCGACGTCTTGCCGATGTTGCCCAGGATTGTATTGTTATGGAAGAAGACTGCGGAACGATACTGGGTGTTGAGGTCGAATCTCTGTTAGAAGGCGGCGAAGTGATTCAGCGTCTCGAAGAACGTATTTTAGGGCGTGTTGCCGCAGACGATATCCATGATCCGTTTACAGATGAAATGATTGTAAGGACTGGAGAAGACCTGGACGAAGAAGCTGTAAAGGCTATTGAAGATGCAGGAATTGCCAGTGTGAAAATAAGGTCGGTTCTGACATGTAAAAGTGTTCGTGGTGTGTGTGCCAAGTGCTATGGCCGGGACCTTTCCCACGGAGCAAAAGTCGAAATTGGTCAGGCGGTCGGAATTCTTGCGGCTCAGTCAATCGGTGAGCCCGGAACCCAGTTGACTATGCGTACATTCCACATTGGAGGAACGGCCAGCCGAAGGGTTGAGCAGGCCGACATCAGATCCCGGGCCGAAGGTAAGGTTAAATTTCTTAATCTTAATGTTGTGGAAAAAGATGGAAATATATTTGTAGTTATGAGCCGGCGGGGGGGTGAAATAGCCATAGTTAGTGATACCGGACGCGAAAGAGAAAGGTTCCCTGTCATTTACGGAGCCCACATTGAGGTAAAAGACGGTGATCAAGTTAAGATCGGAGATCTTCTGGCAACCTGGGATCCCTTTACAACGCCAATTATTTCAGAAGTTGACGGGACCGTTAAATTTGGTGATGTTATATCCGGGAAGACCATGCAGGAGAAGGTCGACCCTGTTACAGGCAAATCCAGTCGTACAATCATCGAATCCAAAAGCGGTGAGGAACGTCCAAGGATTTCAATCAAGGGCAGAGATGGAAAAACAGTCAAGCTGCCGGGATCATCGGAGATGGCGCGATATTTACTACCGATAAATGCTATTTTGCTTGTTGAAGAAGGATATGATGTTAAAGCTGGTGATGTGATTACAAAGCTCCCCAGAGCAACGACCAAGACAAAGGATATTACCGGCGGTCTTCCAAGGGTGGCCGAACTCTTTGAGGTTAGAAAACCCAAAGAAACCGCAGTTTTGAGTGAAATAGACGGGTATGTTTCGATAGCCAAGGCCACGAAAAAAGGTAAACAGAAAGTTATTATTACGCCTGTAGATGTTGGTGAAAAGAAGGAATATCTGATTTCACACGGTAAACATATAAACGCTTTTGAAGGTGATTATGTCAGAGCAGGCGAGGCACTGATAAGCGGTTCGGCTATTCCTCAAGACATATTGAATATCAAAGGTGAGATTGCATTAGCACGCTATCTTGTTGATGAAGTCCAGGAGGTTTACCGCTTACAAGGAGTCCGGATAAATGATAAGCATATAGAGGTTATTGTACGGCAAATGATGCGGTGTGTTAAAGTTATTGATGCTGGTGATACCGATTTTATTATTGAAGATCAGGTTGACAGAAAGATATTTGAAAAAATTAACCGGGCAGTAATTGAGGAAGGAAAGAAGCCCGCTGTTGCTGACCACCTTATACTGGGGATTACCAAGGCATCACTTTCCACTGAAAGCTTTATATCTGCCGCTTCATTCCAGGAGACGACCAAGGTCCTTACTAATGCCAGCATTGCTGCCAAAGAAGACAACCTTCAGGGGCTTAAAGAGAACGTTATTATGGGAAGAATCATTCCTGCGGGGACCGGCCTTTATGAATACAGAGATGTTGAGGTTTCAGCCGGTTAAGATTTGTTTTAAATAATGGATTATTTGTAACATTTCAGCTTTTTGAAAATATTTCCGCTCGTTTGAAATCGATTTGTTTCAAAGAACTAAACTATTACGATTATTTCTATATAAAACGCTTGACAATCTAAGGATACATGTCTAATAGTTAACATTTTGTCGATACAGCCTAATTATGAATATAAAAGGATTCAGGGGAGAAAATGCCGACCATTAATCAGTTAGTAAGAAAGGGAAGGAAGCGAATAAAGAAAAAGACAAATACTCCGGCACTGAAGGGTGCTCCTCAGAAAAGAGGAGTCTGTACACGTGTTTATACTTCAACACCCAAGAAGCCTAATTCTGCCTTGCGGAAAGTTGCCAGAGTCAGACTGACCACCGGTATAGAAGTTACAGCATATATCCCCGGCATAGGGCATAATCTCCAGGAACATTCGGTTGTTCTTGTTCGTGGTGGACGTATTAAGGATCTGCCTGGTGTAAGGTACCATATTGTCAGAGGCACTCTTGATACACTTGGCGTCGAGGATCGAAAACAGGGCAGATCAAAATACGGCTCCAAGAAGCCCAGGTAGAAAAATGGTACAAAATACATGATGTAATATGCACCGTGCCTGAATCTTGTGGCATGAAAATGGATAACAAATAGCAACGAGATATTAATGGTGTAACATATGCCAAGAAGAAGAGAAGTTCCTGAGCGGATAATCATACCCGATCCCAAGTATAACAATAAGCTGGTTTCAAAGTTCATAAAATCTATAATGCGAGACGGGAAAAAGAGTACTGCAGAGTCGATTCTGTATAATGCCTTCGATGTCATCGAAAAAAGGACAAAAGAATCTCCTGTCAAGATTTTTGAACAGGCAGTTGAAAATGTAAAGCCGATGATTGAGGTCAAGTCGCGTCGTGTAGGAGGTTCAACCTATCAGGTTCCCACAGAAATTCGGCCATCCCGGAAAACGGCTCTGGGAATTCGTTGGATCATAGGTTTTGCTCGCAAAAGACCTGAAAAAGGGATGGTTGATAAACTGGCGGCCGAGCTTTTGGATGCCTCCAATAAGAGAGGGGCTGCTGTTAAAAAGAAAGAAGACACCCATAAGATGGCTGAGGCAAACAAGGCGTTTGCGCATTACCGCTGGTAAACTTTATTGTGAACTCGCTCTAAAGGGAGGACAAAAAGATGGGGAAGGAAAAGTTTGAGAGGACGAAGCCGCATGTAAATGTGGGTACGATAGGTCATATAGATCATGGCAAGACGACCTT
>Ga0233409_10000016_pt1 | contig 22953 bp, 23 predicted proteins | sample Na_oxic_13_MG_FD_179871 | JGI IMG/M metagenome (GOLD analysis project Ga0233409, IMG submission 179871) | Seawater microbial communities from Saanich Inlet, British Columbia, Canada - Na_oxic_13_MG | ecosystem: Environmental > Aquatic > Marine > Inlet | place: Canada: British Columbia... | reverse complement strand
GCTTGCCGACTATATCCTTATCTGTAACATTTATCGTTTTTAAAAAAAGGCCCCCTTTTTTAGGCATGGAATCCGCAGCATTAACATACAGATTCAATAGAACCTGCTCAATCTGTCCTCTGTCTGCCTCTATTCTATATAAATTCTCAGAAAAATTCTGATGAATTCTGATTTCCTTTTTGGCTATTTTAAAAGTATCGGAGGTCTCTTTCAGTAATTGGTTTAGATTAATAGGCTTGACCTCATATCTACCTGCCCTTGCATATCCGGTAAGCTGACTTGCCAGCTTAGATCCATTTTTAACCTGCTTTTCAATGTTCTTTAAATATTTATAATGCTGATGATCCGAATCAATATCTAAAAGCATTATAGATATATTTGCCGTGATTCCCATAAGCAGGTTGTTAAAATTATGGGCAAAGCCGCTGGCCAGTGTACCTATAGCCTGTAATTTATGTGCTTGCTGAAGCTGTGCTTCCAGCTTGGTTTTTTCTTGATGTGCGAGTTTTTCTTCGGTGATATCCCTTCCAATAGATTGATATTCTATCAGATGATTTTGATCATCAAAAAGAGCACGGTCGGTCCATTGCTGCCATCGAATTTCCTCACCCGGTGCTATGAATTGATGCTCATATGTTATCGTAGGTCTTTTTTGATCCAGGGACATGAAATGATTTTTTACTTTGTTTTGATCTTCCTTAAAAACAAACTGGAAAAAATTTTGCCCTATCAATTCTTCTTTTTTTTTGTTAAAGCAATTGCAATAGGCACTATTAACGAACGTTAATGTGCCATCACAACGGAAACGGCAAATCATCGCGGGCATGTCTTCTACTACTGTACGATATCTCTCCTCGTTCTCCCGCAGTTCTTCCTCGGCCTGCTTACGCCATAAAATAAGTTGTGATAACTCTTCCGTCTCTCTTAAACAAATGCTTCCGGTTTCTTTTGCGATTCTTTTATAATGTTCAACCTCTTTTCTTGCTTCTTTTAACTTTTGTTCCAATTCGATCTTTGCAAATTCTTTCATGATTTCATTTACCCTTTAATTACACCTGAAGCGGTAATATTTCCAAAACTAAAGTGTTATCTCAAATCTTTTATATCCACATATTCAGCAAAGGGTCAAGTCTGCTCAAACCACTTTTGACCTTAAAATTATTATTCACGACGCAAAATGTGTGACCTGCTATTCTTGCATGAACCATCGGTAACCGATTGAATATCTGGTTTGCGGGAAGGTAAAGTCAAGCATTGTTATCTTGATTAGAAGCTGGATCAACAAAGAGGGAGGAGATTCTATTTCGGCCTTTGGCTTTTGAATTATACATTGCCTGGTCAGCTCTTTTGATCAATGTTGATAGTTGTTCTTTTTTAAAATATTCAGTAAGACCTATACTTATGGTTATTGTTGCAGTTTTATCGGGTTCCGGCAAAAAACTTTCTAATTCCACAACAGTTCGTATTCTGTTGGCGACATTTTTTGCCTCTTCACCTTTTGTTTCCGGCAGGATAACAGTAAATTCCTCTCCGCCATATCTGTAAGCGGAATCCATGTTTCTGAGGCATGACTTAATAATCTGGCTAAGCCTGACCAGTATTTTATCACCTTCAAGATGTCCGTATGAATCATTATATACCTTGAAGTTATCAATGTCCAAAAGCAAAAGTGCAAGTGAATGGCCGTAGCGGTTGCACCGGCCAATCTCTACTTCGAGCTGATTATAAAAATGCCTTAAATTATATAGTTTTGTGAGACCATCTGTTATTGCAAGTTCCTCTAATTTACCGACTACCCGGGCACGATCCTTGAGTACTTGCCGATTTTTCAATACTTTTTTTAATCTTAGCAGCAGTTCTTCGAAACGAAAGGGTTTGAAGATAAGATCGCTGGCGCCTTTGTTTATGGCTTCTTCATAAGAATATTTGTCACTGTAACCTGTCATTACAATGACATCTATGTCATGATTTTGTTTTATGAGGTCAGTAAGGTAGAGACCATCCAGTCCAGGCAGCATGATATCGGTTATTACCAAATTCACACGGTTCGATTTTAATAATCCGAGTGCCTCTTCCGCGCTTGAAGCCGTTAAGGAGTTGTATCCGGACCTTTCTATAAATTCGTGAATCGAATCTTTTATGTCAGCATCGTCGTCGACTATTAAAATGTGTTCATCCATTTCTTTTTTGTCCAGCCAATTTCTTTTTATATGAATATATACTTCTTAAGTACCAGGGTTGACATATTTAATAACAATTTGATAGAGAACGTCTTTTTTACTTTAATTTATTTAAAATCGCCGCACCGCGGAACTACGGTGTGGTCCTGTTAAAAATTATTATTATAACTTTAAAGCCAGATTGTGTCAACAGGGTTTTGATTTTGGGTGGTTGTTAAAAGAGATATAATAAGTAATAATGATGGCTTCGTAAAAAGTCCAACTTCTGCGTTGCGCTGCATTCCTCGTCACTGCGACGTACTATAAGTACGTTCCCTCCGGGACCGGCGGATAGCCGATTCCTCGGAATTTGCGCACCTTGACTTTGGAGCTTTTTACTTTGCCATCAAAATCTGACTTTTTACGAAACCGTCAATAATGAAACACATAAGAAATTTCAGCATTGTAGCCCATATTGATCATGGCAAATCGACTCTTTCCGATCGCCTGATACAGGTGACCAATGTGGTTATGGACCGGGATTTTAAAGATCAGATGTTAGACACTATGGATATTGAACGGGAACGTGGCATTACAATAAAAAGTCAGACCATTTGCCTGCCATATACATCAAAAAACAATCAGACCTATTCCTTGAATCTCATAGATACACCAGGACACGTAGACTTTACTTACGAAGTTTCCCGAGCGCTTGCTTCTTGTGAAGGTGCACTGCTTTTGGTAGATGCCAGCCAGGGAGTAGAAGCCCAAACCCTGGCAAACCTTTATCTGGCTCTGGAACATGACCTTGAAATTATTCCCGTAATCAATAAAATAGATCTGCCGTCGGCTGATGTTGAGCGGGCAAAAAAACAGATAGAAGAGGACTTGGGACTTGATCCGGAAACTGCAATACTTACATCAGCCAAGGAAGGGATAGGCATCGAAGATGTGCTTGAGGGGATTGTAAATTATTTACCACCTCCCACAGGAGACCCGGATGCACCCTTTAAAGCTTTGATTTTTGACTCCCACTATGATCCTTTTCGGGGGACTATTGTTCACTTTCGGGTCTTCCAGGGAAGAGTAAAACCAAAAGATCTGATTACCTTTATGTCGAATAATGCCGTTTATAAGGTTGAAGAAGTCGGGATATTTCAGATCGACCGTATACCACAGAAAAAAATTTCAGCAGGCCAGGTAGGTTATATGATTGCAGGTATAAAGACTGTCAGCGACACCCGATGCGGGGATACCATAACCTTAAAAGACCGCTCCTGTGAAACGCCCATGTCCGGATTCAAGGAAGCGAAACCGGTGGTCTTTTCTTCGATTTACCCTGTTGCCTCTGATGGTTACGAGGAACTGGCCACCGGCCTGGAAAAACTGAAACTAAATGATGCTTCCCTTATATATGAAAAAGACACGTCCGTGGCTCTGGGTTTTGGGTTCCGCTGCGGCTTTTTAGGGCTACTCCATCTTGAGGTTGTTCAGGAGCGTCTTGAGCGTGAATACGATCTTTCTTTAATCCTTACGGCTCCTTCGGTCAAATACAAGATTGTCATGAATAACGGTTCGACATTAACTATCGACAATCCGGCCTTATACCCGGATCCTACAAAGATTGAATACACAAAAGAGCCGTTTATTCGCGCCTCCATCATAATACCTGATCGTTATATGGGGTCGGTTATGAAGCTCTGCCTGGATCGAAGAGGGATTAATAAGAATTATCAGTATCTGACCAATAATCGGCTGGAGATGATATTTGAACTTCCCCTGGCCGAAGTTGTTTATGATTTTAACGACAAGCTTAAATCTGTTACACAGGGGTATGGATCTTTTGACTACGAATTGATAGATTTCAGAGAAACCGACCTTGTCAAGGTGGATATTCTGATCAACGGGGATCGTGTTGATGCGCTTTCCCAGCTGGTTCATCGAGACAGGGCGGTTGAGCGGGCAAGGCGCGCATGTGAAAAACTGTGTGATGAAATTCCGAGACAGATGTTTAAAATAGCCATCCAAGGGGCTATCGGCGGTAATATTATTGCCCGCAAGACGGTTTCAGCCTTTAGAAAGGACGTTACCGCAAAATGTTATGGCGGTGACATAACACGAAAACGTAAACTACTCGAAAAACAGAAAAAAGGAAAAAAACGGATGAAGATGGTGGGTCAGGTAATGATCCCCCAGTCCGCATTTCTGTCAGTGCTGAAAACAGACACTGATTAAAAGGTGATGAACTCATAATAAGTCAAAATTGGGACGGCAAAGTAAAAAGTTCAAGTTCAAGGCGTCGTGAATTTCGTGGAATGAGGCGTACTTATGTACGCCGCAGTGAACACGAAATGAAGCGCAACGCAGAAATTGGACTTTTTACGAAGCCGTCAAAGGTGAATAAATGGGAAAAACAATCGCCGAAAAAATTTTTGATGCCCACCATGTTGACAACCCTGCGGAAGATATTCATGTGATCCGCCTGGACGCGGTATTCTGTCATGAGATCACAACACCGATGGCAATCAATGATCTGGTCAGCCGCAACAAGGACCGTGTTTTTGACCCTGATAAGATCAAGGCCGTTATAGATCATGTTACGCCGGCAAAAGACTCAAAAACCGCCGAGCAGGGTAAAATCCTCAGAGATTGGGCCAGACGTCACAATATTCTTGATTTTTTTGACATCGGTAGAAACGGGATCTGTCATGCGCTTTTCCCTGAAAAGGGATTTGTGCGCCCGGGTTTTACGGTGATCATGGGTGATTCCCATACCTGTACCCATGGTGCATTCGGTGCATTTGCCGCCGGAGTGGGAACCACAGATCTTGAGGTGGGAATTCTTAAGGGTGTTTGCGCTTTTCACTATCCATCAACCATTAAAATAGACATCAGCGGCCGGATGCCTGAAGGTGTCTTCGCCAAGGATGTGATCCTTTCCGTGATCGGCCGCCTGGGTGTTAACGGTGCAACCAACAAAGTACTGGAATTTGCCGGGCCGATTGTGGATGCCATGACCATGGAATCGAGGATGACGCTTTGCAATATGGCTGTTGAAGCCGGGGGAACCTCAGGTATCTGTCTTCCTGACATGGTAACAATTGAATATTTATGGGAGTTCATTAAAAATAAATATTCCGATAAAAAAGAAGCTCTTGATGATTTTAGCCGGTTTCTTTCTGATGCTGACGCCCGGTATGACCAGGTGATTGAGCATGATGTAAGCCGCCTGGAACCGCTGGTTACCTTTGGATATAAGCCCGATCAGGTAAAACCGGTCAGGGAAATGGGAACCATTAAGGTGGACCAGGTGTACATAGGCTCATGTACTAATGGAAGAATCGAAGATCTCAGGGTTGCCGCCCATGAGCTTAAAGGTCAAAAGATCAGCAATTCCGTGCGGGGCATTGTCTCTCCGGCCACACCAAAGATTTACCGCCAGGCAATGGAGGAAGGGATTCTGAAAATATTTTTGGATGCGGGATTCTGCATTACAAATCCGACATGTGGCGCCTGCCTGGGTATGAGCAATGGCGTATTAGCCCAAGGCGAAGTCTGTGCATCCACAACAAACAGAAATTTCAACGGACGCATGGGCAAAGGAGGTATGGTGCACCTTGTAAGCCCTGCTACAGCGGCAGCTACAGCAATCGCGGGTTACATTACAAATTCCAGACTTTTCAAAGGTTAAAGGATATATCATGAAAAATTTTAGCGGAAAAGTACTCTTTCTTGATAGAAATGATATCAACACTGACGAAATTATTCCGGCAAAATATCTTTCTGAGATTTCCAAGCAGGCACTCAGGCCCTACCTTTTAGAAGATATCAAGCTTGACGGATTCATGCCCCGAATTGATATTCAAGAAAAGAGCGTTATCATCACAAGGACAAACTTCGGATGCGGATCTTCCAGAGAACATGCAGCCTGGGCACTTGAAGTGAACAACATTAACCTGGTCATCGCAGAAAGTTTTGCCAGGATTTTCAGACAGAACATGTTTAACTGCGGTATGATGGCAGTGGAGCTGCCGGCGAAAACCATGGACCGTATTTTCAGAGACTTTGCCGGCAAAGAAACCTACCTTGAAACGAATCTTAAAAAAAATATCTTTATCATAACTGCTAACCAACACCATTTAGAGGTGTCTTTTTCAGTTTCTGACTTTGACCGTGCTCTTGTAATGACCGGGGGGTGGGTGGAATATGCTGATTCGAAGTATTGATGGCGTCGTAAAAAGTCCCATCTACTGCGTTGTAGTATTTTTGCAGACACTCGGCATACTATATGTATGGCCTCGTTCCTGAAAAAATACTACGCCTTGTATATGAACCTTTTTACTTAGCCATCTATAGTTGAATTCGTGACTTTTTACGAAGCCATCAATATTGAGACCTTTGCAAAACTTCCGGTGTTACAATTTGCTCATTTACAACTTTATTGATAATGGTGCCGATCTTTTCGATGTAGCATTCGACCACATTTCCCGGCTTTAAAACTACCGGCGGGTCCCTGAATATGCCCACTCCTGCAGGCGTTCCGGTCGAAATTATGTCGCCAGGAATAAGCGTGATATCCTCGCTAATGTTTTCTATTATGGCAGGAATGTCGAAAATCATATCCATGGTATTGCCGTCCTGCATGATTTCGCCATCCACCACAGCGGTCAGCCTCAGGTTATTTACATCGTCAATCTCATCCGGAGTAACAATGAAAGGACCGGTCGGCGCAAAGCTATCGAACGATTTCCCCCTGAACCACTGGGAATCGGAAAACTGAGCCTCCCGTCCGGATACATCATTCATGACAGTAAATCCTGCAACGTAATCGAATGCATCTTTTTTATTAATTCTTTTCCCTTGTTTTGCAATGATTACTGCAAGTTCCACCTCCCAGTCCACCTGACTGCTGCTTTTGGGAAGTATTATGGGGTCATAAGGACCACTCAAGGCATTTGGTGTTTTGCAGAATATCAGCGGTTTTTCAGGATTTTCAAAGCCTCCTTCTTTGGCATGTTCGGCATAATTTTTCCCAAGACAGATAATCTTGGAAGGACGATGAATCGGGCTCGCAATCCGCGCTTCGCTTTTTCGGCCCGGATTCTTAACCCCGGCAACCTTTTCAAGCCATCCGTCTCTGAAAAATGCTTCGCTTATATCAGGAATCTGAGGGAAGATCTCTCTCAAGTCGACTATTTTGCCATCTTTCCACAGACCAGGCTTCGCCTTACCCCTTTGACCAAATCTGACTAATCTCATGGGTCTCCTTTTTTGGAAGCTTATTTATCAAAATTCTTCGGGCTCCCGTGTGGCATCATTTTGCAACATTTTTTGCCCGTCCGCATAGCACTTCTTTCCATACCAGTTGATCTGCCTGCATATACCACGGATCATACTGACCTCTTTGGCACAAAGCTGAAGCCTGGTAAAAAAATGGCGTAAATTGTTGATCCAGTAATCCGGATTTTCAGAATTGATATAACTTATCCTGACCAGTATCTCTTTGAGCTGATCATACATCCCATCAAGTTCATGCCGACTGGCAAGGCGAGGAACGAATTCCTTGTTTTTCTCAAGACCGGCAGTAAAAATTTCATAACATATGATCATTACCGCCTGGGCCAGGTTAAGGGATGAAAATTCGGCTGTGGGGATATTTACAAGCGCATGGCAGTACCGGATCTCCTCGTTGGAAAGCCCCCTGTCTTCCGGGCCAAAGAGTATGGCTATACGATTTTCAATGGAAATAGGAACCAGCTTTTGAGCCAGTTTAGAAGGGTTATTCATGACCTGCCGCTGTCCACCCAGCCGAGCCGTAGCACCAACAACATAATTAAAATGGGAAAGGGCGTCCTTGAGACCTGTGCAAATGCTACTTTTATCAACAACATCTGAAGCGGCATGAGTCGCCAATTTCAGAATTTTATTCAGGTCAAAGTTTGGGGGGTCTATGACCACAAGCCGACTGAAGCCCATATTGCACATGGCACGGGCAACAGACCCAATATTTTCAGGATGTCGTGGCTGGTGCAAAACTATAGCGATGTTGTCAAAATTGATTGTTTTGGACATCAGCCGGTAACTTCAAAGCTACTGAAAAAGAAACCTATTTCAAAAGCGGCGGTCTTGGGGGAATCTGAACCGTGTACTATATTTTTTTCGATATCCGTTGCAAAATCTCTCCGAATAGTCCCTTCAGCAGCTTCCCTGTAATTGGTGGCACCCATTATTTCACGGTATTTGGCTATGGCATTTTCCCCTTCAAGAACCATAACCACAATAGGTCCGGATGTCATGAAATACGTCAGACTTTCAAAAAACGGCTTTTCTTTGTGCACTTCATAAAAACTTTCTGCTTGGTCTTTGGTCATTTTCAACATTTTCATACAAATGATCTTGAGTCCGTTGTTTTCCAATCGTTTAATAACTTCGCCGATCAATCCTTGGGCAACACCATCGGGTTTGATAATAGATAATGTTTTTCCCATGATATTTATGTCCTTTTAATGAATTTCAAAAAAAGAAATCACTTCTGTCCGCAGGAGGTTTTTTTGATGAGGTAGGCAGTCTCAGTAGTCTTTTTAAGGCGTGTGGCAAGGCTGGTAAGAACTGCCTGGAAACCGGCGGACAGTTTGTTGAACTCCTGTTCAAAAAAAATAGGATCGATGATTCCTACAGTTGTATCGCCAACTGCTGTAGCGGTAGCGGTACGTGGCGTTTTGGTAATAAAACCTAGCTCTCCGATTACTTCTCCGGGCTCTAACACCACCAATACCACCTTTTCTCCGTCCATTATTTTGGAAATCTCCACTGCACCAGATTCAATTACGTAGATCCAGTCTCCGGAACTCCCCTCCTCAAAGATGATCTGCCCATCCATGTAGTTTTCTTCAATGGCAGTTTGAAACATGGTTACAATCTCTCCCCGAGAGCGATCGTGACATGGATTTTTATAACACGATTCGATCCCCGATTTCTGTCCTACTCTTTCTCACAGTGCCGGCACTGCATTCGACAACGTATTGCGCCTTCTTCTTTGGAATGTAAATTGCGAACGGCTTAACACTCTCTTTTATATCTATCACTTTCATTGCATTATCAAGCAATATTACATCAATCGAATAGAAAACAAAGAACATGTGTAGTGATACAGTCTGCTCCTTTTTGAAGACGAACACAATAGCTTTGTCATCAACAGCAGAATGAGACCTTTGCAAAACGCCCCCTTTTGCCCAATTCCGGCGTCAGGCTCAAATTTTAATCCTCAAAATACTCAATGTATTCCTGTGGTTAAAATTTTCGCCTTTCTTGGCCTTGAACAAAATTGGACATTTTTCAAAGGTCTCAGAACTCGACGTAAACATAAGGCCTTTTGCTTTGCTGAGCATTGAGCTCAAGAGCCTTTTTCCCCTGCAATAATTGAATTTTTAGTCCTGTTTATTAACACATGCAATTTTTAAAGCATATCATTTTCCATCTGAGATAAACAGAGCATAAAATCATCTGCAAAGGAGTCCTGAATCTTCTCCTCCTGTCCGAACTCAGAAACGTCGGTTGCCACATTTTTCCCGATTCCATATTCAACATCCCAACCCTTTGCTTTCAAAAGTTCAATTAATTTTTCAGCCTGCTCCTTTGTGGCATCGTCTCCTATATTTTGCTCAGCTATTAAAAATTTCATTCCACAATCCTTTCTTTAAGACCTTTACAAAACATTGGACACATGGACCAATGAGATATCAGAATCCTTAAGATTTTTTACAAACCGGCCGATGGTATGTACTGTTTCCGGAAACGGATGGCCGATTCCCACCGCATGCCCGTATTTTTTTGAATGTCTTTTTAGCTTGTTCAGTTGATTATAAACGGCGGATTCATCATGAAGATTGTCCAGAAAAATATTTCTGCCTGTAGTGGCCATATGAAGCCTTCTTGCAGTTTTATACCCCATAGAATGGCTTGATGTAAGACTGTCAACAAAAAAAAGGCCTCTTTTTTTTACAACCTGGAGTGCTTCTCTAATTTTTTTATATGACGCTGTAAATCTTGAACCCATATGGTTATTCATCCCAATGGCATAAGGCACGCCGGCGATATTCTCCTCTATAATTCTCCTGATCCTGTCGGGCCCATCTCCTACATAGAGTGCTCCAGGGCCTGGATCAAAAGAATCAACGTTGTAGGGCTCCATGGGTTGGTGAAGCAAGATTTCATGTCCTTTATCATGAATCTCAAGGGCCAGATCATAAGAATATGCCAGTTGTGGCAAGATGGCAAAGGTAATGGGAACACCCAGATTCAGGAATTGTCTCGCATGGGAAAGGCTATATCCGATATCATCGATAATCAGTGCAATGCAAGGCTGATCAAAAGGGTGATTTTGATGTTTTTCCATAGCAAACGCTTTTGAAAAACTGTTGAGCCCGAAAAAACTCCCGATCAACAAACCGACACTTTTCAGCAAAAAATCCCTTCTATTCACATGCCCATCGCTTTTTAAACCTGAATATTATGCCACAGTTATTGATTGACCGAATGCCGCATGCTAAGTTACTAAAGTATATTATCAATATTACACATAGCAATTAGTTTATGCAATATGTTGGGGTTAATGTCAATAAAAAATACCATATATGGATAAATTAATTTATTTAAACTAATATAGCCCACTAATAATGACGAATTCTTAAAAGGTCGTAACCGTTTCGTAAAAAGTCACTTTTTGACTTTTTACGAAACCCAATGATAAAATCTCGGAAACTAGTTCGTGTCCATCCATAAATGAGGATTTTTGTTCAAGATCAAGGCATGCGAAAAAAATAACCGTAGGCATATAGTTGATATTCCGAGGATTATTTTTTGAGCATAACGCAGAGATTGGGCAAAAAGACCATTTATGGATGGACACTAGTTCACGACCGGATTGTATCACTCGTTGAAGGGAGACTGTAGATGAAAAACAGTTTTTATATTGTTCCTGTAGGCGTAATAAAAAAACAGGATGAAAATGTATGGATTGAGGTCTACGAGAAATATAATGAGGCTCTTTTGGGTTTAGATGAATTCTCTCATATAACCGTATGTTACTGGTTTCATGAGAATGACACCCCTGAAAAAAGGAAAGTAATGCAAATCCATCCAAGAAAAAATAAGAGGAACCCTTTAACAGGGGTGTTTGCAACCCATTCCCCGTTAAGACCCAATCTGATTGCCATATCCATATGTAAGATACAATCGATAGAAGGAAATACTATTCACATCGACAAGATCGATGCGTTTGACGGGTCCCCGGTTATCGACATAAAATGTTTCATTCCCAGCAGAGCTTTAAAACAAAATATACGGTTGCCTGACTGGGTATAAAACAGAGAAAAACTATGCTTACGGACCTTTCCGGCCAGATTGAAAGAATTACATACACTAACGACCAGAACGGTTTCACCATTGCCAGAGTTAAAGTTCACGGGCAAAGGGATCTTGTAACCGTAGTGGGACACCTTATATCGCCTGCACCAGGCGAAATCCTCAACATGCGCGGTGAGTGGGTCAACCATCCAAGATTTGGTGAGCAGTTCAAGGTGGTGGAATTCAAGACCGCGGTTCCGGCAACCGTTTATGGAATTCAAAAGTATCTGGGTTCCGGACTCATAAAAGGGCTCGGACCTGTCATGGCCGGCCGAATTGCTAAAAAATTTGGGGAACAAACACTTGATGTCATCGAAAATGAAACCGAAAAACTGGCTAAGGTTGAAGGTATCGGCAAAAAACGTATCGCCATGATAAAAAAGGCATGGGATGAACAGAAAGAGATTCGTGATGTCATGCTGTTTCTTCAATCCCACGAAATCAGTTCCGGCTATGCCACGAAAATATTCAAACAATATGGGAATCGATCCATTGCGGTGGTGACAGACAACCCTTATCGTCTTGCAACGGATATTTTCGGAATAGGATTTGTTATAGCCGACAGTATCGCCTCAAAACTTGGATTCCCTGAAGATTTACCATTCAGAATTGAAGCGGGTATTCTCTATGTCCTCAATCAGCTCTCGGATGAAGGCCACGTCTTTTACCCGTATGAACCCCTTATAAAAAAGAGTCAGGAGATCCTTGGTGTTGGAAGGGAAGTTGTCGTCAAGGCACTCGGCAAAATCGCCGTTGAAAAGAAGGTGATTGTAGAAGATATAAACAAAAGAATCGAAGAATTTAAGGTAAATAACAAAGCGGTATACCTGGCCAAGTTTCATTTATGCGAAACCAGCATCTCTGACAGGTTGAAGCTACTCCTAACAGCACCTAAATCTATCCGCCATGTTGCGTCAGAAAGGGCTATTGATTGGGTCCAGAGACAGCTAAATATTACCCTTGCAGAAAATCAGGTCAGAGCCATACAATCCGCTCTTGCAAACAAGATCATGATCATTACCGGCGGACCTGGTACAGGCAAAACTACAATTATCAATGCGGTTTTAAAAATCTTTACCAGGCTAAAAGTAAGAACTATACTGGCTGCGCCCACAGGCAGAGCAGCAAAACGGATGAGTGAAACAACGGGTCATGGGGCCAAGACCATTCACCGACTGCTGGAGTTCAGTTTTATCAAGGGGGGCTTTCAGAAAAACGAAGAGAAACCCCTCAATTGCGACCTTCTCATATTAGATGAGGCCTCCATGATAGACACTATTTTAATGCATCATTTGTTAAAGGCCGTTCCACCTTTTGCTACCGTTATTTTTGTGGGTGATGTGAATCAGCTTCCATCAGTGGGAGCGGGAAATGTTCTCAATGATATTATTACATCCGGTGCGGTACCGGTGGTGGAACTCAACGAGATTTTCCGCCAGGCCAAAGCGAATCGGATTATTGTCAATGCTCATAAAATCAATACCGGTATTCTGCCGTCATTTGAAAACCATGTGCCCAACAACGATTTTTATTTTATCGAGCAGGAAGACCCTCAAAAAGTTCTTGGAATTATATTAGAGTTGACAAAGACACGCATCCCCCAACGCTTCGGTTTTGATCCGGTCGACGACATTCAAGTTTTAACGCCCATGCACAAGGGAGTGGTGGGGGCTGAGAACCTCAATATGGAACTGCAGAAAACACTCAATCCGGTTCAAGATGGCATTATACGGGGAAACAGGAGCTTTCGAGTCAACGATAAAGTAATGCAGATCAGGAATAATTATGACAAGGCGGTTTTCAACGGTGACATGGGCAGGATCACCGGTATCCGACCGGAGGAATACGAAGTGACTGTCACTTTTGACGGCAGGGATGTTACCTACGAGTTTTCCGACCTTGATGAAATCGTTCTGGCCTATGCGGTGTCGGTTCACAAGTCACAGGGCTCAGAATATCCGGCCGTTGTAATCCCCATTCTTACCCAGCATTACATCCTGCTGCAGCGCAACTTGATTTACACAGCCATAACCAGAGGCCGGGATCTGGTGGTAATGGTCGGCACCCGGAAAGCCCTGGCCATAGGAATAAATAACGACAAAACACAAAAACGCTTTACGTACCTAAAACATAGATTGAGTTAATTTTTTTACAACGAGACCTTAACTCTTGCTGGAGGTTATGGTTTGGAAGGAAGTAATCTGCTGTTTAACTTTACGGCTTTTACATTTCGGACATTGGAATTTTTTCTTCTCATATTCAGAAATTTTCATTATCAGGGTAAAGGGCTTTTTACATTTTTCACAAATGAATTCGTATGTAGGCATTGTACACCTCCTTTTTCATATAAAGTCCTTTGACACTGAAGATTGTCGTACGTCTCTTACTTTTCCCACTGGTTAAAGTATGCTTATTTTATACATTCTTATTAGCAAATTATCAACCCATTTTCTCAATCTGCAAATAAATCTTGATGAATTCGCAAAAAGTCGAACTCATCATAAAATCCTTCCTTTTAAATATTCTTGTCTTTTTGGCTCAGGAAATTTTTCAATTGCATACCGCAACATGGTGCGGGACATCTTTTTATAATATTTCCTCAAGAATATCTCTTCAGTGGTAATATGACGCTTGCCTATCTCGCGAAGCATCCATCCTACGGCTTTATGAATCAAATCTTGTTCATCCGACAACAGAATTTTTGAAATTTTGAGTGTCTCTGCGTATTTATCATGCTTTATAAAATGGAACGTCGACAATATTGCAATTCGCCGTTCCCATAAATTTTTAGATTTTGCAAGGAGGTAAAGCGGTTTTTTGCCTTTGTCCATTAAGAAGGCGCCGACAATATGTTGAGCCGACCCGTCAACAAGATCCCAGCTATTTATAAATTGTGTGTTCTGTAAGTACAGCTCATATATTCTCTTTTTTGCAGTTTCATCTCCCTTTGAATATTTGCTGACAAGTATCAAGAGTGCAAAAAACCTCTCCTCATGAATCGTGGATCTGAGGAATTGCATAACTTCCTTTATTGTTATGTCCTGATATCCTTTGGCCAGCTTCCTTAAATCAGGAACCCTGATCCCTATAAAAACATCACCTTCACCATACTCACCGGGACCTGTTTTAAAAAATCTCTGTAAGACTTTAGCTCTGTCCTTGCTCCCGAGTTGTTGTAACTTTCTTCGAATATTTCGCACTGTCATGGTATTAAACTCGACGGCTTCGTAAAAAGTCCAACTTCTGCGTTGCGTTGCATCCCCTGCCCAGTTAAATTTTTATAATACCATAATGGGCTTATGGTAAAATCTTTCTTTCTTCATTAAGTGGATAAACACGCCAAGTATTTATTTAACCGGGTGAATCATTACAGCTTACTATATGTACGCTTCGTTCCTCAGGATTTGCGCGCCTTGAATTTGAATCTTTTTACTTTGCCGTCGGATTGTAACTTTTTACGAGTTCATCAAACTCGTGAATTATTCCGGGTTAGCCCTTTGAAACCAATTATCGCATTCAGACAATCCGGTTTAAACATTTCTTCCAAGTGGAAACAGCGGTATTGGTTTTTTCTGTTTGAAGTTAACCAACAGAATACCTGACACGATCAACAACAGGGCTATAATAATATTGACCGTGATCGGTTCCCTCAGAACAAGTCCTCCCAACAAAACCCCTGAAACAGGCATGATGAAAATAAAAGAATGCAAAGCCACGGCACCGTATTTTTGCAGCAAGGTAATCCATGCTACAAAACAAAAAGAAGCCGCTACAAGGCCCTGGTATAAGAGAGCGCAAAAAATTTTTGCGTCAACATGGGCTATCATGGTGCTGTCCCAAACAAATCCTTCGAGAAAAAAGAAAGGAACCGAAAATATCATGGGATAAAGCACCATATGAAAAGGTTTAAAAGCATGTATAATCCTTTTGGTGTAAACCGCATTGCAGGCCCAGAGAAAAGCTGCGAAAAGGATTATTAGATCCCCGGCATGAAAATCGGTTGTGACTCCTTTTTTTTCCATAAATACAAAAATCACTCCGGTAAACCCAAGCATGATTCCAAGGGTTTTTCTTTTGGTAATCCGGTCTCCGGAAATGAAAAAATGTGCCAGAAAAAGCGTAAAAAACGGTTGCAAATTGACCATCAGTGTTGCTCGGGAAGCATTACTTTTGCTGATTCCGAGATAAAACAGTGATAGTTGCACCGTAAACATCATGGAGATAATCAGTAGCTGATGAATCTGTCCTTTCTTGATGTGAAAGGATCTGCCGGTAATTCGAGCCCATATAAAAACCGCCACCGAAGCCATACTGAAACGGAGCCCGGCGGTGGTAAATACACCCAGTCCGGAAAGACTGATTTTAATAGCAACGGCATTAGCACCGAATAATGCGCACAGAAATACGGTAAAGATGGCGGCTAAAAAGGGAAGTTCCTGATTTTCTGCTAAACCATTATACTGTGTCATAACAGCGCTGGAAGCTACTTTTTTGTGGGTACAATTGTCCATTCAACGTCAAAATCGTTTTTGACAACAGATGCAATGTGTTCGTCGAAATAAAAGTGTTCTATGAGCCACTCTTGGTACCTGTAGTCTATTACCAGATGATTATCGTCGATTATCTGCATAATGCGGCATTTTGAAAGATCCCTGATGCCTGTTCCTGAAGCCTTTAATACCGACTCCTTTGACGTCCAGTAGCGATAAAAAAGGATGAATGGGTCTGTGTCTGAAAGTTCCCATTCATTGTCATGGGCTGTTTTTTTGAAAAGAGCCTTTGAACAAGGCCGGATCTTTTCGATATCAATACCGATCGGTGTTGGAGCAACCACGCCAGCAACATATTTGAGCTTGTGAGTAAGGGACCAGTAATGCCCATTAAAAGGCAAAGGGACACCTTGTTCATCTTTTTTAAGATCGCTTAATTTGATGTGGCTCTTTGTAGCGGATATTTCAAGGGCTTTTCTGGCATGTTTGCTTAGAGAGGAAACCTTTTTCCTGCCTGTAAATTGTTGTTCTTTATCAGGAACAGCAAGAATTACAGGATAGATAATAGAGTTTGGGGTTTCGGGTTTCGGGTTTGGGATTGTATCCATGTTAATTCGAATTGCGCTTTGCACTCTACGCTTTGCGCTTCAACTTCAACGCTTCGTCATATACCTTTTTTTTCGGAAGGCCGTATTTTTTGCCGATGATTTTTGAAATCTCGGAAAGTTTGCTTTCTTTTTTCTCCAGCGCTTTCATTATCTCGGTTCTAACGGTCTTAATAGAAACTTCTTTGCTCTCTTCACATCCCGTTATTAAAAGAGTGCATTCGCCCTTTATTGCCGGTCGTGCATCCAAGCTGGAAAGAATTTCAGATAAAAAGCCCCTAATAAATTCTTCATGCAACTTGGTCATTTCCCGGGACAGAACACCGTACCTGTCACCCATAACATTTATGATTTCCTTTAATAATGTCAAAATTCGCTTTGGAGATTCATAAAATACCATGGTTCTGCTTTCACCGGCAAGGACTTGAAGTTGCTTGAGCCGCTTTGCTTTCTTTTTAGCGGGGAATCCTATGAAAACAAAGGAATCGGTTGGCAGTCCTGAAACACTGAGAGCGGCAATGGCAGCAGACACACCGGGAATGGGAATAACTCTAATACTGTTAGCAATAGCTTCTTTTACGAGCCTGTAGCCCGGGTCAGACACTGATGGTGTGCCTGCATTTGATACAAGGGCCACCGATGATCCGGCTTTGAGCCTGTTAATAAGATCCGGCGTACGCTCACCTTCATTATGTTCATGGCAAGAGATCATGTGACATTTAATATTGTGATGTGCCAGCAGTCTGCCTGTATGTCTTGTATCTTCTGCGGCCACAAGATCGACGTTCCCGAGGATATTGAGAGCTCTTACGGTAATATCGTCCCTGTTCCCAATGGGAGTGGCAACCACGTAAAGTGCGCCTAGTTCATCCATATGCGAGTTCGAAGGCATTTTTAACGATCTCTATATAAGGGTTCTTTTCTGCAGAAACTATGCTTACAACATCAAACCTTGCTTTTACATTATGCTGTTTTGAGACTTTTAGATAGTAGAGTGCCACCATCGATATTTTACGCTGCTTTTTAGGTGTTATGGCCCATTTGGGATTCCCGAAAAGACCGGATTTTCTTGCTTTGACCTCAACAAAGACAAGTGTATCCTTATCTTTTGCAATAATGTCGATTTCGCCCAGCTTGTTATGGTAATTCTGTTCCAGAATCTTGTATCCGTTCTTTTTAAGGTGTCTGACGGCTATGGACTCACTTTCTTTACCGAATTGCTGTCGCTTGTTTAGCATTAATTTTAAGACCTTTGATCTTTTGTAACAGTTTAGTTCTTTGAAAAAAATCGATTAACCACGAGCTTCAGGTATAATTCAATTTTATGTCCCGCTTTCAGCGGGACTTGATTGGATCATGAATCGCCTTCAGCAATCATAACATTCATTACGTCTTTCTCTTTAGAACCTGGTATGATGCCTTTTAGAAATGCCACAACAACAATGGTTCCATCTTGATTCTTGTATTCCGCCTTTGCAGAAGCCCAACCATTATCTTCAATATCTGTAATAGTAAAATCACATACGACTTTGTCCCCAAAATAAACTGGCTTCTTAAAGCTCAAATTCATTTCCGAAGCCAACCACCCAATTTGTCCTCCAATTTCGGAGATCATGCTTGCCACCAAAAACCCATGGCAGATAAGACCTTTGAACCCCTTCACCTCTGTAAATCGTTCATCAAAATGAACTGGGTTGTAATCTCTGGTAATATCAGCAAACAGAATCACATCCCTCTCTGTGAATTTACGCGAAACAGAAAACGTATCACCCACATTTAATCCCTCAATAGCTTTCTTTCTGATATGTGCCATCCAATTCAACCTCATTGTAAATATGAAATTGCATAGCGAGCGCTCATCTCACGCTCGTTCGCACCGCCGGTCGGCTCCAGAGACGGGTTAGGCGGCGAGCTCCCACCGATGGCTGACGAGCTTGGCTCAACCTATTCTCAAAACCTTTGCCCCCCGAATCCTTCTCGTTTTGAGTTCAACCAATGCCTGGTTGGCCTCTTCTAAGGCGAATTCCTGAATCTCGGGCTTGATACGCATTTCGGCCGCCAGTGCCAAAAACTCGCTCAAGTCTCTTCGACTAACATTGGCGACACTCTTGATTTCCTTTTCCAGCCACAGATGGATAGAGTAGTCTATCCGCAGTAGATAGTCCTTGTCCACCTCTTCTTTGCGGATCGCGTTGATGACCAATCTTCCGCCGGGCGCTAGATTTTTCAAAGCTTCCACTATTGGTCTCCATACCGGCGTGGTGTCTATAATGCAGTTCAACTTTTCCGGCGATACCTCCGCAGTGTCCCCTGCCCAGACCGCACCAAGCTCCCTGGCAAACGCTCTCTGCTTTGCACTTCTGGCAAAGACAAAGACATTTGCATTCGGGTACCGATATCTCACCATCTTCAGAACGAGGTGACCGGAAGCCCCAAATCCGGTCAGACCGATATTCTGACCATCCTTGAGCCCGGTTAATCTCAGAGATCGGTAGCCAACCGCGCCGGCACACAATAAAGGCGCCGCCTCAGCATCGCTAAAACCATCGGGAATGCGATAGGCAAATCCTTCTGGTACCGTCATATACTGTGCATACCCGCCATTAGCATCTCTGCCCGTAGCCTTGAAGGCATGGCACAGGTTCTCATTGCCTGCCAGGCAGAACTTGCACGTTCCGCAAGCCGAGTAAATCCAGCCGATGCCGACCCGATCTCCGATTCTGAAAGTGTTGGCTCTATTTCCGGTTGCTTCAACACGGCCAACCACTTGATGACCAAGAACAACGGGCAAATTTGGTGGGGGTGTTCGGCCCTCAATCTCATCCAACTCGGTATGGCAAACCCCACAAGCTGAAACCTTCACCAGAACCTCTTCCCCTGCCGGGACAGGATCTGGTAGCTCTATCAGTTCCAGCGGGGTCTGATTCTCTTCGAGACCGCAGAGCTTATTCAATACCATTGCTTTCATTTGAGTTCAGCCTTCCTGCCCTTCCCTTTCTTTGGAGCGTTGCGCTGCCTAACCAAGTCAGTGGCAGCCAGGACTGGGATGCCTTACGCAAAAGCACAGGCAACGCAATTCTTCGTAAAAACTGAAAACCGCATCAAATCCCTCTTCAACAAGCTGTTTGCGAACTCGTTCGATTGTCTGGACAGTTACGTCAAGTGCCTCGCTGATTCTTTATCAACGCTCTCGCAATTTCGATGTCATAGGCCTGGTTCGGGCTAAAAACCCCTCCTTTATGCATATCAGCAGCTTGCAATATGGCGTCGTAGGGCACCCATCCGTGTTCCTTCCAGAGCTTAGGATCATCTTGATTCCATAGACGGAATTCAATGATGTCCGCTTCTTTTCGTACATACATACGAACCCGTTTATTCTGAGGAAAAGGATAATAATAAAGACCTCTTTTATCTTTCATGAATTGTTCTCCAGCTCTATAAATTTATTACCTTGTATTTGTAATAGATAAAGTTCTTTATCGGCATTTCCGGTATTATCAAAGAAAGTTGTCCCTGTTACACCCTGAAAGTTTTGAAGGTTCATTATTGAATTTTTTAATGCACTTCTGGATTGAATATCATTTCGGCTGACCAGGTTAAACAACATCATAGCTGTATCATAAGCCACCGCTTCAATGAATCCGGGTTTCTCATCGAAAGTTTCCTCAAATATTTCGACAAAATCTTTCACCTTTTGCGAATTACTCCCGGCAAAAAAACCATCGGCCATTATGGCACCCTGTACAAATTGTTTCGCCATTTCGATCAGCCGGTCGGAATGCCACAGGTTGGTTCCGAAAAGATACACACCCACAACATCGTAAAAAGCGAGCTGGGGTATTATGAGTCCCGATGTCGTTGGACCGTCAGGAATAAAGACGGCCTCGAAATCAATAGCAGGTTCAGGATCTGAATTTTCACTCCTTGCTTCTGGTTGTTCAAGAAGCTCCGTTTGGGTTTCCGCAAGTTTTTTTATGGGTTCGGCAAAATCTGTTTGGTCATGGTTGTATGGTTCAGCTCTGACAACTTCCCCTCCATAAACCTCAACTTCATCCTGGAACAGACCCATAAAAGTCATACCGTATTTGTCGTCAGGATAAAGAATGGCGAAACGACTTATTCCAAGAACTTCGATTGCATAAGATACTATTGCCTCGACCTGCATTTTAGGTGTAATGAAATTCCTGAAAACATAGTCTCCTATCTTTGTAATATTTTCTTTCTGGCCCAGAGTAATTATTGGAATCCTTCTTTCCTGGGCTGCCAAAGCCGCAGCCTCATAAGTAGTTACAGGTCCGATAATAGCCCCAACCCGTTCTTCGGATAATTCATATACAGCCAGGACAGCTTTGTCAGGATCAGATTTTGTATCTTTTACAATCAATTTTATTGAAGGGCGGCTGTTTTGGGAATTAAACTGATCCAAGGCCATTTCAATACACTTCAATATCTTGTTGCCATAAATTGTGTAAGGGCCGCTTAGCGGGAGTAAACATCCTAACGTATTATGTTTAAAGGTAAATTTTTCATTGATATCTTGGATTAATTTTTTTGCCGGTTGTACATTTTTGTTTCCCGGGAATCTTTTGATGAATTCTGACAACAGGCCGACAGCATCCTCGTATTTTTTCCACTCTGCTTTGCTAAGTCCCATCCGGAAAATGAAATCTTCTACAGGCAGCTCATCTTTAAAACGGGTTAAAAGAGAAATTATAGTTGCCGGATCAACCGCCCTGGCCGCAGATTCTATCTTTAAAATTATCTTTTCTATTTCCTGCTTATCAGTTTTTGTATATGCCATAAGATAATAATTTAAGGCCTTGGCCGGAAAACCCATGGCCATATATGAATCACCGACGAGAGTATATTTTCTGAGAATGTGAACTCTGAAAAAAGTCTCTTCCAGGACGTCGGCCGCATGACGAATTACCTGGTTGTAATTCCCTTGGTTAAAGAAGGTTACAAGAATTTCAACTCTGGCGTCTAAAGCAACAGGGCTGGAAGAATATTCAGCAATCAGGCGGTTATAGATGGCGCGTGATTCACCATTTTTTCCTAAAGCGGTATGGATCAACCCCGTTTTCATTAAAGCTTGGGCGGCCAGGTGCCCATTAGGAAAACGTGCAAAATATTTATCATAAATTTTTAGGGCGTTATCATAGTCTTTTCGTTGAAACATCTTTTCAGCCCTTGAAAAAAGTTCATCCCCTGGATGAAATTCTACAGGTTCAGGCATGGGAATCGTTCTTGGTCCGCATGCCCAGAAAAAAGAAGAGATAAACAAGACTATAATTATATGGCCCGACTTCATAAGGATAAGATTTTAAGTTACACAGGATATTGATCTTGACGGTTGCGAAATCGGAAATTGTATAGCTCATTTTATTTTGACATGCAAACTTATTTGTTTTATACTAAGTTTTTGTTTAATTCATATCAAAATACATCCAAATCAAATCCCGGACATAAAAAGATTTCCGGTTAACACAAATTCAAAATATTGGTACTAAAGATGGAGAATACAAAAAGACATTTTACAATATCTGAACTTGCCAAAGAGTTTGACGTCAGCAAACGTCATATCCGTTTCTGCGAGGAAAAAGGGCTTATAACTCCCAGGATAACTAAATTGAACCGTCGCATTTATAGCAGATATGATCGTGCACGGTTAAAATTGATTCTTCATTGTGTGCTCATAGGTTACTCTCAGGATCAAATTGTCGAATTGATCGGTATCCCTGAAGCGGGTCTGAACAAAATGGATCAGATCAAAAAAGGGTTGGAATATAGCGAGAGAATGATCGAGGAACTCGATAAGCGACGCAATGAGCTGAGTTTTCATCAGAGAACCAGCATCATAAACGAGATTAAAATGCTGCGCGAATATGTAAAAGAGATAAAAGCCATAAAGCTTGAAACTTTAGATAAATCTGCAGCAAAACCCCTCATACAGGATAAGGAGATTAAAGACAAAGCGCACAAACCTGTTGAAAAAACAAAACCAGAGGTTGAGAAAAGACCCGGGCGGCAACCTGCCAGGATGATAACCATATATGTTGCCGGATTAGCGTTGTTACTCATCGTTGGTGGGGTTTTGTATTATAAGGGCAGTAAAAAAGAGACTGAAACGCTATTTCTGGCCCAAAAGGAACAAGCCAAAACAGAAACACGACCCGTTTATCATAATCGTGTGCCAATTGACAATACCAGCGACCAGCAAGATCTGAACCTCAGGTCCTCTGAATTGGCCGCCCCTGAGAAGGCTGCCGCTGAGAAGGCTGCTGCTGAAAAGGC
>Ga0233409_10000015_pt1 | contig 23708 bp, 21 predicted proteins | sample Na_oxic_13_MG_FD_179871 | JGI IMG/M metagenome (GOLD analysis project Ga0233409, IMG submission 179871) | Seawater microbial communities from Saanich Inlet, British Columbia, Canada - Na_oxic_13_MG | ecosystem: Environmental > Aquatic > Marine > Inlet | place: Canada: British Columbia... | reverse complement strand
TGGCACTGGCACTGGCACTGGCAGAATTAACCCTTTCAAAAAGGGGACTGTCCCCTTTTTCGTGGATGTCTACGTGTGGAGGGGCACGGGGGAACGCGACATGGGGTGGAGTCGGCGTGTGAGTGACAATCGGTCAGGCAGCAAAGCGCTCCGATTGGCGCGAGCTCCGAGGGGAGGCTTGCGTGGCCAAAGCTCCCCAGTGCATCCGGCCACCTTTGCAAGCCGACCCGTCCGGCGGAACCCCGTGTCGTGTTGCGCCGTGCCCCGGTTCTGAATCCTACGCTTCGCCGATGCTGCGGACGTTCGGGGCTACTTCAAATACGCCGCGGCGCTTCGCCTTTGCGAGAATGCGTAGGGCGTCGCGATAGCCGCGTCGCAGCATCGTCCTCGCATGCAGTCGCGACGTAAAGGGCAAACGGCCGAGATCCGGTGAGACCACGAGGACCTGAATCTGCGGATACATCTTGTGGATCAAATCGATGCCACGCTTCTCTTTTTCATTGAGGATGATGTTCAACGCTTGGCGAACTACTGCAAGGCCGCCCTGGTGGACGAGTGACGGGCTTCCGACGCGGCCGACGTGGGGGCGGTATACGTTCGAGACGACGACGACGTCGGCGCCGGCCTCGACTGCCAAGTCGATACTCAGGGTGCGAACGACTTCGCCGTCGACGTAGAAGCGGTCGCCGATGCGATGCGGGCGGAAGAGCCCCGGCACGCATGTCGAAGCGGCCAACGCTTTGCTGATGGGCACGTCGTCACGGTATCCGCGTCCGAACACCACGCGGCCGCGGCCATCGATGTCGGCGGCGGTGATGAGCAGACGCTTGTCGAGGTCGCGAAAATCGTCCGTCGGCAGCTGCTCTGCGGCGAAGCGCTCGAAGCGGTCGATCGAGAGAAGGCCGCTGCCGAGATAGCCCCAGCTCCGCCGTTGCTCCCGATTCGGCAGGCCGAGGAAATAACGGGCCTTCAAGGGCGGAGATTCGAGACCTCGCTGCCAGAAGGGGCGAAACCAGTCGATCATCTGCGCTGGCGTGTAGCCCTGGGCATAGAATGCGCCGGCGATCGCGCCGGCGGACGCTCCTACGCAGATATCGGCTTCGATACCGAGCTCCTGCATCGCGCGGAGCACACCAATGTGCGCCACGCCTTTTGCGGCGCCCCCGGAACCTACGAATGCAACACGCGGCCGGGCCATCAATAAACAACGTGGCACACGTTGCGGGCGGAGTCGACGCGCAATTCTTTCGCCCGATCTCACTCGGGAGTGCCGGCCGGTGCGGCAGGCGTGGACGTCTTCCCGAGGTACGCCTCGCGCGTCACCTCGCGGAGCAGCGGCCTCGCTTCGCGAGACAACGCCGATCTCGGCCACTTCTTGATCAGAATCTTCAGCGCGTCACGTGCTGTATCCAGATCGTCGACATCGCGCGCGCATAGCGCGACGAGCCACCAGCCGTCAGGTTGCAGTGCGTTGTCCGTCGTTTGGTCGGCTACCTGTTGCGCAAATACGAGAGCCTCCGCGGACCGCTTCTCCTTGCGTAGCGCCAGCGCGAGGCTGTGCTTGACGGCAGGAATGTGTGAGCCAGTCGGGTGCAGCTCGATCGCCTCCTCGAAGCGCTTGATCGCCTCTGCGTACTTCTTCCCCTCGACGAGCGCGAGTCCCTTTTGATACGCCTGCAGCGAGAGGTCCTGTCGGAACTTCTGTTCGAAGTCGCGGAACACGGCGGCCTCCGCTGGCGACAACGCTTCCTTGGCCATCGCCGGGTACTCTCGCACGACCTCGACGCGCTTCCGGGCGCGAATCAGATCGTAGTACTTCGCTGCCTTGACAGCAGCGGTTGCCCGGTCCGAGGCGCGACGCACCTCGTCTCCTAGGTCGCTGCGAAGCTCTTCGACCGTGGTCTCGGCATCTGTCATCTCGGAGCGAACGCCGCCGATCTGCGCGTCGAAGTAGAGCTTCAATCCGACGAAGGAAAGGACGCCAATGACCGCGATCGCGACGCCGCTGTTCCAGTTCAGCCGTCGCTCGTACCCCGCCTGGCGCTTGGCAATCGATTTGATGTCGGCACCGAGCGCATTGACCAGGTTGTTGGTCTTGATGATGAGGCCCCGGCTCTCGACGATCTCCTTCTTGATTTGGCGCACCTCGTCGTCGACGTCCCGCATGAAACCCGGAGTACAACCGACCCGGACTCGAGGCAAGGGCAGGCGCTTGACGGGGCCAGACGGGCCGCCTACAAGCCGAGCCGTGGAGGATACCGTGGGGCTGCGCCTTATCTCGCTGATCGTGGTTTCGATGATCGCAAGCTGCAATCCACCTGCCGACTACGCGTTGGTGGGCAGCGCCTACGTGCCAGCGGCACATGGGGAAATCGACGTCGAGAAAATCGACGGCGGGCAAATCCTCGTGACGGTGACGCTGGACCACCTCGTCGCCCCCGAGAAGGTCGAGCTCGGCCTGACACACTATATCGTTTGGTTCGCCCCAATCGGCGAGCATCCGGTGTATCAGCAGGCGCTCGACTATGATGCCGAGACTCAGGTCGGTCGCGCATCGATCCCGACCTCGTGGCGCGAGTTCGAGGTTCAGGTCACGGCCGAGAACAGCGAAAAACCCAATCAACCCAGCGACCTCCTCATGGCGTCCCAGAAAATCCGCGAGAACTGAACCAATGGCAGATACCTCAGACATCAAGAAGGGCTTCAAAATGCTGATCGCCGGCGTGCCCTTTGCCGTCGTCGACCACCAGTTCGTGAAGCCGGGCAAAGGCCAAGCCTTCATCCGCACCCGCATCAAGAACATGATGACCGGCGCGGTCATCGACCGGACGTTCAAGAGCGGTGAGAAGCTCGACAAGGCCGACACTGAAGAGCGCACGATGCAGTACCTCTACCCCGAGGGCGACGCTCGAGTCTTCATGGACACGCAGAGCTACGAACAGATCTCGCTGTCAAACGAACAGCTCGGGGACAACGTGTACTATCTCCTCGATGGCACCGAGGTGGACATCATGCTCTTCGAGGGCCGTCCTATCGGCGTCACGCCCCCGACGTTCGTCGAGCTGGTGGTGAGCGAGACAGAACCCGGATTCAAGGGCGACTCCAGCGGCAACACCACGAAGCCTGCGACCTGCGAGACGGGTCTACAGGTCAACGTGCCGCTTTTCGTCAACACAGGCGACAAGTTGAAGGTCGACACGCGCACGGGGGATTACGTGGAGCGCGTCAAAGGCTGAGTGCTCGAGTGGCGGCGCCAGCCGATCCTGCGGTCCTTCAGGTCTTGGCGCTGCGCGCCGTGCTCCTCGGCTCAATTCGGCGCTTCTTCGAAGAACGCGAGTTCCTGGAGGTAGAGACGCCGGCAATCGTGCCCTGCCCAGGGCTCGACGTGCATCTTGCGGCGTTCGAGGTGAGGGCCCCGAAGGGAGAGCCGGCCGGTTGGCTGGCGACGAGCCCCGAGTATCAAATGAAACGCCTGCTGAGCGCAGGAGCCGAACGCATCTTTCAGTTGTGCCGAAGCTACCGCGCCGAAGAGCACGGCCGGCATCACGAGCGCGAGTTCACGATGCTCGAGTGGTACCGCGCCAATGCGACCTCGGACGACGTGATCCGTGACACCGAGGAGCTGGTGGCTTTCGTGGCGAGCGCGCTCGATCAACCCGCCCCCGAGCTCCAGCCGCCGTGGCAACGGTTGACCGTCGACGAGGCGCTGCAGTTTCATGCGAACGCGGCGCTCGATACGTTGGTGCAGGACGAGGAGCAGTTCTTTCGCGTGTGGGTCGAGGAGGTCCAGCCACGTCTCGGCAACGAGCGGCCCATCATCGTAACCGATTGGCCATCCTCGATGGCGTCGCTTGCAAGGCTCAAACCCAATGGAATGGCCGACCGGTTCGAGGTGTTCTTCCGCGGCGTGGAGTTGTGCAATGGCTTTGGTGAGCTGACCGACGCGACGGAACAGCGCCGGCGCTTCCAACGAGACCAGGCGGAGCGCCGAGCAGCGGGTGCTCCGATCTATCCGATCGACGAGCGGTTTCTCGACGACCTGGAGCGGGGTATGCCTGAAAGCGGCGGCAACGCGCTTGGGGTCGACCGATTGCTGATGCTGCTCCTGGGCGCAGACTCGATTCAGGCGGTGATGCCGTTTCCCGAAGAACGCTTGTAGTCGTTCTCGGATCGTAGAACGGCCCTAGCGCTACCGCTTGCGTTCGACGGCCTTGGCGCGCTCCCACATCTCGTCGAGCTGAGGCTCGTCGTACTCTCTGAGGCTCTTGCCCTCGGCTTGGGCCGCGACCTCACAATGCCGGAAGCGCGAGGAGAACCGATTGAGCGAACCGCGAAGCGCGGCCTCCGGGTCCAGCCCCTGCTTGCGGCCATAGGTCGCGAGGGCGAACAAGAGATCACCGAGCTCGTGCTCGAGTGCGGCCATGTCTTTGTTCTTTGCCGCCTCGTCGAGCTCCTTCAGCTCTTCGTCGACCTTGTCACGCGGACCGCCCGCGTCGGGCCAGTCGTAGCCGACCGCGCTAGCCTTCTCGCCGATGCGCACTGCGCGCAGAAGGCTCGGCAACGCAACCGGCACCCCGCTGAGCGCGCCGCGTTCTTTCTTTTCCTTGGCCTTGATCGCTTCCCAACTGTTGATGGCCCCACTGGCGTCCTCGACCTCTTCATCCCCGAAAACCCACGGGTGCCGGCGAACGAGCTTCTCGCAAATCGCATCGACCACACCGTCGATGTCGAACCATCCCTTTCGGTCGGTGAGCGCGGCCTGGAAGACGACCTGTAGCAGAAGGTCGCCGAGCTCTTCCCTGAGCATCTCTGGCGTTCCGTGGTCAATCGCGTCCGCGACCTCGTGCGCTTCCTCGATCACGTACTGCCGGAGGGTCTCGAGCGTCTGCTCGCGATCCCAGGGGCAGCCGTCCGGACCGAGTAATGTGCGCATCAGCTCGACGAGGCGCGTTAGCGACTGACCTTGTTCACTCACCGGGCGGCTCTAGCACAAGCGGTTGACGAGCCCCAGGAGCAGGCGTCATTGTCCTCAATCCATGGCGTACGCAAAGAGCGCGGTCAGCTCCCAGCAGATCATCGACGCGGCAATACGTGTCCTCGCGCGCCAGGGGTACGCCAGGACTAGCCTGCTCGAGATCGCCAAAGAAGCGGGCATGAGCAAGGGCGCTCTGCACTATCACTACCCGACCAAGGAGGCGCTGATTCACGCCGTCCTCGAAACGGCGTGCAACGTCGTCCAAGCGCGCACCGTGCAGGCGTGGTCCCCGTCGGACAACCCGTTCGAAGCACTTCGGAAGTCGCTCGAAGAGCTCTGGGCAACGCGAGCCGAGCGCACCGACGAAGCTCTTCGGCCAAAGCTGGCAGAGTTCTACGAGCTGGGCGCTCACCAAATCCGTGACTACCTCGAAGAGAATCTAGTGTCGCTGGGCCTCGAGCCGCGGATTTCGCTCGACCTATTGCCACGAATCGTCATCGGGCTGCTCGATGGGTTGGTGATGCAGGCGTTCGTCGATCCCGATGCGTTCTCTGCGGACGAAGTGGTGGACGCGGTGCAAACGATCGCGATTTCAATTTTCGCCGGAGGCTCTGGCCGGTGAGCGCGCTGCGGTCGGTGCGGGCCCAGGATGGCGCCGTTCGAGCACTGATGCGGGCGCGCGAGCACGGCCGTGTCGCGTCGGCCTACCTCTTCGATGGCCCCAGTGGCGTCGGGAAGGAGCGCACCGCCCTTGCGTTTGCGACCGACGTCGTCGGGGCGGACGATGCGCACATCGCAGAGCGGATTGAATCGGGCTCGCATCCCGACGTCCGCGTGTTCCGGCCGCGGGATGAAGGCAAGCGCAACATCCAGGTCGAGGTTCTCCGCACCGAGATCCTGCCGCTCGCGCAGTTCGCGCCCTTCGAAGCAGCCTCGACCTTCTTCATCTTTCCCGAGGCGGACGTCTCGTTCCCCGTCTTCCAGCCTGAGGCGGCCAACGCCCTACTCAAGACCCTGGAGGAGCCACGCCCGAACGTGCACTTCATTCTCACCTCGGAGCGCCCTGACTCGCTCCTGCCAACCATTCGCTCACGCTGCCAACGGGTCCGCTTCGGGCGTCTCCCCAATGCGGTTCTGCGCGACATCTTGCAGTCCGAGGGCGTCCCCGAGGATTCGATCGCACCGGCGATCGCATTGAGCGCAGGCCGGGCCGACGTCGCGCTCGCGCTGGCCAGTGACGGCGCGGTGGACGCGTTGACCGATCTGGTGATGTCGGTCGACGACGCGGTTCGCGGGTCCGGCCCGGGGGCGCTGGTCGAGCTCGCCGAGCAGCTGGCCCGGCGGGATGACCTCGAGCTCGCCCTACTCACGCTCCAGACGTTCTACCGGGACCTCGCAGTGACCTCCCTCGGTCTTCCAGCCGAAGACCTCGGGTTCTCGGCGCGGGGACAAGAGCTCCAGGAACGGGCGGCCTCGACCTCTTCGAGCGCGGCGGCCGCTCGAGTCTCCCTCATTCACGACTGCGTGCGGTCCATGCAGCGGAACGCCAATCGGCAGGTAGCGCTGGACTCGCTGCTGTTTGGTCTGCGAAACCTACGCTAGGTGGCGTCTCTGCCGATTTTGGCTAGTCTCGGGCGCGCAATGGTTCGCCCCTTCTACGTCACCACACCGATCTACTACGTCAACGATCGGCCCCACATCGGGCACGCGTACTCCACGGTGGCCGCGGACGTGGTGTCACGGTATGCGCGCCTTCGCGGCAGGCCTGCGTACTTCCTGACGGGCCTCGACGAACACGGCTTGAAGATCGAGCGCCGCGCGAAGGAAGAGGGGCTCGCCCCGCAAGACTTCGTCGACCGAATGGCAGCACCCTTCCGCTCGGCCTGGGAAGAGCTTGGGTGTGCCCACGACGGCTTCATTCGCACGACCTCGCCCCAGCACCGCGAGAACGTTCAAGCGCTCTGGAAGCTGATGCAGGACAACGGCGACATCTATCTCGACGACTACGAAGATTGGTACTGCGTCGGGTGCGAGTCTTTCAAGACCGAGAAAGAGCTGCTGGAAGGCAACCTCTGCCCGATTCATCAGAAGCCGGTCGAGCGCATCAAAGAGCGCAGCTACTTCTTCCGACTGAGCAACTACACGCAGCCGCTCCTCGACTTCTACGAAGCGCATCCGGATTTCGTCCAACCCGAAGCGCGGTTCAACGAGGTGAAGTCGTTCGTCAAAGAAGGCTTGCGTGATTTGTCGATCTCGAGGACGAGCTTCCGCTGGGGCGTCCCGGTGCCCGGGGACCCCGAACACGTCGTCTACGTGTGGCTCGACGCCTTGATGAACTACGTGAGCGCGCTCGGGGGGCCGGCTGAAGAAGGCAAAGCCCCGCTCTATGACGAGTTCTGGCAGTCCTCGGGGACGATCACGCATATCGTCGGCAAAGACATTCTCCGCTTTCACGCCATCTACTGGCCTGCGTTCTTGATGAGCGCAGGAATCCGGCTTCCGACGCAGATCTGGGCGCACGGTTGGCTCACGGTCAACGGCGAGAAGATGTCGAAGTCGCTAGGCAACTTCCTTCCGCCGGGACCGTTGGTCGAGGCGTTCGGAGCCGATGTGCTGCGGTACTACTTCATGCGCGAAGTCGGCTTCGGCCACGATGGTGACTTCAACCATCGCAACTTGCTCAATCGGTACAACGGGGAGCTCGCCAACGGCCTCGGCAATCTGATGAACCGAATCGTGGCGAGCATCGTGAAGAAGAGCCTCGACGGCCGCGTCCCGAACGTGGACCTCGATTCCCTCGAGGAGATCGACCGGCAGCTGATCGACAAGGCCAACGCGGCCTCGCAACAGGCCGGGAAGCACATCGAGGCGCTCGCCTTCCACCGCGCCCTGGACACCATTTGGGAGCTCGTTTCGGCGGCGAACAAGTATGTCGACTCGACCGAGCCCTGGAAGCTCGCCAAGCAAGACGACAAGACGCGGCTGGAGCAGGTCTGTTACACCGTGCTCGAAACGCTGCGTTGGCTTTCAGTGATGTTGTTCCCCGTGATGCCCGAGAAGTGCAACGAGCTTCGCGAGCAACTCGGGATGGCTCCGCTGCTTCCGACGGAGCAGGTCGACCTCTGGCCGAGCGCCTGGGGCGGGCTGCGGGCGGGCACCCGAATTCAAGCCGCTACCCCACTCTTTCCGCGGTTCGACGAAAGTCAGGAACGATCGATTTTGGAGCGGCTCGGAGTCGAGGTTGCTCCCGCCGACAAGAAGAAAGCCCCCGCCATGACAGAGACCGAGCAAGGCAAAGACCAGTTCATCGAGTTCGACGACTTCACGAAGGTCGACCTTCGCGTGGCCGTGGTCAAAGAGGCGGAGAAGGTCGAAAAGAGCAAGAAGCTCCTCCGGCTGATCGTCGACGCTGGCGAAACGGAGCCGCGCCAGATTCTAGCCGGCATTTCCGAGCACTATGCACCCGAGGATTTGATCGGCCGGCGCGTAGTGATCGTCGCCAACCTGAAGCCCCGCAAGCTCATGGGGCTGGAGTCGCAAGGGATGGTGCTTGCGGCGAGTGACGAAAGTGGCCTGAGCATCCTCGGCGTCGACAAAGACGTCGAGCCGGGGTCCCCCGCGAAGTGATCCCGCCGCTCGCACCAACGTTCGAGGCAGCGCTGCGAGACGTGGGAGCTCAACAACCGCGTTTTCGCGGCGCCGCTGCGGCGCGCCTCGGTGAGCCGCCTCCGGAACGAAGAGACGAAGCCGTGCAGGGCTTGCTGATCCTGGCGAAGGACGAGGTCGGTGCCGTGCGCGAGGCTGCGTACGAGTCGCTTGGGACGCTCGCCGCGTTCGAGGGGCTGGGCACTTTGCTCGAAGCCTTCGACGACCCGCACATGGGCGCGCGTCAAGTGGCGGTGCTGGCCGCCGGCCGAGTTGCTCCCGACGAAGGGGCCGATGCGATTGCTGCCCTACTCGACGATTCTCGCCCCGAGATGCGCTTCTCGGGGATTTGGACGTTGTCCTACCTGGGCGCAGGTCATGCCGATCGAATTGCTCGAGGCCTGAGCGACGAAGACGACGAAGTCCGCCTGCTCGCCGTGCAATGTCTGGGCGAGCTCGGCGCGACCGGTAACGTCAACGCGGTTGCAGGCTTGCTCGACGACCCCTCGGACGCGGTCCGCTTCGCCGCGGCGACGGCGCTCGCGGCGTTGGGCGATGGCAGGGGCGTCCCGACCCTGCGTGCCGCCCTCAGCCGGCCGGACCGTGCCTTCCCTGCGGCCCTTGCGCTCGGCGACCTGGAAGACCGCGATTCGTTGGGAGCGCTCACGCGCTTAGCTAAACATCGCTGGCGCTCCCCGATCTTGCGCGCGGCTGCGGCACGCGCTCTGGTCCGCCTCGGTGACCCGGCGGGCATCGAAGTGATTCGGAAGCTGGTTCGAAGCTGGCGCATCGAAGCTAGGCAGTACGCGGTACAGCTGGTCGGCGAGCTCGGGCTCACCTCGCTCGTGCCCGACCTAGCTCGCGCGTTTCGACGAAGCCGAAAGGCGGAACGTCCCGTCTACGAGGCCGCGCTCGAGCAGCTCGCCCCGAAAAGCGCAGACGCCAAGGCCTTGCTTGCTTCGCTCCACCAAGCGAACCAACCTGTGTAGCGAAAGCCCACGATGCTCTTCGACACCCATTGCCACTTGGACGACCCGCGCCTTCTCGAAGAGCTCGATGCTGTGCTCGATCGCGCGAACGACGCAGGCGTGCGGCGCATCACCACGATCGGGTGCGCAAACAACGTCACTTCGGTGATGTCGGCGATCGAGCTCGCGCGGCGGTACCCGGATCGAATCTCGGCCACCGTGGGCGTTCATCCGCACGATGCCAAACACCTCGACGATGAGCTCTGCGACGCAGTACGTGACGCGGGCGCCGACCCGGCCGTGGTCGCGATCGGCGAGACCGGGCTCGACTTCCACTACGACCACTCCCCCCACGCCGCCCAGAAAGAGGCGTTCCGAAGACAGGTCGCGATCGCCAAGGAGCTCGGGAAGCCCCTGGTCATCCATACGCGGTCAGCGCCGAAGCAGACGCTTCAGATCCTGCGCGAAGAGCAGGCCAAGGACGTGGGCGGCATCATCCACTGCTTCAGCGAGGACGCGCCCTTCGCCTCCGCCGCGCTCGATCTGGGTTTCGTCTCCTCGTTCAGCGGGATCGTCACCTTCAAGAAGGCGGTCGCGGTTCAGGAAGCAGCCCTCAAACAGCCCGCGGACGCCCTTCTCATCGAGACCGACGCCCCCTATCTCGCTCCGATCCCCAGGCGAGGAAAACGCAATGAACCCGCGTACGTAGCCTATACGGCAGGACGGATCGCGGAGCTCCGTGGAGTCGACCCAGAGGCCCTTGCCCAAGCCACCTATGAAAACGCGCTCCGAATCTTCGGAATTCGAGAGTAATCGGGGGTTCGGGCGGCAGACCGCATCCGCCTTGACTCGCCCTCGCGCATCACTATCTTTGCGGCCCTTTTCCCGGGGAGAAGACCTGTGAATACGAATCCCGGCCTCATCGGCACCAAGCTTGGCAATACCCAAATCTTCCTGGACGACGGGGAGGTACGACGCGTCACTGCGATCAAGGCAGGACCGTGCGTCGTGGTGGGGAAGCGCACCCCGGACAAAGACGGCTACGCCGCACTGCAGCTCGGCTTTGGCAGCCGTCGTGAGAAGCTGGTGAGCAGGCCCGAAGCTGGCAAGTTCAAGAAGGCCGGTGTCGAGGCATCGCGCGTCGTTCGCGAGTTCCGCGTCGATGAGTCGCTCCTCGAGCGCTTCGAGGTGGGCCAGGCTCTGGGGGTCGCCGACATCTTCCAGGACGGTCAGTTCGTCGACGTCTCCGGCACGAGCAAGGGTAGCGGCTTCACCGGCGTCATGAAGCGTCACAACTTCGCCGGCGCCGGCACGGTCGGTCACGGCACGCACGAGGCCAAGCGCCACGGCGGATCGATCGGCATGAACATGACCCCCGGTCGCACGCATCGTGGCATGAAGATGCCCGGCCAACACGGCAACAAGAAGACTACCATTCTGAACCTTCGCATCGTCAAGGTGCTGTCCGACGAGAACATCGTTCTCGTCGACGGTGGGGTTCCGGGCTCGCGAAACGGTTTCGTCACGGTGAAGGGCTCCATCAAGAAGGCGGCGATGCCGCTTCCTGAGCCTCCGGCCAAAGAAGAAGCCGCACCGGAACCGGAAGCCACCGAAGAGGGCTAACTGCCCCCTCGCCGCAAGCAGGATCACCACGGGCGCCGCGCGCGGCGTGAAGGCTATCCTGCTCGCTCGGTTTATAAGCTTCAGGAAATCGATCGACGCGTGGGTCTCTTCAAGAAGGGCCAGCGCGTTCTCGATCTCGGGGCTAGCCCCGGCTCCTGGACGCTCTATGCGGCGGAGCGCGTAGGACCGAGCGGGCGCGTCCTTGGAATCGATCTCAATGATCCCAGGGTCGCTCTGCCACCCCAGGCCGAGATTCTCACCCTCGACGCCTTCCAAGTCGATCCGGGCACCTTGGGCGGGCCGTTTGATCTCGTGATCAGCGACATGGCGCCGAAAACGAGCGGGCAGCGACATGCCGACCAGTACCGAAGCTACGAGCTCGTGATGCGAGCTCTGGAGTTGACGAAGACTGTGCTCAAACCCGGCGGCACCTTCGTGGCTAAGATCTTCCAGGGCGCCGAGTTCGAAGACGCGCGCAACGCCGTTCGTGAGGTGTTCGACAAAGTGCGGATCATTCGTCCGAAAGCCACCCGAGACGAGAGTTACGAAGTGTTCCTGGTCGGCTTGGGCTTTCAGCCGGTTACTTCTTGAGCGCTTCGAGTCGTGCGCGCGCCCGGTCGGCGTAGGGACCGTCAGGATCGAGCTTGGCGGCGCGCCTCAGATGCGCCCGTGCCTTCCCAAGCTGACCCTGCTTGGCGAGGATCGAGCCGTATGCATATTGTAGCGCCGGGTCGAGCTGATTTTGCCCCACGGCGCGCCGCATCGTTGCTTCGGCGGCGCCGAGATCATCAGTGGCGTAGTAGGCCAATGCCAGCTCGGCGAGAAGCTCCGTGGGAGGTGGATCGGGCGCTTGGCTCAACGCCGTGCGCAACACCGGGACGGCTTCCTCCGGCAGCCCACACCGCCGGAAGCCCTCCCCGACCGCAATGGAGAGCAGGACGTCACCACGAACCATCGGTCGAGCGGCTCGAAGCTGCACTGCGGCGTCCTCGGGCCGCGCCATATCGAGCAGCATCATCGCGAGGTTGATCCGGGGGACGGGGTCGTTCGGAAGCAGGTCGATCGTCGCGATGTATTCGCGCTCGGCCTCGGCGAGTTTCCCCTGCTCTTCGTAGGCGAGACCGAGGTTGAATCGGGCGGCCGCAAGCTGCGGGTCCAAGGCGACGGCGCGCTCGAGCATCGTCGTCGCTTCACCGAGCTTTCCGCCTTCGCGCAAGAGCACGCCGAGGTTGTTGAACGCCTCTGCAAAGTTGCCGTCGACCTCGGTCGCCCGGCGGTACGCCTTTTCGGCCGATGCAAACTCACCCGTCGCCTCATGCACCAGTCCCAGATCGAGCCACGCGCGCGGGTCGTTCGGGTCGTCGGCGAGCGCCTGCTCGAAGACGCGCTTGGCTTCGGACACGTCGCCTTCGGCGAGCAGACGCTCTCCGCGCAACACATCGGGACTTGCCGCGGGACGACTGACCACGCCGACCGGTTGTGGTCGAGCGGGTGCGCTTGGAGTGGAGCCGCACGCCGAGATGAGCAGGACGAGGAGCGGCCACCGAAGCCCGGGACCGTCTGCCGTCTTCACGGCTCCTCGGCGCGAGCGTGGAGAGCTAGGATGCGATCGCGAAGCACTCTTTGCAGGCGCTTCATGCGGTCGGGGTCTTGGACCTTGTTCCCGTCCGCGTCTGCGATGTAGAACACGTCCGCGACGCTCTGCCCCTCCGTATTCACCTTGGAAAGCGAAATGGTGAGATCCAGCTGATGGAGCGTGCGCGCGATTTCGTGCAGGAGGCCCACCCGGTCTCGAGTAAACACATCGACAATCGTGTATCTCGACGATGCGTTGTTATCGACGCTGATGTGTGTGGGAACGTCGGGCCCTGGACGTACCGACCACGGGGGCGGCGTGCTCTGCCGAGCGATCAGGTCCTGGGCCGACACGCGATTTGTGAGTCGGTGGGCGATGTCTTCTTGCAGGGCTTCGGCGAGCCTGGCGGGCATCGGGGTGTTGTCTCCCACCTTGACCCAAAACACGTCGAAGACCTCGTCTCCGGTCTTTCGCTGGCGTGTGTAGAGTTGCGCCGTGAGTATGGAGAGGTCGTGTGCGGCAAACACCGCGGTGAGGTCCGCGAGCAGGCCGGACCGATCCGCTGACACGACCACGACCTCTTCCACGTCTTCACTCGGACCCGGACCCACCCGCACCGTCGCGAGCCCCTCGGCGCGGTCGCGCGAGACTCGCGCGTGGCGGCGCACGATGTCGACGGGGTTGGCGAGGAAATAGCGATCGGGCATTTCGCCGATGAAGCTTTGGAGCTCTTCCTGGCCGGCGTCTCCTGCAAATCCAACGACGGCCTGGAGCTTCACCTCCAGAACACGGTTCTCGGTCTGGGCCGGAGCGTTCCCCGATTCGATCTGGGCGAGGGTCGCAAGGTAGAGGTCTTCGAGCGCGCGAGCCTTCCACGACGTCATGGCCTTTGGATTGACCGTCGAGATGATCGTGACGGTGCACAGGAACAAGTCTCGAAGACGCTCGGGCGTTTCAACCATTTTCACGACTTCGTTCAGACCCTGGGGATCGTGAATGTCCCGCTGCGTCGCCCATCGGTAGAGCGAGTTCTGTTCACGAACGAGCCAACCCACGTGCTGCGCGTCGACGGCGCTGAGGCCTAGGCGGAGTACAACGCTTTCCGCCAGACGGGCGCCCGCTTCCTCCTGGTTGCGTCCGCGTGTCCGACCGAGCGAATGCAGCAGCACTGCCAAGAACAAGGGGAGGCGCCTCGGGGCCTCTGCGGCTAAGCGAGTCGAGAGCGGGCGCCCAAGACTCTCGCCTCGGGCTAGCGCCTGCAGCTGCTCGAGCGCCTTGATCGCGTGAATGTCAGCAGTGTAGACGTGAAACACGTCGTGGTAGACGCGGCCGACCAGCGGCTCAAACTCGGGGATCATCGCGGAGACCAGCCCCACCTCGTGCAGCTCGGCGATCGTTGACCCGCTTCGGAATGGGGACTCATCGACGTTCTTGAGCAATGCCAGGAAGAGCTGGGTCGCCTCTTCGGAATCCTGCAACCGCAGCCGCCATCGCTTGTCGGGCGCGATGCGGGCTATGGCGTCCAACGCGGAGTGATCGGGCCGCTTCTTGTAGCGCAGCGCTTGGCGATAGAACCGAAAGGCAAGCGCTGGATCACCTTCGAGCCGCTGGGGGTTCTCCAACGTGATGACGCCGTCCGCCAAAATGATCCCATGCGCGAGCTTTCGAAAGGTGGTGGCACGGGTGCGGTTACGGGGACGTGCGCGGTCGAGCATCCGCTCCGCCGTGAGCGCCACGATGCGAGCGTGCCGGTAGTAGGCCTGCATGAATTGCTCGACCCCCAGGGTGACGCCGTCCACGAACCCGAGCTCCTGGGCAATGTCTTCCTGGTCTCCGAACGTCAGCCTGTCCTGTTGGCGTCCGGCCCGCAGGTGCAGAAGGTTGCGGACGCGCCAGAGCATCTCGCGAGCGTCTTCGAGCTCATGGACCTCGCGCGCCAGAAGGGCCCCTGTTCGCACGTAGTCCTGCTCGTCTCGTGCTCCCCACCGAGCCCGCGCGGCCCATTCGGCCACGTCGAGGTCCCTCAAACCGCCGCGGCCCTGCTTCACATCGGGCTCGAGAAGATAGAGGCTGCCTCCGAAGCGACGGTGACGCGTCCCGGTGTCTTGCTCGAGCGCACCGAGGAAGTCGACCAGGTGCGGCTCGAAGACTTGCTCGCGCGCGCCGCGCTCGAGATCGTCCAGCAGTGCGCCGCTACCGGCAACGCGCCGGAAGTCGATCAGCGTCGTCGTCGTGCGGATGTCCTCGCGAGCCAAGCACAACATTTCGTCGATGCTGCGAACCGCATGCCCGATGTCCACCCCGAGATCCCACAGGGGGTAGAGCAGGCCCTCGGCCAGCGCACCGACGAAGGGATCATCGGAGTCGTCGCACAGGAACACGACGTCCACGTCACTGTTGAGGCCGAGCGTCAAGCGGCCGTAGCCGCCGACCGCGACGAGTGCGACACGCCCGCGCGGCTCACGACCGAGCGCCCGAGTGGCGGCGTCGGCCGCGCAGTACAGGGCGCCCAACAGACCATCGAGGGCCCGCGCGTGTGAGTGCGCCGTGACGACGCCCGCGTCTCCACGGCGCACCGCGTCCACGAACGCTCGGCGGTATCCACCGAGGTACCCGCTACAGGTCTTGCCGAGCGAAGGTGCAAGCCCACCTAGATCGACGACCGGACTGGATCCATCCGACAACGGTCACCGAGTATGACCGTCCCTACCGGACCCGGCAAGCTATCCGCCTATCGTGCCAGCAGGTACGAAGCGATCCCGGATGCGATGCCATCGGCAAGGGCCCGGCGATAGTTATGCCGGGTCAACGCGCGCGCCTCAGGCTCGTACGTCAGAAACGACGCCTCCACGAGCGCCGACGGCATGCGGGCGCCCACCAAGACGTAGAACATCGCTCGCCGAACACCACGATCCGAAAGTTTCGGGAGAACCGAGCGGCCCCGCTTCAGAGTGTGGCGTTGGATCTTGCCGGCCAAGGTCAATGAGCCTTCCGCTTGGCTCCGCCGATGGTACTTTGCGAGCAGGCCCTGGATTCCGGTCACTTCCGCTACCCGCGTTCCGTTTTCGCGCGCGGCGAGTCGAAGCGCCTGACGGTCGTTCGTCGTGTCGAGGACGAACGTCGTCACGCCGCCTTTTCGAACTGGCTCCGAGCTCGCGTTCAAGTGAATCGACACGAATGCGTCGGCCTCCATCGCATTGGCTAGCGCGCACCGTTCTTCGAGCGACAGGTCAACGTCTGTCGCCCGCGTGAGCATGACGCGCGCGCGGGGCATGATCGCGCGCAGTCGACTCGCCGTGAGCTCAGCCAAATCGAGCGCCACCTGCGACTCGACGAGCCCGTGCTGCTCGTTCGCCGCGCCCGGCTCACGACCACCATGCCCAGGGTCCAACACAACGAGTGGCCTTCGCTTCGGCCGCGAGCGGCTGGCCGCGCTGACGTCGACGACGATACGATACGGGTCGGTGAGATAGAAGACCCTGCCACTCGCCCCTGGTTGAAGGTCCAACACTACGCGCGGATTGGGGGTCGCAAGGCGTACACGCTTCAAACCACCTCTGTCGATGGACTGGGAAACGGGAACGGCGTCGCCCCACTCGGCATCTTCGAGCTCGATCGCAACACGAGCCGGCAGAATGCCTTCCGCCGGGAGCTGCTGCTGGTGAAACAACGGCGCGCCCTCGAAGAGAAGGACCACTCGAGCTCCGGCGGCATCGACGGCTCCAGCGCCATACACGTCGATACGGACTAAACGCGCTTTATCGCGTTCGGGCTTGGTCCGTCCCGGGAGCTCGGGCAGCGGCTCTGGGAGCGCTCCATCGGCGTTCGGGGACGAGTCGCCCTGGCAGCCCGCCGCGAGCAGCAGCAGCCCGATCAGGAAGAGTTTCGATGTGTTCGTCCAACCCCGAATGCACGCGTGTTTACGCGACGACCTCACGGCGGTCAACGGAGCGCCGCTCGTTGACCCGCCCCAACCGATCGCCTAGCTTCCGCGGCATGGCGGGCCTGACCTATCGCGATGCCGGCGTCGACATCGAAGCTGGCGAGCAACTCGTCGAACGGATCAAACCGCTCGCGCAATCGACTCGCTCCGAGCACGTGCTTGGGTCGCTCGGCGGCTTTGCGGGGCTCTGTTCGGTGCCGAGCGACATAGAGGATCCTGTGCTCGTCTCCGGAACCGACGGCGTCGGGACCAAGTTGAAACTGGCGTTCGAGCTCGGGCGCCACGACACCATCGGCATCGACCTCGTTGCGATGTGCGTCAACGACATCATTACGGTAGGCGCGCGGCCGTTGTTCTTTCTGGACTACTTCGCGACGTCGAAGCTCGACGTGGATCAGGGCGAGGCCGTCGTGAAGGGCATCGCGGAGGGGTGCCGCCAATCGGAGTGCGCGCTTCTCGGAGGCGAGACAGCCGAGCTCCCGGGGTTCTACGCCTCGGGCGAATACGATTTGGCCGGCTTCGCGGTCGGGGTCGTGAGCCGCAAGCGCATCATCGACGGAAAAGCAGCTCGGCTGGGCGATCAGGTAATCGGGATCGCGTCTTCGGGCTTGCACTCCAACGGATTCTCGCTGGCCAGGCGCGTGCTCTTGGATGGCGATGCGCCTCTCTCTCTGCACGATCCCTTCGAGTCGGGACCAACCTTAGGCGACGCCCTGCTCCGCCCCACGAGAATCTACGTGAAGGCCGCCCGGCTCGCGCTCGAGCACGACGTGCACGCGATGTGTCACATCACGGGAGGCGGCCTACCCGAAAACCTCCCGCGGGTCACGCCCGAGGGTCTTGGTATCGCGATCGACCCCACGTCGTGGACCCCCGACCCGATGTTCACTCTCATCCAGGAGCGAGGCGGCGTCGCGGACGCTGAGATGCGGCGAACGTTCAACATGGGCGTCGGTTTCACGATGGTCGTGGCCCCTGAACGCACCGCAAGCTTGGTCGAGGCGCTCAACGCGAGTGGCGAACGCGCCTTCGTCATGGGCGCGATAGCTGACCGCGAAGGTGTTTCGTTCTCGGCGTAGAGCCCCTCATGGACGTAGTCGTTCTCGTTTCTGGTCGCGGCTCCAATTTGAGAGCGATCTGCGCTGCGATCGACGCGGGCACTTGCGACGCGAACGTCGTGGGGGTCGTTTCAGATCGGCGAAACGCTGCCGCGCTGGAGTTCGCCGAGGGGCGGGGAATTCCCACGAAAACAGTGTCGCTGCGTAAGGGCGATGACCGCGACGCTTGGAACGAGTCCCTCGCCGATGAGGTGGCCACGCTGAATCCGGAACTCGTCGTCCTGGCGGGCTTCATGCGCGTGCTGGGCGCGCCGTTGCTCGAACGATTTCCTGGTCGGATAATCAACGTGCACCCTGCCCTGCTCCCGTCGTTCGCCGGACACAACGGGCCGCAAGATGCACTCGATGGCGGCGTCCGCATCAGCGGATGCACGGTGCACATCGTCGACGCCGGGGTCGACACGGGTCCAATTCTCGCGCAGGCCGCAGTCCCGGTGCTCGCCGACGACACAGCGGATACCCTTCACGCTCGAATCCAGGTTCAGGAGCATCAGCTCTTGCCGCGCGTGATTCACCAGATCGCGCTCGGCGCGATCACACTCGACCCATTGACCGTGAGCACCCCAGTCGCGGACCCCGATCGATCGCTTTGCGTTCCGGACGCGTAGACCCGTGCCGACGAGCTTTTACGACGTCGTCGTCCTGGGCACACATCTCGAGCCACTCCTATGCGCAGCCCTGTTGGCGCGCGAAGGCTTACGGGTGCTGGTGCTCGGCCAAGGGGCACCCAGTCCTTCGTATACGGTGGCCGACGTGGAGGTGGAGCCCTACGGACTGACGATCACGGGCGCGCAGAGCCCCATCGTTCAGAGCACATTGGATGAGCTGGCGCTCAGGCAAGACGTTCGCCAGCGCATGCTGGACCGGAACCACGTCTTTCAGCTGCTACTTCCGGAGCATCGAGTCAACGTCTTCCCCGAGGCCGACAAGTGGCTCGCGGAGCTGGCGCGCGAGCTCCCGAACGTGAGACGCCAAGCTGCCGACATCACTCGCACGCTAGGCGAGGTGCGCGGGGAGCTCGATGCGGTGGTGGGCCGCGGGCTGACCTGGCCGCCAGAGACGTTCCTCGAACGCCAGCAGTTTTCGCTGACGACGACTGCTCAACGATACGACCGGCAGGGACAAGGTTGGACATCGTGGAATCAACTCGCGATGAAGCATCCATTGCGCACCGCGTTCGAAGCCGTCCTTCCCCATGTCTCCGGTTTGCTCCCGGCGCAGCACTCGGATGCCACACGCGCACGGCTGCACGGGCACGTTCTTTCGGGTGTGACGGAGCTCACGGGTGGCTGGACTTGGTTCCGCGAGGCGCTGTTCGCGCGCATTCGATCTTGGGGTAGCGATGTGAGGCCGCGAGACTCCGCGGAGTCTCTTCGACACGAAGGCCGAAGCGGTCACACGATTCGACTCGCACGGACTGGGGAAGAGATCGGCTGCTCCCAGATCGCTCACGGCACGCCAATCAGCGAGCTGTCACAGCTGCTTTCCGAACGCACCCCGATGGCCGCAATGTTCGAGCGGGTTGGCGAGCCTCGTTCTCGCGCATATCGCAGCTCCGTGCACGTCCTCGTGGACAAGCGAGGGATTCCGAACGCCCTCGAACCCCTCGCGTTGCTGTGCACCAGCGCGACCACCCACGAGAAGGCGTTCCTGGTGCGAAGCCGCGATGTCGACGAAGACCGGGTCCTGCTCACGGCGAGCCGCCTCATCGAAGAACATCTGATTGACACCGGCTCGTCGCCCGTTCGCTTCATCCGCGAAGAAGCGTTGGACGCCATCCGCAGCGTCGTTCCCTTCTTCGACGAGCACGCGATCTGGGTCGACAGCCCCCACGACGGGCTGCCCCCGCGAGCGCTCCGCGGTGATACCGAACTTCCGTGCAGTGACCCGTGGACGAGAGGTCCATACACGATGAGAGCGGTGTACGAGTATCCGACGCGACGGGCACTCGGCGTATGTGCGCTGCCCACACGCACCCCAGTGCGAGGCGTTTTTCTCTGCAATGAGCAGGTGGCGCCTGGCCTTGGCTTCGAGGGATCTTTTCTCACCGCAACTTCGGTCGCGAAGATCATCGGCTCGCAATACCGCAGCCAAGACTGGTTGCGACGGGGCCCGTGGGCGCGACGCAGCGTTTAGGGCACATCTGCTGGCCCTCTGGTATGCTTTAGCCCATGGCAGCACCTCAGGCGGCACCCACGCTCACCCTTCGGCAGTTGCTTCGGCTCATGGTCGAGCGTGGCGCTTCCGATTTGCACATCACCACCGGGTCGCCCCCGCAATTGCGTATTGATGGCTCGCTCGTGCCTCTGCGCACGCCACCTCTGAAACCGCGCGAAAGCAAGGCCCTTTGTTACGAGGTCATGACGGAAGACCAGCGTTTGCGCTTTGAAAAAGGCCACGAGATCGATTTCTCGTTCGGCGTCAAATCGCTGTCGCGCTTTCGATCCAACGTCTTTTTGCAGCGAGGTGCCGTCTCCGGCGCGTTCCGCGCAATCCCGTTCGAGATTCGGCCACTGTCCGACCTCGGCATGCCGCCCATCGTCGAAGAGCTCTGCACACGGCCGCGCGGGTTGGTGCTGGTCACCGGCCCGACCGGTTCGGGCAAGTCGACCACCCTCGCCTCGATGATCGACAAGATCAACGCCGAGCACCGTCACCACATCGTGACGGTCGAGGATCCGATCGAGTTCCTCCATTCGAACAAGCTTTGCGTGGTGAACCAGCGAGAGGTTGGCTCCGATACCTCCAGCTTCAAAGACGCGCTCAAGTACGCTCTACGTCAGGACCCCGACGTGGTTCTCATCGGCGAGATGCGGGATTTGGAAACGATCGAAGCAGCGCTGACCATTTCCGAAACGGGTCACTTGGTGTTTGCGACACTTCACACCAACACCGCGGCGCAATCGATCAACCGTATCATCGACGTGTTCCCGTCCGGACAGCAGAGCCAGATCCGGGCTCAGTTGTCGTTCGTCCTTCAAGGTGTCCTGAGTCAGATGCTGCTTCCCCGTGCCGACGGACCAGGGCGTGCGATGGCTTGTGAAGCCCTCGTGCCGAACGCCGCCATTCGAAACCTCATCCGCGAGGACAAAATCCACCAGATGTACGGCATCATGCAGACCGGCCAGGGTACGTCGGGCATGCAAACGATGAATCAGTCGCTTCTGCACCTGGTTGCCCACGGCGCGCTCGATCGAGAGCTCGCGGAGATCCGGTCGCCCGAGCCTGACGAATTCCGCCAAATGCTGATCCAATTAGACCAAAAGGGTTATCAGCAGGCGATTCGCAGTGGTGCTTGATTCGGCTTCCCGCCAGATCTTTATTATTGTTAAGGGCGGGATTTAGGTGATGGGAACCACAACCAAAGGCCGGCGCTGGATACCACCGCTCGCTTTCACACTTGGCTTGCTTTTTTCCGCTGTCGCCGCAGCTGAGGGGTCCACTCCGGATGCGCAGAGCACCTCGGTCGACGATCGCGCCAAGGCGGCCGAAGCGTACGATCAAGGTACGTCCGCGTACCTATCGGAGCGCTACGAGCTCGCGGCCCATTGGTTCGAGCGAGCCTATCGTTTGGTGCCAACGTCCACTGCGCTGATTCAAGCCGTGCGCGCGCACCACAAAGCGGGCAACTCGATTCGAGCCGCCAACCTCTCACTGCAACTGCTCGACGAGTATCCATCGGATGGACGCGCGAGGCAGATCGCTGACGTGGTCGTTGGCGCAGTGAAGCCCGCGAACGTTCTCGTCAAAGCCGAATGCGAAAAGGCATGCACGTTGGAGCTCGACGGCGCGTTGGTCCAACACCCCACGTTCTTCGTGACGCCCGATGTGGAGCACTCGCTCAAGGCTTCGTTCGACAACGGTGAGACATCGACCTTCGTGCAGGGCACAGCGGGAGCCTTCAAGAAGATGACGCTGGCCGCACCGGCCCCTCCGCCTCCCCCGCCGGTTCCGCGTTGGGCTTTCTTCTCCTCGCTCGGCGCGACGGTTGCATTGGGCGCGGTCACCGCATGGTCGGGAATCGATGCAAACAAGGGCGTGAGTGCGTACGAGTCGGCCGCGCGAAGCGCCAGCTCGCCCGGCATCAACATCGGCGGATCCCCGACCCCGCAGGAGCAGGCTGAAGCACTGCTCGAAGAGGGCCGTGCCAAAGAGCGACGGACCAACATCCTCATCGGTGTCACCGCAGGAATGGCGGCAACCACCGCGGTTCTAGGCGTATTCACCAACTGGAAGGGAGAGTCTCGCGACGCTGCTTCAAGGCGCATCGAACCCTCGATTGGGGTGAGCACCAAAGGCGGCGCCTTGACGATCAAGGGGCGCTTTTGATGAACGCACCTGCCAGCGCACCAGGAGGCGAGCGGTTGTCCCGACCCATGGCGGGTCGACAACTCGGCCGCTACGAAATCCTGACGCAGCTGGCCTCTGGTGGAATGGCCTCGGTGTACATCGCGCGCGCACAAGGCGTCGCGGGTTTCGAGAGACTCGTCGCAATCAAGGTGTTGCATCCTCACCTCGCGTACGAGCAGGAGTTCATCTCCATGTTCCTCGATGAGGCGCGTCTCGCCGCGAGGATCCGTCACATGAACGTCGTGCCTACCCTCGACATCAGTGACAGTCCGGGCGACGGATACTTCCTCGTGATGGAGTACATCGAAGGCAATCACCTCGGTGCCCTTCTCGGCCGCGCAGCGAAGAAAGGCGAAAGGCTGCCACAGCCATTCGTGTGTCGCGTGCTCGTGGACACGCTGCAAGGTCTAGGCGCCGCGCACCGCCTCACCGATGAGCACGGAACGCCACTGAAGCTCGTCCACCGCGACGTCTCACCACACAACGTTCTCGTCGGAACCGACGGAATTGCTCGCCTCACCGACTTCGGCGTTGCGAAAGCCGACGTACGCATGGCATCGACGCGGGCCGGCCAGTTCAAGGGCAAGCTCTCGTACATGGCGCCCGAGCAGGCGTCTTCGAACGAAACCGACCAACGCTCCGATCTCTTCAGCGTAGGGATCATTCTCTGGGAGTCGTTGACCGGGAGGCGCCTTTTCAAGGGCGAATCCAACGCCGCCACCCTGAACAAACTCCTCAACGACACGGTCATCAAGCCGTCGGACCTCTGGCCGGACCTCGAGCCATTCGACGACGTGGTGATGAAGGCCTTGAGCCGGAGCCCTGACGGCCGATTTCAGAGCGCCGACGAGTTCGGAGACGCGCTCGACAACGCGGCGGGGCGTGCGGGGGTCGCCAAGACGCGTGACGTCGCTGAAGTGGTTCGCTCCTTGGACGCCGACAAGTTGCAAGAGGAGCGCCAGCGGGTGCGCGACTCCATCGAGATGCTTGGGCGCGCGGAGATCGCGGCGTCAAAGGTTCCGATGCCTCGCGAAGGCACACCGTCCAGAAGCCGGACCTACCATCGAGATGCGGGCACCGGCTCGTATGTGCACGGGAGTGTCTCCGGAGTACTCAGTGACGGCACTCCGGTCGTGGTACGGACGGCAACGCCGGACTCCAACACGCTCAAGTGGTTCGTGATGGTTCTTGCGGTCGTCGTCTTCTTGTACGCCGGCTTCTTGGTGTGGCAGCTCTTGCGCCCCCCGGTGGCCCCGGAACCCGCCGAGCGAAGCCCTACCACCGAGGTAGAGCCGTCTCCGGTCATCGCCCCCATCGAGGCCGAACCTGTGGATGTGGACACCACGGCCCCACCGGAGAAGGCCAAGGAAGCACCGGAACGCAAGAGCAGCACCGCAGCCCCGCGGCCCCGCCGACGTCGGGCTCGCCCAAAGAGTCAGCGCACGGCGCCGCCCGCCCGGGGGCCCACAAAACCCGCAAAGGAGGCGGCCTCGACCCCGCCTGCCCCCTC